>Ga0247823_10002324_pt1 | contig 15661 bp, 11 predicted proteins | sample 13C_PalmiticAcid_2_FD_192426 | JGI IMG/M metagenome (GOLD analysis project Ga0247823, IMG submission 192426) | Soil microbial communities from agricultural site in Penn Yan, New York, United States - 13C_PalmiticAcid_Day30 | ecosystem: Environmental > Terrestrial > Soil > Agricultural land...
CATCGCAAGGAGTTCGAGGGAACGGCGCTGGTCGGCAAGACCTTTGACGAGGGACGCGGCAATTTCTCGCTGTTCCTCAACTATGTCCGCCGTACCGCGCAGCTGGCCGAGGATCAGCCCTTCACGGTGACCGACAACCTCATGTCCTACTTCGCCGACGATCCCGCTTACGCCGGCAACCTCGCCGCCGACGGCCGCGCGACGCAGAGCCCGTGGGCGAACCTTGCCGTGGTCGGCGGCCCCGGCACGATCCGCCGCAGCCCGGGCAATCAGGCGCTGACCTCGTCGGCCGGCGCATTTCACACCCAGTCCGCGCTCAACCCCGGTTGCGCCGTCACGATCAACAGCGACGTCTGCTTCGGCACCGGCACCCGTGCCACCGCCTCGACGCTGCGCAACGAGCGTTTCGACACGCGGCCCGGCACCACCGTCACGCCGTCGTTCAACCGCTACAACGCTTTCTTCACCGGCAAATATGAGCTGAGCGACGCGGTCGAGCTCTATACCGAGCTCGGCTATTATCTCGCCGATACCCGGCGCGTTCAGCCGCCGACGATCAACCTCAACGCGATCGTGATTCCCGCGAGCAACTATTGGAACCCGTTCGGTCCCACCGTCTTCGCCAACGGACAGGCCAATCCCAACCGCATTCCGGGCCTCACCAACGTTCCCGCCGCGGGGCTGCCGGTGCGCCTGTCCACCTATCGCTTCGTCGATGCCGGCAATCAGGTGGTGAATGTCGAGAACTGGCAGTCGCGCTTCCTGCTCGGCGCGCGCGGCAAGATCGGCACGTTCGACTACGACACCGCCGTCCTCTATTCGGAGGCGCAGGCGCGCGACAGCTCGAACGCGATCGACATGACCGCGCTCCAGCGCAACCTCGCGCTCTCCACGCCCGACGCGTACAACCCGTTCAGCGGCGGCTGCTCGGCCACCCCTTCGCTCGGCGACTGCTCGCCGGCCAGTCAGGCAACGATCGACGCGATCAGCTTCAATCTCGTCCGCAAGTCGAAGACCGGCCTGCTGCTCGGCGACTTCAAGCTGTCCAACGCCAGCCTGTTCGACTTGCCCGCGGGCGGGCTCGGCATCGCGTTTGGTATCGAGGGGCGGCGCGAGACGCAGGAGGATATCCGCGACCCGCGCCTCAACGGCACGATCACCTTCACCGACATGGTGACCGGAGAAACCAACCTCTCCAACGTCGCCGCGGTCAGCCCGACCCCCTCGACGCGCGGCAGCCGCACCGTCTTTTCGGCCTTTGCCGAGCTCGCCGTGCCGGTCGTCTCGCCCGAGATGAACATTCCGCTGATCCACCGGCTCGATCTGCAGCTCGCCGGACGGTTCGAGGAATATTCGGACTTCGGCTCGGTCGCGAAGCCCAAGATCGCCGCCGCCTGGGACATCGTCGACGGCCTGCGCCTGCGCGGTTCGTGGTCGCAGGGCTTCCGCGCGCCGAACCTCGAGCAGACCAAGACGGTCGCCTATTCGCGCCTCAACTCGAACACCGATTACTACCGCTGCGAGGCCGATCTGCGCGCCGGACGCATTGCCAATTATTCGGCGTGCAGCCGCGGGATCAGCTATTCGATCTTCATCAGCGGCAACCCGGACCTGAAGCCAGAGGAAAGCACCAACTGGACCGTCGGCACGGTGATCGAGCCCAAGTTCATCCCTGCCGAATATGGCCGTCTGACGCTCACCGCCGATTTCTGGTCGATCCAGCAGACCGGCATCGTCGGTCAGTTCGGCGCGCAGAACGCGCTGGTGCTCGATTATCTCCTGCGGCTTCAGGGATCGAGCAACCCCAACGTGATCCGTTCGGCCCCCACCGCCGATGATACGCCGGTGTTCGCCGGTACCGGCCTCGCCGCGGCGGGCGCGGTGACGCGGATCAACGACCAGTTCGTCAACCTGCTGCCGCAAACGGTGCAGGGGATCGACCTTGCGCTGCTCTACAATGTCCGCACCGGAATCGGCCGGTTCGACGTCGCGCTCAACGCGGCGCGGCTGACCAAATTCTCGCGCGATACTCCGCCCGCGGTGCAGGCGCTGTTCGATGCGCGCGATGCCGGGCAAATCAACGCCGCGACCCCGCTCACCGACGCCAGCGACCTGATCGAGGATCGCGGCAAGCCCAAATGGCGGATCACCGGATCGCTCACCTGGAGCCACAAGGGCTTCCAGATCGGCGCGTTCGGCAATTACATCGGCAAGGTCTACGACACCAACTTCCTCGACGCGCAGGGCAATCCCTATCCGGTCGAGGGCAAGGCGTTCTTCAACCTTTACGGCCAGTATCGCATCCGCAGCGGCCCGCTCGAGGATACGCGCTTCCGCATCGGCGCGCGCAATATCTTCGACACCCAGCCGCCGATCACCGCCGACGGCTATCTGGGTTCGCTCTATGTACCCTATGGCCGCTACGTCTATTTCTCGGTCGGCAAGAAGTTCTGAGGGAAATGATGCGCTGGTTCGCCGCTCTCGTCCTGCTCCTCGTCGCGGCTCCCGCCGCGGCGCGGGGCGGGGAAGTGATCAACCTGTGGCCCGGCGCCATGCCCGGCCGCGGCAAGCCGGCGGGGCCGGAGAAGACCGGCAATGAGGGCAGCGCCAGCGGCGCGGTCTCCAACGTCACGACGCCGCGCATGGTGGTGGTGCGGCCGAAGAATCCCAACGGCGCCGCGGTGCTGGTGATCGGCGGCGGCGGCTATTTCCGCATCCAGATCGGCAGCGCCGCGATGCCGACCGCGCAGTGGCTGGCGGAACGCGGCATCACCGCCTTCGTCCTTTACTACCGCCTGCCCGGCGACGGCTGGAACGCCGATGCCCCGTTTCAGGACGGGCAGCGCGCGATGCGTTTGCTGCGCGGCAACTGGAAGACGCTGGGCATCGATCCCAGGCGGATCGGCGTGCTCGGATTCTCGGCCGGCGGGCATCTGGCGGGCACGCTGGCGACGCGCGGGGGAGACGCCTTCTACCCGGCGGCCGATGCGGTCGATCAGCTGAGCGCGGTCCCCGATTTCGCCGCGCTGATCTATCCGGTCGTGTCGATGCGCGCGCCGATCGATACGACCCGCACCTTTCGTGAGCTGAAGGGCCTTCCCGGCTTCCGCGACGCGTTTTCGGCCGAGGCGCATGTCGGCGCGGCGACCCCGCCGGTGTTCCTCGCGCATGCCGCCGACGACCCCATCGCCGCGCCCGAGCACAGCTTGCGCCTCCACGCCGCGATGCTCGCGGCGAAGCGCCCGGTTGAGCTTCATCTGTTCGAAACCGGCGGGCACAGCTTCGGGCTGGGACCAAAGGGCAGCGCGGTCTCCGCGTGGCCCGATCTGTTCCAGACTTGGGCGAGCCGCCACGGCTGGCTCAAGCGCCCCTAGAAGCTCCAGTCGAAGCCGATGCGGATGCTGCGCGGACGCAGCGGGGTGATCTGGTCGCGGTCGCGGATCAGGAAGGGGGAGCCGAGCGCGAAACGGTTGCCGCGCGAATCGAGCAGATTGGTCAGCGAAACGCTGATCCCGCGCCGCCGGTCGCCGATCCGCGCCTCCAGCCCCGTGTCCAGATAATCGCCCTGCAACCGCTCGAGGATCGGCCCCACCCCCAGCGTGGACTGGCCGACATAGCGGGCATGGCCGTCGACCGTCAGTGTCGCGCCCGACCGCAGTTCGGCGGAATAGGCGAAACCTATCCGTCCCGTGGCGTCCGCGACATTGGGCAGGCGGTCGACGGGGATCGACGGCGCGTCGATCGGCAGCAGGATCACGTCGCGGCGGGTGACGCTGCTGTCATTGAGGTAGATCGACGCGTCGAGCTCGAGGCCCGGCACCGGGCGCCAGCGGCCCGCCACGCCCAGCGAGAACACCTCGCCGTCGCCGATATTGGCGGTGGTGGGAAAGCCGAAGCCGTCGATCAGATCGGCCTGGATATGCTTCCAGTTGGTCCAGGATCCGCTCAGCGCCAGATCGAACCGGTCGCCGGTATAGCGGCTGCCCGCCTCCAGCGTCGTCACGCGATCGCCCTCGAAGCGCTGGACATAGTCCTTCCGCACCGCGATCCCGCCCGGACGGAACCCCTGCTGGAAGCGCGCGAACAGCGTCAGGCTGTCGTCGGGCCGCCATGCGAGCGCCGCCGACGGGAGCAGCCGTGTCTCGCTGCGGCTGCCACGCGCGCCGGGATCCTTGCGATAGGCGAGCGTTTCCAGCACGTCCTCGGACCGACCCGACAGGCTCGCATGGGTCAGCCGCGATCCCAGCGTCAGCGTGAGCCGGGGCATCGGCTCGATCGTCGCCTCCCCATAGAGCGTCGCTTCACTGACCTTGTTGGTGACCCCGGTCATCGGCTGGAAGATCGCCATCGACCAGACATAGTCGCGATTGCCCGTGGCGATGTTGCCCGAACCGCCGACCGGCACGCCGCCGGCGGGGCCAAGGGTCGGGGCGATGTCCATGCGCCGCTCGACGCGCGCGTCGTTGCGCAGCAGGCTCGCCGCGACCAGCCAGCCGGTGCCGTCCGGCCCGCGCCGCGCGAGCCGCGTCTCGAAGGTCAGCATCGAAATGCGGTTGGCCTGCGAATAGCCGGTGCCGGGCGCGTTCAGCGTGGGGCGCACGTCCGGCGCGCCGGGGTCGGTCAGCGCCTGCCCCTCGAACATCTCGAACACATACTGGCGGGCATAGCCGAGTGAGGAGGTCAGCTCGAGATCGTCCCAGCGCTTGCGCACGACGAAGTCCGCCAGCCAGTAATCGCTGCGGAACGGCTGGGCGATGCTGCTCTCGCGGGCAAGGTCGCCCACGCCGCGCTCGGCATATTGGCTGTCGTCGCCGCGGATTTTCTGTCCAACGCCGGTCAGGTCGAGCAGCCAGCCGTCCCCGGCATCGAAGCGTAGCGCGCCGCGCCCGCCGATCGTGCGCACGCGGTTGACGTCGCGCAAGCCGCGGCCAAGGTCGTCGATATAGCCGCCCTCGACCGATCCGAAGGCGAGGCCGCGGAACGCGAGCTTGTCGTCGATCAGCGGCAAATTGAGGATAGCGCCGCCATCGACCGAGGGCTGGCCGTGCTGTACTCCGGTCACGCCGCCCCAGGCCGACCCTTCGATGTTCCGCAAATGCGGCGCGCGCGGCACGATGCGAACCACCCCGCCAAGCGATCCCGCGCCGTAGAGCGTGCCCTGCGGCCCCTCGAGCACCTCGATGCTCTGCACGTCGTACAGGCGCAGATTGGGGTCGGGCGCGCTGTAGGTGATGCGGCTGTTGCCCCAATATTGGCCGACCGTCGCCTGCGTCGGCCCGACGAAGCTCGAATCGGCGATGCCGCGCACGAACAGCTTGTTGCGGCCGGGACCAAGGTGAGTCGAAACGACGCTGGCGATGCGCGCTTCGATCGCACCGGTGCCCTGCAATCCGTCCGCCGCGGACAGGCTGTCGCCGCTGATGATCTGTACCCCGCCCGGATAGGCGCCGAGCGGAATGTCGCGCTTGGTCGCGGTGACGACCACCTCGATCGGCTCTTCGGGCTCGGGCGGTTGCGGCGGGGCAGCGGGTCGCGGCGCCGGGCGCGGCGCGGGCTTGGCGGCGACCGGCGCGCGCTCGATCAGATAGGTCGCGGCCGCGACCTGCCGCGCCCGCGCGCCGGTGCCGCGCAGCGCGCGGTCGAGCGCCGCGCCCGCGGTCAGCTTGCCCTGCACCGGCTTCACGCGCACGCCGGCGAGGCCGGGGTCGCGAAAGCCGATGCTCGCGCCCGACTGCTTGCTCAGCAGGCGCACGGCGGCGTCGAGCCGCATCTCGGGCAGGCGAATGTCGGCAGCCCGCTCCTGCGCGATCGCGGGAGAGGCCATCAGGATCGGGATCAGGGCGAGGGGGCTAGAGCGGTGGACCATTGGCTGGTGACATTACCCATCCTTTGCCGTCGGCGATGATGCGTACTCCCAGCAGCGGCGCGGCGCGCGTCAGCACGTCGTCGGCGCTGCCGTTGAGCATCAGGGTGCCGGTGTAGGGCGCGAAGCCGCGTCCCTCGACCCGCACCGTCCGCCCGATGTTGCGAGTCAGATCGCGGGCGATGCGATCGAGAGGCGCGCGGTCGTAATAGAGCGCGCCGGTGCGCCAGCCGCCGACATTCTGCGGGCTGGCCTTGCGCAGCACCGGGGCGGCACCGGCGCGCGCGCGCGACAGACCGTCACCAGCGTCGAGCCGGAGCTGACCGGCGCCGGGCTGGTAGATCACCGCGCCCTCCGCGACCTCGACGTCGAGCGCGCCGCCTTCGGCGACGACGTTGAACACCGTGCCCGCGTCGAGCAGTCTGGTGTCGCCGGTGACGACGAGGAACGGGTTGGCCTCGTCATGCCTGACCTCGAACAGCGCCTCGCCCTGCGCCAGTTCGACATGGCGCGGCGTGTCGCGGTCGATGGTGACGCGCGTGTTGCCGTTGAGGATGATGCGCGATCCGTCGGCAAGGGCGATGGTGCGGTGCTCGCCCGGCGCGGTCGCGATCTGCTCGGGCGAATGGCCGCGATCGATCAGTCCCCAGCCGGTGACGGCGGCGAGCGAGGCCGCGATGGCCGCCCCCGCGAACCACCGGCGGCGCGGTCCCCGCGCGTCGGCTTCCGGCTCGGGCTGCCAGGCGGGTACGGGCTTCGCCGCGATCAACTCGGCCGCTTCGTCCGCTTGCGCCAGCGCCGTTTCATAGGCGGCGAGATGCGCGGGTGATTCCTCCAGCCACAGCGTGAAGCCGTCCCAGTCGGAAAAGCCCGGATCGCTCGCGCGGATCGCCCATAGCCGGGCGGCTTCCGCGGTCTCGGGCGTCGGCAGGGCGTTGGATTCCATCGTCATATCGCCCTCATGACGGACTCGTGCCGTTCAGTCCGCATCGAACGCCGCCTTTAGTCGCGCGAGGGCGCGGTACGCCTTTTGCAGGTCCTTCTCCACCGAGCTCAGGCTGATCCCCAGCTCGCGCGCGATTTCCGCCTGTCCCACCCCGTCGAGCCGGTAGCGGCGGAAGACATGGTCGGCGCGCGGGCCCAGTTCGGCGAGCGCCGCTTCGACCCGGCGCAGCTGCTCGCGCGCGATCAGCGCGCGCTCGCCCTTGGGTGCCTCGGTCTCGGGGACGCTGACCTCATGCCATTCCTGCTGGCGCCGGGCGCGGCTGATGCTCGATCGCCGCCGGTCACGCATCAGATTCTCGGCGGCGCGGAACAGGTACGACACCGAATCGGCGATCGGCTCGCTCGGCGCCGAGGCGACGCGCTGCCACAGATCCTGCAGCACGTCCTCGGCCTCGTCGCCCGCACCGCGCGCGGCGAGGAAACGCAGCAACCGCCCGCGCTCGTTCAGCACCACGCGCTGGAGCCCGCTGACCGCTTCGCCTGAAGTCATGGCCGCCCGGTAGCCCGGTTGCGCGCGCAAAGCGAATCCGCTGCCCGCGACGCGGCCGGATCGCGCGCCGTGCGCCGGCGCCTCGCGTATAAGGGAATCGTCAAGGTACAGGTCCGTTATCCTTCGTCTGCCCCCGCGCCAGGGCAAAGGCCGAGACATGTGGCGCGGCGGGCGTCGTCACCGCGCGCTCCCGCGCCGGCGCCGCTCCGCCCAGATAGGGCAGCGGATCGACCGCGCGGCCGTTGGTCCGCAGCTCGAAATGCAAATGGCTCGCCGTCGACCGCCCGGTCGATCCCATGCGCGCGATCGCTTCACCGCGCGCCACCTGCGTGCCGGCGGGAACGAGGATCGCGGCGAGGTGGCCGTAGCGGGTCCGCGCGCCGCCGGGATGGACGATCTCGATCAAATTGCCATAGCCCCCCGCGCGCCCGGCGAAGCGCACCACGCCGTCTTCCGCCGCATAGACCGGGGTTCCGGCGCGGCCCGGAATGTCGATGCCATGGTGCATCCGCGCGGCGCGATGGAACGGATCGGCGCGCGGGCCGAAGCGGGAGGAAATGCGCGGCAAGGCCGCCGGCGCGCCTGTATTGGGGGCCGACGCGCCGGCGGCTGGACCGGGGGCTAACCACGGCCGCGTCGCTATCCGCGCGCGAAACATTGGGCCGTTCGCGCGGGGCAGCTCGGTGATGTCCGGTGCGGTGTCATCGACGCCCGCTAGCAACGAGAGCGCCAATGGCAACGCGGGGGTAAAAAAGCCGGGCATCGCCCGCAAGACGGAGCCGCGCGGACGAACCCGCATCGCCTTGCGCGAAAAATTTCGTACGCCGTTCCGGGTTACGGAACCCGCCGCCACGCTCCGTCTCGGCAAGCATCAGTAACCGCTTCGCAGTGCAAGGAGACCCGCCCATGAATTCCGCCGAACGCCGCATGCTCGACATGCTGAAAAAGGGCCGGGACCACTATGGCGTCGTCGCGGTCAAGGCCGAGTTCGAGGCCGAGGGCACCCGCCCCGACGAACTGCTCCGCCTGCTCGAACTCACCCGCCGCGCCGACCTCAAGGTCGCGCTCAAGATCGGCGGATGCGAAGCGGTGTCGGACCTCCTGGCCTCGCGGCTCTACGGTGTCGATCACGTCATCGCGCCGATGATCGAGACCCGCTACGCGCTGTCCAAATATATCGACGCGAAGAACAAGACCTATGGCGACGACGCCGGCGGCACGAAGTTCCTGTTCAACCTCGAAACCGAGGCGACGCTCGGCAATCTCGACGCGATGCTCCCGCTCGCGGCGGCCGGCGTGGACGGCATCGTCTTCGGCCGGGTCGACTTCACCCTCTCGCGCGGGCTGCCGCGCAAGGCGGTGAACACGCGTGAGATCAGCGACGCCGTGCTCGTCGCCGCTCAGGCCTGCGCCGACAATGATCTCGAGCTGGTCGTCGGCGGATCGGTCTCGCCCGAGGCGGTTCCGGCGCTGCGCGAGTTCCGCCGCATCCGGCTCGATCGCTTCGAGACGCGCAAGATTGTGTTCGATGGTGCCGCCGCCGACGCCGCCGACATCGATGCCGGCATCGCCAACGCGGTCGCGTTCGAGCTCGCCTGGCTCGAGAACAAGCGTGACTATTATCGCGCCGCCGCTGAGGAGGACGCGTCGCGCATCCGCATGATGCAGGAACGCGCGGGCACCGCCGCGCCCGCCAAGCTGGCCAGCGTGGCGGCCTGATCGCATGACGTTGAAGGACGAGGTCGCCGCGCTGATGCGCAGTGTCGCCGCGCGCGAGGTGATGCCGCGCTTCCGTGCGCTCGCGGCGGATGAGATCGTCGAGAAGAGCCCGGGCGAGGTGGTGACCACCGCCGATCGTGAATCCGAGCTGCGGCTGAGCGACGGCCTCGCCGCGCTCGGCCTCGGCGCGCGCATCGTGGGTGAGGAGGCCGCGTCGCGCGACCCGTCGTTGCTCGACGATGCGGGCGAGGGGCTGGTGTGGCTGATCGACCCGCTCGACGGTACCGCCAATTTCGCCGCCGGGCATGGCCCGTTCGGGATGATGGTCGCGCTGGTCGAAAATGGCGTGCCGGTCGCCGGCTGGATGCTCGATCCGCAAAGCGGGCGGCTGTGCCATGCCGAGCGCGGCAAGGGCGCGACCTGCGACGATGTGCGGGTCAGCGCTCGCGCCAGCGGTAGCGGCCGTCCCGTCGCGGCGCTCGCGACCCAGTTCATGACCGCCGCGCGCCGCGAGCGCGTCCATGCGACCGCGCGCCGCCGCTTCGCCCAGGTGCCGATCCCGCGCTGTGCCGCCGAAAGCTATCCGCGCCTTGTCCTCGGCAGCAACGACGTCGCCCTGTTCCAGCGCATCCTGCCCTGGGACCATGCGCCGGGGGTGTTGTTCCTCACCGAAGCGGGCGGGCACGCCACCCATTGGGACCGCTCGCCCTATCGCGTGGGCGGGGAAGGCGCGGGACTGCTCGCCGCCGCCTGCGAACGCCACTGGAACGCTGCGGCGGAACTGCTGCTGGTTCCGGGCGGCGCGCTCGTTGACATGGAAACCCGTGCGGCATGAAGTGTCTCCGTAACCCGTTCGCCATGGCCTCGGCCGTGGCGCTGCTGCTTCCCGTGCCCGCGCTTGCCCAGCTCGCTTCGCCCGTCGCGGCGGGCGGGCAGCGCAGCGACGCGCCCGCCACCGGCACCCCCCAGATCGCGGTGCCGCAGGCAGAGATCGTCCCCTATCGCCCCCAGACGATCGAGGCGCCGCCGCCCGATGCCGTCGTCTCCGAGCCCGAAGGCAAGGACGCACCGCGCCCGCCGCGTCCGGCCAGCGAATATGAGCGGTTCGTTTCCGCCGTCGCGGGCAAGCCGCTGCGCCGCTTCGGCACCGAATTGCTGCTGCCCGAGGCAAAGGGCTTCGCGGTTCCGCCGGTCGCGGCGGTTCCGGCCGACTACCGCCTCAATCCGGGGGACGAGCTGCTGCTCGGTCTCACAGGATCGGTGCAGGCCTCGGGCCTGCGCCTGACGATCGATCCCGAGGGACGGATCTTCATCCCCCGCGTCGGCGCGATCCGCGTCGGCGGGGTGCGCTATGGCGATGTCCATGGCGTGATCGAACGGCAGGTTGCGCGCCAGTATCGCGGCTTCACGCTTGAGGTGGCGGTGGGCAAGCTTCGCGGCGTCACCGTCTATGTCACCGGCTTCGCGGCAAAGCCCGGCGCATACGCCGTCGGCAGCCTTTCCACGCTGGTCAACGCCGTCCTCGCCGCGGGCGGGCCGTCGGCCGGGGGCAGCTTCCGTTCGATTCAGCTGCGCCGCGACGGCAAGCTGGTCTCCGACTTCGACCTTTACGACCTGCTTCTGCGCGGCGACCGTGGCGGCGACGCGGTGCTCCAGAATGGCGACGTGCTCTTCGTCGCTCCGGCGGGTGATCAGGTCGCGGTGATCGGCAGCGTCAACCGCGAGGCGATCTTTGAGATCGCCCCGGACGAGACCCTTTCCGACGTGCTGCTCTATGCCGGCGGGATCAGCACGATCGCCGACGGTACGCGGTTGATGATGCTCGACTCGCTCGCCCGCTCCGCCACCGGCTGGACCGAGGTCAGCGCCGCCGACGCGAGCGTGCGCAAGGCGCGGCGCGGCGACGTTCTGCGCGTCCTTTCCAACGTTGATCTCGCCCGGCCGATGGGCCAGCAATCGGTGCTGGTGACGATCAGCGGCGAGGTCGCGAAGCCCGGCCGCTATTATTTCAAGCCCGGCACCAGCATGGATGAAGTGGTTGCCGCCGCCGGTGGCCTGACCTCGCACGCTTTCCCTTATGCCAGCGTCATCACGCGCGAGAGCGTCAAGCATCAGCAGCGCAAGAGCTTCGACCGCGCGATCGAGGATGTCGAGCTGCTGCTCACCGCGCAGCCGGTGACCTCGGTCAACCGCGCGCAGCTGGTTCAGCCCGCCAACCTCGCTTTGGTGAACTCGGTCGTCGATCAGCTGCGCAAGCGCGAGCCGACCGGACGGCTGGTGTTCGACCTGCCTGTCGATGCCCCCGCACTGCCCGGCGATCTGGTTCTCGAGAATAACGACACGATCCATGTGCCCGCGCGGCCGGTGACGGTCGGCGTGTTCGGCGCGGTGCCCAGCCCGGCTTCCTTCGCTTACCGTTCGGGCGGCACGATCGGCGACTATGTGACCTCGGCTGGCGGCGTGCAGAAGCTCGGTGACAAGAAGGAGATCTTCGTCGTTCGTGCCAATGGCACCGTGCTGTCGGACGGCAAGCGCGTATTGCGTGCCCCGGCGCTGCCCGGCGACCTCATCTACGTGCCGATCGAGGCCAATCGCGGTGAGTTCTGGGCGCGGCTGCGCGACATTACCGGCACGTTGTTCGGCGGGCTGGTCGGCGCGGCATCGATCAAGTCGATCGTCGAATGAAGATGATCGAACAGGCACGCGCGCGGATCGCCGATCCGCGCAGCCGCCGCATCGCCTATGCGGTGCTGGCGCTCGTACTGGCCGCTCTCTGCGTTTTGCCCCGGCCTTATGTGGCGCGCGCAAAGGTCGTGCCGCAGGACAGCAGCACCATCGGCCTCGGCTCGATGACCAATGCCGTGGGCGGTCAGATGCAGGGCTTCGCCGCCCTGCTCGGCGGGGCCAAGACCCCGGTCGATCTCTATCTCGCCATCGGGCGCGGGACCGAGGTCACCGACAGCGTGATCCGGCGCCTCAACCTCGTCGGACCGGGGCAATATGCCAGCGTCGAAAAGGCCCGGCTCGCACTCGCCAGGCGGGTGGACATCCACTCGCTCACCGGCGGCATCGTCGAGGTCGAGGTGCGCACCCACGATCCCGCTTTCGCTCGGCAGCTCACCCAGACCTATGTCCGCGCGATCAGCGACCGGCTGACCGCGCTCGGCGAGGACCGCGTGAAGCGCAAGCAGGCGGTGGTCCAGCGGCGCTTCAGGGAAGCCGCGGGCAGGGTGATCGCGGCGGAAAGCGCGCTCGGCGAATTCCGCCGCCGCAACAACCTCGCCGCGCCCGAAGCCCAGCTCGGCTCGGCCCTGTCGCTGCGCGCCGGACTTGAGGCTCAGCTTCAGGCCAAGCTGGTCGAACTCAGCACGCTCGAACAGTTTCAGGGACCGGAAAACCCACAGCTGATGGCCGTCCGTGCCGAGGTGTCGCAACTTCGCACCCAGATCGCGCAGAGCGCGCGCCCCGATACCGGCCCGGCGGGTCCGAACGTCGCCGGACTCACCGAAGTCTCGGGCGAGTATCTCAACCTCTACCGCGACTATCGCTTCGCGCAGGCGCTGTACGAAGTGTATGCGCGCTCGTCGGAAGAAGTGGCCGTAGAAACGCTCGCCACCGAAACCGCGACCGACGTCCAGATCGTCGAAGCCCCGCGGCTCGACGATGACCGCAAGTTCAACATCTCCGCCGTTGCCCTGCTCGCTCTGGTGATCGCGCTCGCGCTGTTCACGGAGGTCTATGCCCCCGCGACCGGCATCCGCCTGTGGAAACGGGCCGAGCCGTGAACGAAGGCCCGGAACTGTCCCCCGAACTTTCGATCGTCATTCCCTGCTTCAACGAGGCGGAGAATGTGCGGAACATCGTCGCCGCGGTCACCGCGGCGGCGGGATCGTGCACGGCGAGCCATGAGATCATCTTGATCGACAATGACTCGACCGACGGCACGCGCGACATCATGCGCGAATTGTGCGCCGCCGATCCGCGCGTTCGGGCGATCTTCAACAACCGCAACTACGGCCAGATGCGGTCGCCGACCTATGGCATCTATCAGGCGGGCGGCGCGGCGGTGATCGGCATGTGCGCCGATTTTCAGGATCCTCCGGCGATGATCCCGGTCTTCGTCGCGCAGTGGCGGGCAGGGGCTCAGATCGTGCTCGCCCAGCGCCGGAGTGAGCGCACCTCGTGGCTGCTCGGGCAGGCGCGCAAGCATGGCTATCGCTTCCTCGCGCGCTTCGGCGACCATCCGGTGGTCCCCGGCGCGACCGGATTCGGTCTGTTCGACCGCAAGGTGGTCGACACGCTCGCCTGCTGGAACGAGCCTGAGCCGTTCTTCCGCGCGATGCTGGTCGAAAGCGGTTTCCGCCTCGCCGTCGTGCCGTTCGACCGGCCTGAACGCGCCGCGGGCGAGAGCAAGAACGACTTCGCCGCGCTCTTCTCCTTCGCGCTGTCGGGCCTTGCCGGGTCGGCCAAGTCGCTGCTGCGGCTGCCCGTCATCCTGTCCTTCTGGACAGGTGGCGCCGCGCTCGCGCTGATTCTCGCCGCCTTCGTCGCCGCGCTGGCGGGCGGTCCCGGCCTCGGCCTGCTCGCGGCGTCGGTGGTAACCGGGATGTTCGCGATCCTGCTCCTTTTCCTCGGCCTGATCGGCGAGCAGGTCCGCCTGATCTCCGAACGCACCCGCAACGTCCCGCTGGTGATCGAGGCGGAGCGGATCAACTTCCCCGCGCCGCATCCGTGACGCGCCGCCTTCGCCTGCTCCCCGAAGTCCTGCTCGCCGCCGCGGTGCTGGCGAGTCTCGCGGCGACCGCGCTGTTCTTCCAGCGCACCGGCTATCTGCCTCAGCCTTTCGTGTTCGACACCAACGACACCTTCATGGACTGGTTCAACACGGCATATTGGGCGAACAATCCCGGTGCGTATGACGTGTGGCGGACGATCTATCCGCCGCTCTCCTTCGTCTTCCTCGACCTGTTCAGCCTGCCGGGCTGCTATCTCCAGTCGCCCTTCCACGCGCGCGATTGCGACTGGCTCGGCCGCACGGCGATCTACACCTTCTACCTGATCGATATCGCCCTGATCTGGCTCAGCCTGCGCCGAATCGACCGCGCCACCGCGCCGATGCGCACCATCGCCCTCTCGTTCGGCTTACCGGTCCTCTTCACGATCGAACGCGGCAACCTCATCCTCCCCGGCTTCGCTTGCTTCATCCTTGCGCACGGCCCGCTGCTCCGCGAGGGCCGGGGCAGGGCGCTCGCCGCCGCCGCGACGATCAACTTCAAGCCCTACCTCCTGCTCCCCGTCCTCGCCCATGCCGTGAAGCGCGACTGGCGCCCGCTCGAGCTGGCCGGCATCGCGACCATCCTGCTCTACCTCGTCACGCTCGCGCTGGTCGGGTCCGGCACCCCCGGTGAGATCGCCTCGAACACCGCCAATTGGGTGGTGTTCCAGAGCGGGCAGGTTTGGAACGAGATCAACTATTCGACCAGCTACGCACCGCTGATGCTGGTTCAGAAGGCGCCGATCCCGCTGCTCCAGTTCGTGCCGTCGGAAACCGTCGATACGATCATCCTCGCCGCCTCGACCACCATCCGCGCCACGCAGGGCATTGCGCTCGCCGCGCTGCTCGCCGCATGGCTTCAGCCCGGCGCGGTGTCGCGCGAGCGCATCGCGGCGCTGCTGCTCGGCGCCTATCTCGTCACCCAGTCGCCCGGCGGCTACACGCAGGCGTTCCTGATCTTCCTCGTCTTCCTCGAGCCATGGCGCCGCCCCGGCCCGATCGTCGCGCTCGTCTGCGCCTACCTGCTCTGCCTCGTCGGAGACCTCCCGCTCTCGACGATCCTCGAGCTGTCGACCAACAGCTGGCTCAGCGGCCGCCCGGTCGAGCCCGAATTCGGCCTCACCATCGGCCATTTCGTCCGTCCCGGGATGATCGCCTTGCTCGTCTGGGCGCTCGCGCTCGACACGATCGCGCAGAGCGTTCGCGCGCATCGCGGCAATCGCCCGGTACTCGGACTCGTCCCGGCATGATCCTCGACCATGATCTCGTCGCGGTGAACGCCGCGCTCGCCCCGCTGTGGCCGCGCCTGTCGGGTGCGCGCCTGTTCATCACCGGCGGCACCGGCTTCATCGGCCGCTGGATGCTCGAAGCGCTCGTCCGCGCCGATGTCGATGCCGAGGTCGTGGTGCTCACCCGCGACCCCGCCGCCTTTGCCGAACGCGCGCCGCACCTCGCCGATCGTCTCACCCTGCTCCCCGGCGATGTGATGCGCTTCGATCCGCCCAAGGGGCCGTTCACCCACGTCATCCACGCCGCCACCGACGCCAGCGCCGCGCTCAACGCGCGCGATCCGCTGCGCATGTTCGACACCATCGTCACCGGCACGCGCCGCACGCTCGATTTTGCGCGTACCAGCGGCGCGGGGCGAGTGCTCTATTTGAGTTCCGGCGCAGTCTATGGTGTCCAGCCGCCTGAGGTCACCCACGTCGCCGAGGACTGGCATGGTGGCCCTGATCCCTGCGATCCGCGTTCGGCTTATGGCGAGGGCAAGCGCGCGGCAGAGATGCTCTGCGCGATCTACGCCCGCCAG
>Ga0247823_10002325_pt1 | contig 15655 bp, 17 predicted proteins | sample 13C_PalmiticAcid_2_FD_192426 | JGI IMG/M metagenome (GOLD analysis project Ga0247823, IMG submission 192426) | Soil microbial communities from agricultural site in Penn Yan, New York, United States - 13C_PalmiticAcid_Day30 | ecosystem: Environmental > Terrestrial > Soil > Agricultural land...
TTCCGCCAAGCCCTGCCATGCCCGCAAGCGTGGCGAGATCCAGATCCAGTCCCATCCGATGTCCTCCCAATCAGCGGTTCCCTTCGCGGGCCGCCGGTCCGATAACCACGCGAGTCTAGTCCAAGCCGCGCGGGGAAGGAAACCTGCCAATGCCGACTTACCACGGATCCTGCCATTGCGGCGCTGTCCGCTTCACAGTCGAAGGACCTTTGACCGAAGCCTACACGTGCGATTGCAGCCTTTGCACGAAGAAAAACGCGCTAATGGCCAATGTCCACGAAGACCGGCTGAAGGTCACGCAGGGTGAGGACAAGCTCGGCCTCTACCAGTGGAACGCCCGCATCGCGAAGCACTACTTCTGTACCCAATGCGGCATCTATCCCTTCCACCGGAAGCGTTCGATGCCGGACCATTATGGCGTGAACCTGAAGGCTCTCGACGATTTCGATTGGGCGTCTGTTCCTGTGCGCGCGGCCGGCGGGCAGGACATGCCCATCGTCGATCGCGATGCGCGGGATGTGTGGCCTGGGCCGCGCGCAGGGTCCTGACAATCGAGCCTTGCTCTTTTTATCCGGATATATTACCCGGATAAAAAGGATGCTCCCCGTGGTCGACAATTCGCGACGCAAAGAACTGCTGCAGCAATACGCCGAGCGCAAACCGAGCATCGGCGTGTTTGCAGTGAAATGCACAGCAACGGGCGAAGCCTGGGTTGCGTGGTCGCGCTCGCTCGACAAGCGGAAGAATGGAATCTGGTTTGAACTGCGGGCCGGCGGTGGCCACGGCGTGACGGAAATTTATCCATCATGGCAAGCGCATGGCGAAGACGCCTTCAGCTACGAGGTTCTCGAAGAGAGCAGCGAGGACAATCCACACAAGCTCGAAGTTCTACTGGAAGAACGCGTGCGTTATTGGCGCACGAAGCTGGGTGCAGGAAACTTTCCGAGTCGGTAGGCTGCTAGATCTTCACCGCGGGAAGCGCATGGAAGGCGGCCCGCAGGGATGCGGCCCAGGAATCGCTGATCTGGCGGAATTCCTTGTGGTCACTTTCGATGCGCTGGCTATTGGCCCGGAACTCATTCGCCGGGATCACGCAAAGGTCGAGCGGCAGACCCACCGAGAGATTTGAACGCACGGTCGAGTCCATGCTGACCAACGCAGCCTTCACGGCCTCCTCGATCGTCGTATCCGGGCGGATCACGCGATCGAGGATCGGCTTGCCGTACTTGTGCTCGCCGATCTGCATGTAGGGCGTGTCTTCACCCGCCTCGATGAAGTTGCCCGCCGTATAGACCAAGAACAGGCGCATCTCGCCGCCACGACGCTGACCGGCCATGATGATGGTGGCGTCCGCAGCCGAGCCTTGCGCTTCGATCTCCGCGCGGTCGCGCTTCTGGACTTCGCGCATGGCTTCGCCAACGAGTTGCGCGCCGCGATAGAGCGTATCGCACGTCATCAGGCTTTCAATTTCAGGATCGATACGGCTCTGCTTCACGGCCTGGGTCAGGCTCGTGACCACGCCTTGCGTGATGCCGAGATTGCCGGCGCACATCAGGGCGACAACGCGCTCGCCTGGCTCCTCGAACAGAAACATCTTCTTGAAGCGCGAGATGTTGTCCACGCCCGCATTGGTGCGGGTATCGGAAAGCAGAACGAGGCCCGCCTTGAGCTTGAGGCCAACGCAGTACGTCATATCGTTCCCAATTCCCCGGTCGCTGGTCCGTTCCAGGAAGTCCCGTACCAGCTACTGTTGCGTCTGGCTCTGGACCCCGTCTCCCTGATTCTGCGACTGACTCTGTCCCGTGGACGGACCAATGTCGACCGAGGCGCTAAGTCGCTCCTGACGGCTGCCGAAGACGTTGCCCCGAATTGGCGCAGCGTCCGCCGCATCGAGCCCACAACCAAGCCGGACATAGCGCTCCGTGGGGCAAAGCCGGTTGGCGGCGTCGAAACCAACCCAGCCGATATCCTTCACCCAGGCTTCGGCCCAGGCATGGGTTTCGGTGAGTTTCGTGTCTTGAGCGAACAGGTAGCCGACAACGTAGCGGGCCGGCGCCTGCAACACGCGCGCGGCGCTGATGAAGACATGCGCGTGATCCTGGCAGACGCCCTGCCCCGCCTTCATTGCCTGAGCTGCCGTTGTAGAGGACGTGGTTGAGGCCGGCTTGTATTCGATGGCATCAGCGACAGCGTTGAAGAGGCCATGCATCCGTTCGAGCGGCGACGCGCCGGTGACGGATTTGGCGAGTTCGGTGATTTTCGCATCAGCTTCGGTAAGCGGGGTCGGGCGGAGGAAGACCTGAGGCCGAACCGTCTCGCGCAGGCCGCGAACGACACCCGCGGTGTCTTCGATATCGACTTCACCTTCGGCGAGAACGAGCACTTCCGCACCGACTTCGCTCTTGGTCCAGATCGACTCCCGGTCGCCCGTCGCGGTGGCCATCAACGCCGGGATAGCCTGTCCATTCACGCTGACCTTCCAGTCAAGCACACGCTGGCTGGTGAAGCTCGGCGGATACAATCGCAGGCGCAGCGCACAGCGATCGGCTGGCGGGTCATAGGCATAGGTCGTCGCGTGGCGGACGGTGAGGCGCATGGGGACCTAGAAGTGATACGCTTTACTGATTTCGTAGGACAGGCTGCGTGTCGTGCTGATGGAATCTGAGATGAACTGGTGCAGGCCGTTCTGGAACAGCTCTTCTATCTCGAGCTTGTCCAGCCGATCGACCATCTCGCCGGCGATCGCTTGCGGCTCGCTGTTCTCGCCGTAAAGTTCGCTCATGTCGTCGAGGAACCGTTTGATGGCGCGGTAGCAGTACGAGACCGAGCGCGGGAAAGTCGAGTTGAGGATCAGGAAGTCGGCGATCCCCCACGGCGTGTAGTCGCCCTTGTAGACGTGGTGGTAGGCGCGCAGGGCAGATGTGGCGCGCAGCACGCTGGTCCACTGGTGGTAGTCGCGGCCGCCGCCGACAACGTCGGTTTCGGGCAGCAGGACGTAGTATTTCACGTCGAGCAGGCGCAGCGTCATGTCGGCGCGCTCGATCAGGCCGCCCATGCGCAGGAAGTAGTAGCCATCGTTGCGGAGCAGCGAGATTTCCGATGCGCCCCGGAAGGCCGCGGTCCGGTTCTTCGTCCACTCGAGAAGCGACGGCAGGCTCTTAAGTGCTGTCTCGGCATCCATCTGACCCAGTTGGCGCCAGCCATCGTTGAGCGCTTCCCACATATCCTGTGTGAGGGCGGTGCGGATCGCACGGCCGTTGGCGCGAGCGGATGTAAGGCATGAGCGAATGGATGACTGGTTGTCGGGGTCGAGCAGCAGGCGCTGCACTACCGAACCGGCCGTCAATTTTGATCCTTCGGCGATGTCCGGCGCAGAGCCGGACGCGGCGGCGACTGAACGCCACTCTTCCAGCTCGTTCGAGCCGGGAAGCATGGCCATGCGATAGCCCATCTCGATGAGGCGCGCGGTTGCATCCGCACGCTCCATGTAGCGGCCCATCCAGAACAGGTTTTCGGCGGTACGGCTCAGCATGTCAGTCTGCCAGAATCCAGGTGTCCTTGACCCCGCCGCCCTGCGACGAGTTCACCACCAGCGAGCCCTTCTTGAGCGCCACGCGCGTCAGTCCGCCCGGCGTCAGACGGATATCCTTGCCGACGAGGCAATAGGGGCGGAAGTCGACATGGCGATGCTCGATACCGGCGTCGCCGAGGATCGGTGCGGTCGAGAGATCGAGCGTCGGCTGGGCGATGAATTCGGACGGGTTCGCCTTGATCTTGGCGCGGAAGGCTTCGATTTCCTTCTTTGTCGCGTGCGGCCCGATCAGCATGCCATAACCGCCCGAGCCGTGGACGCGCTTCACGACGAGATCCTTGAGGTTCTCGATCACATACTTGCAGTCGTCAGGCTGCGCACAGCGCCACGTCTGGACGTTCTCGAGGATTGGCTTCTCGCCGAGATAGAATTTGATCATGTCCGGCACGAAGACATAGATCGCCTTGTCGTCTGCGACCCCTGCCCCTGGCGCCGAGCACAGCGTCACACCGCCTGAGCGATAAACGTCGAACAGGCCAGGCACGCCGAGCAGCGAATCCGGCTTGAAGGCCAGCGGGTCGATATAGGTGTCGTCGATGCGACGATAGATAACATCAACTCGCTGGGGCCCGCGCGTCGTGCGCATCCAGCAGAGTCCATCATTGATGAACAGGTCCTGCGGCTCGACCAACTCGATGCCCATCAGGTCGGCGAGGAAGGAGTGTTCATAATAGGCCGAGTTCAGCGAGCCCGGCGTCAGCAACACAACCGTTGGATCATCGTCGCACTTGATCGGCGCGACTTCCTCCAGCGTCTTCTTCAGCATGCTCGGATAGCTGTCGACGCTCTCGACGATCCCGGCGTGGAACAGCTCAGGGAACATCCGCATCATGATCTCGCGGTTCTCGAGCATGTACGACACGCCAGAGGGTGTGCGGCAATTGTCCTCCAGCACCTGGAACTTGTCGCCATCGGTACGGACGATATCGACGCCGACAATGTGGCTATAGACCCGCCCCGGCGGATCGACACCGACCATGTCCGGCAGGAAGGCCTCGTTCTGGTAGACCAGCTCTTCCGGGATGATCCCCGCCCGCAGGATCTCGCCGCGGTGATAAACGTCGTACAGGAAGGCGTTCAGCGCTCGGCTGCGCTGCTTGATGCCCCGCGACAGCTTGCGCCATTCGCTGGCCCCGAACACCCGCGGGATCAGGTCGAACGGGATCAGCCGTTCGGGATCCCCGCCCTCGCCATAAACGGCGAACGTGATCCCAATCTTGCGGAATATCGCCTCAGCCTCGCTTTGGCGAAGCTTCAGCAAATCCACCCCTGCCGCGGTGATCCACTCAGCCACCTTTTCATAGGGGCCCCGGATCGACCGGTCGTCTGCGAACATCTCGTTATACATGCCGTCCCAGTCCTAGCCGGACCCGGGCCCCTGTGAAGGCATACCCCCGAGCCTTCCCGGTAAGTGGGCATCTCTGCCCAAAATTTAGGCGTCGAAAGAGAAAGCCCAATCCGAAGAGCATGATAAATAGCGCGGAATGTCCATGGCCGAGGATCAACTGAAGGCAATTGCGCGCGAGGTCGGGTTCGACGTCGCCAGGATCGCCCGTGCGGATGCCGCCTGGGAAGCAGGCAGCCATCTGACCGAATTCGTGGCAGCAGGCCGCCACGGCGATATGGGCTGGATCGAAGACACGCTCGAGCGCCGCAGCCACCCGACCGCGATGTGGCCTGCCGCCAAGTCAGCCCTTGTGGTTGGGCTCAATTACGGCCCGGCACATGACCCGCTCGAACCGCTCACTCGTACCGATCAGGCGACCATCTCCGTCTACGCCCAGAACGTGGACTATCACGACCTGATGAAGCGGCGGCTCAAGCAGCTCGCTTCGACCTTCGCGACGAAGACGGGTCACGACGTGAAAGTCTTCGTCGATACCGCCCCTCTGATGGAGAAGCCCCTCGCCCACCGCGCCGGCATCGGCTGGCAGGGCAAGCACACGAACCTCGTCAGCCGCGATCATGGCTCCTGGCTCTTCCTTGGCGTCATGCTCACCGACGCCGAGCTGCAGCCGGATGATCCGGGCAGCGACACGTGCGGCTCATGCACAGCGTGTCTCGATATCTGTCCGACCCGCGCCTTCCCTGCACCCTACCAACTCGATGCGCGCCGTTGCATTTCCTATCTCACCATCGAAACGAAAACGCCGATCCCGCGCGAATTCCGCCGCGCCATGGGTAATCGCATATATGGCTGCGACGACTGTCTGGCGGTCTGCCCGTGGAACAAGTTCGCCAGCACCGCGCGGGATGCGGCCTTTCACCCCAGGGCCGAGCTTACTGCGCCCCTTCTGGCTGATCTGGCGCAACTGGATGATGTGGCTTTCCGCGAGGTTTTCGTGGGCTCTCCGATCAAGCGCATCGGCCGCGACCGGTTTATCCGGAATGTCATGATCGCCATCGGAAACGCGTCTCAAAAAACAGACAAGACGCGACTCGTCGAGTTGTGTATCCAGAGGCTGGACGATGCGTCGCCCCTGGTGCGCGGCGCGTCTGTCTGGGCTCTGGGGTCTCTGTCTCCGAACGCCTTCGAGGCTGAACGCCTGAGCCGACGCGACGTCGAATCCGATCCCGGTGTATGTGAGGAGTGGGATGCTGGACCAGCCGGATAATACTGATCCAAGCAGCGGCTCCTCCTCATCACGGGAGGAGTCTTCAACCTCATCGTCTTCCTCGACCTCCAGCCCGGGCGGAATGCTCGGCCGCTGGCGGGCAGGCATGACGGCGCAAGGCGATCCCTACACTTACGAAAAACCGCTCTGGCGCGTGATCCTGGTTGGCTTCCTGAAGTGGACGACGATCGCCGTCGGCAGCTTCCTCATCCTCAGCCTGCTCGCCGTCTTCACCATCGGATGGACCGGCCCTGCCCCGACTTTCAACATGGCCGGCACAGCGATGCGCGGCGTTGAAGTCCGCTCCACTTGGGTCGATCTCAAGGATATCTCGCCGCACCTCGTGCGAGCTGTGATCGCGTCGGAAGACCAGAACTTCTGCGCGCACGAAGGTTTCGACCTGAAGGAAATCCAGAAGGCGATGCAAGCCGCTGAAAACGGTGGCGATCTGCGCGGCGCATCCACCATCTCGCAGCAGACAGCCAAGAACGTCTTCCTGTGGAATGGCGGCGGCTGGGCGCGCAAAGGTGCCGAGGCCTATTTCACCATGCTGGCGGAATGGATGTGGTCCAAGCCGCGCATCATGGAAATCTATCTCAACGTCGCGGAATGGGGAGATGGCATCTATGGAGTTGAACAGGCTGCGCAGGAACGCTTTGGCGTTGCTGCAAAAGACCTGACGCCTCGTCAGGCGGCTGCGCTCGCCGCCGTTCTCCCGAGCCCCAACCGCTGGAAGATCGATGGCAATTACGCCACGGGCCGCCGCAATAACAAGATCCAGGCGCTGATGGGCATGGTTCGCCGCGACGGTCTCGACAAATGCGTCGTCGGACCCTGATCGCGCCATGAAGAAGCTAGTCGCTGCATTCATGGCCTGCGTCGCAGCGGGCTGCTCGACTGCGGCTGAAGCGCCCGTCTCCGATCCCGACGCCGTGCAGGTGATGGTGCTTGCGACCTACCACATGGACAATCCCGGCGCCGACCTGAACAACGCACAGATCGATCCCGTCACGACACAGGCAAAGCAGGCCGAACTCGAAGCCGTCGCCGATGCGCTGGCGCGTTTCAACCCGACAGCCATCGCCGTCGAACGCGTTGCAAGCGACCAGGCCACCATGCTCGATCAGGGCTACCTCGCCTTCACGCCGGCAGACCTCACAAGCAAACCCGACGAGCGCGTGCAGATCGCCTATCGCCTTGCGTCACGCCTCAAGCTCGCACGCGTCTACGCCATCGACGAACAGGACCGGCCCGGCGAGCCCAGCTATTTCCCCTTCGAGCCCGTCGCCGCATGGGCATCCGCCAATGGTCGCGAGGCAGACCTTCAAGCTCTATTTGAACCGGTCCAGGCCGAAATCAGCAAGATGGAAGCCGACCAGAAGACCCACACGATCGGCCAGCTGCTCGCCCGCATCAACGCGCCGGACAACCTCCTCGGCGAAGCCGGTCACGGGCTCTACATGAAGACGCTGACGCTCGGATCTGGTGCCGATCAGCCCGGCGCAGTTCTCAATGGCCGCTGGTACACGCGCAACGCGATCATCTTCGCCAAGCTGCGTCAGGTCGCAAAGCCGGGTGACCGTATCGTAGTGGTCTATGGCTCAGGCCACAGCTACTGGCTGCGCGAGATCGCGCGCCGCACGCCCGGATTCAAACTGGTCGATCCGGAAAACTATCTGCCGCGCTAGTTGCCGACGATGCGCGTGCGGGACTCTTCTTGCGAGCTCGTGCCGCTCGGATCATCCATGCCGGCAACGCGCATCGCTTCCCGCACATCGCCGCGCAGGACCAGAACGTCGATATCCTTCGGCGCGAGCTTCATCGCCGTCTCGACATCCTTCCACGCGTCCGTCAGCCGGTTCGACTTCATCAGCACATAGCCGCGCATGCGATAGGCTTCGGCGTTGCCGGCGGAGAGCTGGATCGCCGAGTCGAGATCGAAGCCCGCCTCATTCCATTTCTTGAGCTTCACATAGGCGCGCGCGCGATCCTTGTAGAGTTCGCCATCCTCGGGCCGAAGCTTCAGCGCATTGGTCAGCGTAATGACCGCTGCATCCGGCATGTCAGCCAACAGCCAGGCATTGCCCGATTGGGCGAGATAGATGCCGCGCTCGTCTATCCCACCTGCGTCCGGCGCATTGGCGAGTTCTTCGAGGCGAGCGGCGCCTTCGGCTTCCTGCCCCAGAGCAATGAGCGCCAACGCGGTGCAATGACGGGCGGCGGGACGATTGCCCTTCGCCATCCAGGTCAGCCCGTCCTGATAGGCGACCTCGGCGTCCTTATCGATCTGGTCGATACAATGCTCGAGACGCTCCTGCTCGGTCTGCGCAAAGGCAGCCGGAGCGGTCGCCAGCATCAGCAGGGGGATCAAAAGAGTGCGCATAAACGGGTCCGTTCTGGCGGCGGCGCTGGTCAGGCGCGTATGGCAGAGCCATAAGCCCCTACAACATCAATACGGCAAGAACATGCTCCCAACGCAGCTCCTCGCATTCGGCTTCGGGTATGTCGCCACCGAGCTCGCCCGGATTCTGAAGGCGAATGGCATCAAGTCGGCCGGCACGGTCCGCAGCGCTGCGTCCGCAGAGCCCCTGCTGGCAGAGGGCTTCGAGCCCATCATCTGGCCCGGTTCTGACATCGCCGTGCCCGACGGCGCAGGCTGGCTGATCTCCGTGCCCCCAGACGCACAAGGCTGCCCCGTCTTCCGAGCCTTCGGCGAGCAGGCCGCAAGCGCCAACTGGATCGGCTATCTCTCGACCACCGGGGTCTATGGCGATCTCGGCGGCGGCTGGGCCTTCGAGGAGACGCCGCTCGTACCGCTCAGCCGCGAAGCGACCAACCGCGTGCGCGGCGAAGCGCAATGGCTGGATGTCGGTGCGCGTGTTTTCCGTCTTCCCGGGATCTACGGGCCTGGCCGCTCACAGATCGAACGCGTGCGCGAGCCGAATGCGCGTCGCATCGTGAAACCGGGTCAGGTCTTTTCACGCGCCCATGTCAGCGACATTGCTCAAGCCTTGCATCTTGCAATGACCGTCAACACCTCGGCGCGCATCTTCAACATCTGCGATGATGAGCCGGCGCCGGCAGACGAAGTTCTCACTCATGCAGCGGACCTGCTCGGCATCGCGCGGCCCCCTGCTGTGGCTTTCGAGGACGCCGGTCTATCGCCTGCCGCGCAGCGCTTCTATGCGGAGTGCAAGCGTGTCTCGAATGCCAGGGCAAAAGCCGCGCTCGGCTGGCGTCCGCAATTCCCGACCTATCGCGAAGGCCTGCGCGCCTGCCTTCAGGCGGACGCGTCAACCTGATCGGCCAGCGCCAGCACCGTCGACACCATCCGCGCAATGTCCTGCGGCCGCGACAGCCTGTGGTCGCCATCCTTGACCAGCGACCAGACCACATCTTTCGAACGCAACTTGTCAGCCAAGTCGAGCGAGTGCGTCCACGGCACATCCGTATCCAGACCGCCCTGCAGGATACGCACGGGGACATCGATGGCGATCTCGTCGTCGAGCACGTTCCACTCGCGCCCCTCCTGGATCAGCTCGCGCGTGATCGGATAGCCCGACGCATCGTAGGGCGACGGCCGCGTCCAGAAGCCGTCTTCCATGATCTGGCGCTTCTGGCTCTCGTCGAACGAGGCCCACATCAGCTTGTCGGTGAAGTCCGGCGCAGGGGCGAGCAGCACCAACCCCTTCACCCGCTCAGGTTTCGCCAGCGCTGACAGCAGCGCCATCCATCCGCCCATCGACGATCCGACCACCACCTGCGGCCCATCTGTCAGCTGGTCGAGTACCGCAAGCGCATCCCCGCGCCAACGTCCGATCGTTCCGTCCTCGAACCGCCCGCCGCTTTCGCCGTGACCGAGATAGTCGAAGCGCACATAGCTGCGCCCTGCCGCCGCGGCGGCCTGGTGCAGCACGCTCGCCTTCTCGCCCAGCATGTCCGAATGGAAACCGCCCATCCAGACGATACCGGCCCGGCCCGCCTGCCCCAGCGTCCGGCGGTAGGCGATCCGAACGCCGCGATGATCGAGATATTCCGGTGTGTCTGTGGTCATGGACCGCTTTTGATCGGTTTGCGCTGGCGTGAAAAGCGACTATCGGTCTCGCGAACGCGGAAAACCGGAGAATCGCGAACGTTGTCGTTGTCGGGGCGGACAGTCTTGCAGGTCATCCCCCACCTGTCCGCAGGGGGAGCCGAACGCACGACCATCGAGGTCGCTGAAGCGCTCAAGGCTGCCGGCGCCCATGCGATTGTCGCCAGCGTAGGCGGGCGGCTCGAGGGCGAACTCAGCCGCGCTGGCGCCGAGCTGATAAAGATCGACAATCTCGCGACCAAGAACCCGATCGCTATATACAGCAACGCGACGATTCTCTCGAAGATCATTGCGAAGAACAAGGTCGATCTCGTGCACGCCCGCTCGCGCGCGCCTGCCTGGAGCGCGCTCTGGGCCGCGCGCCGGATGAAGCGGCCATTCGTCACCACCTATCACGGCGTCTACAACGCTCGCTCGTCGGCCAAACGGCTCTACAACTCGGTCATGGCGCGCGGCGACGCGGTGATCGCCAACTCCGACTACACCGCCGCCCATGTCCGCCAGCAGCATCCGGATGCCGCCAGCCGCATCGTCACCATCCACCGCGGCGTCGACATCAAGCGCTTCACCCCGGAGGCTGTGCTGCCCGCCCGGATCACAGCTCTGGCCAATGCCTGGCGCCTGCCGTCAAATACGCCGGACCGAAACGAAACACTTGTTCTTCTCCCCGCTCGCATGACGGGCTGGAAAGGTCACCGCGAGGCGATCGCCGCCGCCGCGCTGTTGAAATCCGGCAACACTCCGCCCTGGCGCATGATTTTCGCGGGCGACGACCAGGGCCGGGGGAACTATCTCCATGAACTCGCACAGCTGATCACGCAGCACGGACTTGACGACAGGATCGCCATGGTAGGGCATTGTGACGACATGCCAGCAGCCTTTGCCCTCGCGGATATCGTCATTGCGCCCTCCAACGAGCCGGAGGCGTTCGGACGCGTCGCGGCAGAGGCCGGAGCAATGGGCGTTCCCGCGATCGGGTCCACGATCGGCGCGCAGGGCGAAATCATCGTCGACGGCCAGACCGGTTTCGTCGTTCCCCCGCTGGATCCGCCTGCCCTCGCCGCCGCCATCGGAAACCTGCTGGAGCGTGGCCCTGACGGCCGCCGGCAGATGGGCGAGGCCGCCCAGGCCCGCGTCAGGGAAAAGTTCACCACGGCAGCGCTTCAGCAAGCGACGCTGGCGGTCTATGAAAGGCTGATGGGTCGGCCTTCATGACGAGTTCCGCGTACACACCGCCCCCCAACCCCGGCGACACGCTCAAACGTGTGCTGGTCATCAAGCTTGGGGCAATGGGTGATTTCATGCAGGCGCTGGGCGCCATGCGGGTCGTTCGCGCGACCCACCCGTCCGCGCGCATCACCCTGCTCACGACCGAGCCCTTCGAAGCCTTCGCGAAGGCTTGCCCGTACTTCGATATCGTCGAAGCCGATGGCCGCCCGAAAGACCTCAAGGGCCGCGCCGACCTGATCCGCCGCCTGCGCGCCGCCGGCTACGACATGGTCTACGACTTCCAGAACAACGACCGCACGGCACAATATTTCATGGGCCTCACCGGCAAGAAGCCGCTGTGGTCCGGCCATGCCAAAGGCGCGTCACACCAGCACATGAACGACAACCGGGGCGAAATGCACAATTTCGACCGGCTAGCCGAACAGCTCCTGCATGCCGGCCTGAGCCCGAAACCGCCGGGCGACCCGACCGGCTGGATCATCGGCCAGGACGTGCTGCCCTCGGTCGACTGGATCCGCCCCGCTTTCCGCGATCCGCCGCGCTTCCAGCCGGCGTTCTTCAGCCTCAACGGACCCTACATGCTGCTGATCCCTGGATCGTCAGCCGACCACCCCGAAAAGCGGTGGCCGGTCGACCGGTTCGCCAAGATCGCCAGCTGGGTTGCTGATGCGGGGATTACCCCCGTCGTCGTCGGCACCAAGGCGGAAGGCGATATCGGGGCGCAGATCCTCAAGATGGAACCCCGCTCCAGGAACATTGTTGGCCGGACCGACCTGTTCCAGCTCGCCACCCTGTCCGAACGGGCTGTTTTCGCGCTGGGCGGGGATACGGGACCGATGCACCTGGCCGCCGCCGCCCGCGCACCGGGCGTCTGTCTTTTCGCGCAGGAATGGAATGACGACATGGCGCGGGAGCTCCGGACCGTCTGGAACCCGAAAACCCGCCTTGGCCGCGCCGCCCCCCGTGGCGGGTCCATGATGGTTCTCCATGCCGCCGCCCTCGAGTCGATCAGCGTGAACGACGTCAAGCGCGCAGCACTTGGATTGGGCATCCTGCCACCCAACATAGCCCCTCCGCCTCCAGTCCAGATCGCCGCCGAAAACGACGCATCCGAGACCCGTTCCGAGGCCGACCAGACAGCTGAATCGAGCCCGGAAGTGACCCAAAGCTCCGATTCTTGAACATTTCCACGAGTTCGGGCATAAGCCCGCTCGTAAGCCATCAGGGAGAACTACAATCGCGCAGCGTCCGCAGCAGGCCCAATCGCCGAAAAAAGAAGGCCCGCAGGTCAACGAGGATATCCGCGCACCGCGCGTCCTTCTGATCGATGAAAAAGGCGAGAAGCAAGGCGAGATGCCGCTCGAGGCCGCTCTCGAGGCAGCCAAGGAAGTCAGCCTCGACCTCGTGATGGTCGCCCCTGACAACGACCCGCCGGTCGTGAAGATCGCTGACTACGGCAAGCAGCGCTTTGCCGAGCAGAAGAAGAAAGCCGAAGCTCGCAAGAAGCAGAAGTCGGCTGATCTCAAAGAGATCAAGCTTCGTCCTAACATCGACAAGCACGACTACGAAGTGAAGGGCCGCTCGATCCGCCGCTTCTTCGAGGAAGGCGACAAGGTGAAGATCACCATGCGCTTCCGTGGTCGCGAGATGGCGCACCAGCACATCGGCATGGAACTGCTTGCCAAGGTGAAGGCCGAATTCGCAGACGTCGCGAAAGTCGAGTCCGAACCTAGGCTCGAAGGCCGCCAGATGGTGATGGTCCTGTCGCCCCGCTAAGCCGCGACCGGGTCAAGAATCCAGCTTTGAAAGCAACCAACGGCGCGGTCATCCGCGCCGTTGGCGTTTGTGCGCACTACCTGAGTTTGCCAGCGGGAACGCTGACGTACGCGTCAGCGTAGTCTCCGCATGCTCCGATCACTGACCATGCTGACCGTTTTCTCCGCCCTGGCCGCCTGTGCGGGCGGCAATCTCCCGCGCGAGAAATCCGCAACGTCCATCGACGCTTTGGCCCCAGCGCCGACCAATCCGCTTGTTGCCCCTCCAGTCTCCTCCGAATGGGCGCCTGCGACAGACTAACTGACGGTTCACTTGAACCCCAAAAGCAGCGCTCTACTCTCCACCACCATGAAAAACACATTCCTCGCAGTTGTCGCCGGGATCGCGCTGATGGCGTGCTCGCCGTCGACTGAGCCCACTCCCGCAGCCCCCGTCGAGCCCACCGCGGTCGCACCCGTTGAGCCGGCCCCGCCGGTCACAACGCCGACCACGGATCCGGCAGCGGCGGATACTTGCAACATGGCGCAGTACACAGCGCTGATTGGCAAGCCGTCCACCGACGCTGGCGTGCCGGCGGCTGGTCCGTCAGTGCGCATTATCAAGCCCGGCGATCAGGTGACGATGGACTTCTCCGAAGCTCGCCTGAACATTGATGTCGATGCAGCCGGCGTCATCACCGGCATGCGCTGCGGTTGATCGCAGCTCTCTCGTGAATACCGACACGCCCGCGGCGCCTTGCGTCGCGGGCGTTTCTCTTCAAGGCGCCCGACATGAAACAAGCCCTCGCCCTGTTCGCCTTCGTCGCCATGGCGGCCTGCACCACGACGCCGGGAGCCCCGAAGCAGCTGGACACATCTGAAACGGTGGTGATGCCGCCGGAACAGGCTGATGCGTGCAAGGCGCAGTCCTATCAGAACCTCGTCGGAAAGCCTGCGACTGACCCGGCCGTGCCGCCCGCCGACAGACTCGTGCGCCACATCCGTCCCGACTCGATCGTGACGATGGACTATGTGTTCAAGCGGCTGAACATCGAGATCGATACCAAGGGCGTCATCACTGGCATCCGCTGCGGCTAAGCCGTTTGCCCATGCGGGTAGACTGCGATAAGGCGGTCACCTCGCGCGGAGGACGGTTTTAAAGCCATGGGGAATCGCAGGTGACGCGGCAATTCCTCGTCTTCGCGGACAAGATGTTCGCGCCGTCCGAAGGCTTCATTCAGAACGCCTACAAATCCTTCAGCCGCCTGCAGCCCGTCTTCGTCGGCAGCGAACTGCGCCAGCAGCCGCCCACAGGCGTGAAGGCGATTGAACTCTCAAAGCTGCATGGACCGCTTGGCGAAACCGGCTTCAAGCAATTCGGCCTGATCTCGCGGCAGCTGAAAGACACGCTGGCTGCCGAGAAGCCCGCACTCATTCACGCCCATTTCGGCAAGGCCGCCGCCTACGCCCTGCCCCTGGCGAAAGCGATGAACCTGCCGCTGGTCGTCACCTACCACGGTGGCGACGCCACCAAGCACGCCAACACCCGCAACAGCTTCACCCGCGTCTATAACCGCCGCCGCTCGACGCTATGGAGCGAAGCAACGCTGATCCTGCCCGTCTCGGAGTTCATCAAGGGCGAGCTCGCCAAAGCCGGCTGCCCTGCGAACAAGATGACCGTCCACTACAATGGCGTTGATCCCACGCGCTTTGCACCGGGCGACAAGAGCAAGCTGATCCTGTTCGGCGGTCGTTGGGTCGAGAAAAAGGGCGTCGATACGCTCGCTGCCGCTCTCGCGAAGCTCGGCCCCAAGCTCGATGGCTGGCGCGTCCGCATGGTGGGCGACGGTCCGCTAAAGGCTGAACTCGCCGCAAAGCTTCAGGCGACGGGCGTGAACATCGAACTGCCAGGCTGGATTCCCGCGACCGACATGCCGAAGCACTTCGCCGAAGCGATGATCCACTGTGTCCCCTCGCGCCGCGCCGCCACAGGCGACGCAGAAGGCCTGCCCATGGTGTGTATCGAGGCCATGCTTTCCGGCTGCGCAGTCGCCGCCACGCGCCACGCGGGCATCCCCGAATGCGTGAACGATGGCCAGACCGGCCTGCTCAGCCCGGAAGGCGACGCCGAAGCCTTCGCCGCCTCGCTCGCAAAGCTGATCGCCGATCCCGCCGCCACCCGCTCCATGGGCCAGGCCGGCCGCGACGTCGCCCTGCGAGACTTCAATCTCGACATCCAGTCGAGGCGCCTGGAAGACCTCTTGCTGGGCGTCGCCCGCCCCGCCTAGACTCCGCTGCATGATGAAATCGATCGCCTTCGCAGCCATCCTCGCCCTCGGCGCCAGCGCCTGCGCGCCCACCACGCCAACTG
>Ga0247823_10002326_pt1 | contig 15654 bp, 2 predicted proteins | sample 13C_PalmiticAcid_2_FD_192426 | JGI IMG/M metagenome (GOLD analysis project Ga0247823, IMG submission 192426) | Soil microbial communities from agricultural site in Penn Yan, New York, United States - 13C_PalmiticAcid_Day30 | ecosystem: Environmental > Terrestrial > Soil > Agricultural land...
ATGCTGGTCGTCACGGTGGTGCGCTGGGTGGGCGTCTACCTGGGAGTGGTGATCAGCATCGGGTTGTTGTTCACCATCTTCCAGGACAGGAGCGCGCGGATCGACGCCGCGCGACGGCAGGGCATGGCGGTGACGGTGGGGGTGGACAGGCTCCTCCACTTCGAGATCCGCAACCTCGAGCGCGCGCTGCGCGGCATGGCCGTCGAGGCCGATGGATTCGCGCACGAGCGGCAGGACAGGAGCCGCTGGGATCTTCCGGGGGCCATCCGCGGCGTGATTTCCCGGCATGCCGAATTGCAGGACATCGATCTGTACGGTGCGGACGGGCAGGCGATCTACCAGGGCGTCACCGAATACGGTCAGGAGGCGCTGCGCCTCGACGTGGCCGCCGCGCCGTCGCGCGCGCTGGGCGTGGGGCGGCTGGTGCAGGAGGGTCGCGCGGAGCCCATCGTCCCGCTGATGCTGCAGACGCCGGAAGGGAACTGGCTGGTCGCACGCCTGCGCACGAGCGAACTGCAGAGGATGATCGAGGGCCTCGACGTGGGAGAGCAGGGCAGCGTCGGCATCCTCAGCCATGACGGCATCGTCCTCGCCCGCCGCGGCGTGGGCGGCGCGCACGTGGGAAGGCAGGTGCCGTTGCCCGCGGGCCTGACCCCGGGTTCGATGACCCAGCAGGATCTCGTCAGCCGGTTGGACGGCATCGAGCGCTTCGCCAGCTTCTCGGTGACGAGCGGGTATCCTTTCGTCGTGGCCGCAGGCATTTCGAAGCATGAGGCGCTGGCGCCCTGGCGCGACTACGCGCACACCGCGATGAGCCTGCTGGCGCTCTACTGGTTGGGATCGCTCTACCTGATCCGCAAGACCGCCAGTTCTGAATCTTCCCGCGACCTCGCCCACGGCGAGCTCCAACGGCATGCGGACTGGCTCGCCAAGGCGCAGGAGGCATCGCAGGCGGGCGTCTGGGCGATGGAACACGAAAGCGACTCCGTGCAGGCATCGGCGCACGCCGCGCGGCTGTTCGGCTTCCCGCCCGTGCACGCGATCCTGCCGTTGGATGAGTTCTTCCAGCGCATGCATGGCGACGACCGGGAACGGGTGGAGCGAGCGTTTTCCGAGGCATGGAAAAGCGGCAGGCCTTTCCACGCCGAGTACCGCATCCTGTTGCCCGATGGCCGGCAGCGGTGGATCAACGCCCAGGGGGCCCTGGTCCGGGACGGCGACGACGTGCCGTTGATGACCGGCACCATCATGGACGTGACGGAGCGTCGGAACCAACAGGAACAGGTCGAGCGGACGGAAGCGCAGTTCCGCGAGCTGTTCGAGCTCAATCCGCTGCCGTTCTGGGTGTTCGACGTGCGAACCCTGCGCTTCCTCGCGGTGAACGAGGCCGCGGTCCGTCGCTACGGCTACTCGCGCGAGGAATTCCTCGGCATGACCATCCTCCAGATCCGCCCGCCCGAGGAGCAGGCGGGCGTCCACGAGAGCGTCGAGGAGAGCGTCGAGGAAGCGGTCGAGCCCCGCGACTCGTCGCGCGTCTGGATCCATGCGGCCCGGGATGGAAGGCGGATCCATGTGCGGATACACAGCAGCAGCATCAGTTTCGACGGCCGCGACGCGCGCCTGGTGCTGGCGGAGGACGTCAGCGGCCGCGTGGCGTACGAAGAGGATCTCGCCTGGCGCGCCGCGCACGACGAGAACACGGGACTGCTCAACGTGCGCACCTTCCTGCAACGGATGGAGCACGTCGGTGACGGCATCGCGGACGCGTCATACGCGGTCGTGCACGTCCAACTGCGCGATCTCGAGCTGGTATCGCCCATGCTCGGGCGGCGCACGCGCGACGAGATCGTCGCGGCGATCGCCCAGCGGATCGCCTGCGTGAGCACGGCGTTCGGTCCCGTCGCGCACGCGCCCGCCGACGCCTTCCTGGTCGCGGCTCCCGAGGCCGAGCGATGGGACGTCCTGGTGGATGCGCTGCGCGACGTCTTCGCGATGCCGGTGGTCTCGGAGTCCGGCAGCCATCGGGTCGAGGCCTGGATGGGCGTGGCGTTCCGGCAGCGGCCGGACCAGCGGTGCGAAGAAGTGGTCGGCCATGCGGCGTTGGCCGCGCTGCAGGCGCGCACCGAGAACACCCCGACGATGCACTACTCGGACGTCCTCGCGGAGCGGGCCAGCACGCGCGTGTCGATCGTCGGCCAGATGCGCAATGCGCTTTCGAACGGGGAGTTCGAGCTCTTCTTCCAGCCCATCCAGCGCGTGCGCGACGGGCGGGTGATGGCGGCGGAAGCCCTGCTGCGGTGGCGCTACGCAGAGGGCTACATGCCGCCGTCCACCTTCATTCCCTTGAGCGAAGAGTCGGGCCTGATCGTGCCCATCGGGGAATGGGTCATCGAACAGGCAGCGCGGGCGCAGTCGATGCTGGCCGAGGCGGGCTTCGCCCATGTGGCCATCGCCATCAACGTGTCCGCCGTCCAGTTCATGGCGGGCTCGGTCCCCCGGCTGATCCGCGAAGCGGGCAGGCGCCATGGCCTCGCCCGCGGCGCCCTGCAGGTGGAACTCACCGAGAGCGCGATGTTGAGAAGGCCCGATGCGGCGAAATTCGCAATGGAGGAGCTGCAGCACGATGGCGTCTGCGTATCGATCGACGACTTCGGCACCGGCTTCTCGAGCATGGCGTACCTGCGCGACCTGTCGCTGGACCACTTGAAGATCGATCGGAGCTTCGTGGCCCATGTCGATCAGGACCCGCGCAACGCATCGATCTGCCGCGCGCTGATCGCGCTGGGCAAGGGGCTGGACCTGAGCATCGTGGCCGAGGGCGTGGAGCGCGAAGAGGAACTGGCCTGGCTGTCCCAGCATGACGTGGACCACGTGCAGGGCTATTACATCGCACGCCCCACGCCCCTGGCGCCCTTCATCGACTGGCTCAATGCGCGGATGGTGCCGGCCGGTTCCTGAGCCTCGTCGCCATCGCCCGCTGATCCCGTCCGCTACGCCTGAAAGCCCGACACGATCTCCAGCAGTTGGCCTGCCTGGTCCTGGAGGCTGTGCGCGGCCGCGGAGGCTTCCTCGACCAATGCCGCGTTCTGCTGCGTGTTGTGGTCGATGTGCGCAATGGCCTGGTTGATCTGCTGGACGCCGAGGTTCTGCTCCTGGGCCGCCTGGCTGATCTGTCCGATCAGCGTGCTCACGCGCACCACGCTGGCGACGATGTCTTCCATGTTGGTGCCGGCGCTTTCAGCCAGTCGACTGCCCGCATCCACCTTCTCCAGCGAATCGCCGATGAGCTGCTTGATCTCCCGGGCAGCGCTCCCGCAGCGTTGCGCGAGCGAGCGTACCTCGCTGGCGACCACCGCGAATCCCCGGCCCTGCTCGCCTGCACGGGCCGCTTCGACCGCGGCGTTGAGCGCCAGGATGTTGGTCTGGAACGCAATGCCGTCGATCACGCCGATGATGTCGGCGATGCGCCGCGACGAGGCGCTGATCTGCGACATCGTATCGGCGACGCCGCGCACGACCTGCCCCCCGCGCGAGGCGACGTCCGCGGCGCTTACCGCCAGTTCGGCGGCGACCCGCGCGTTGTCGGCGGTCTGACGGACCGTCGCGCTGACTTCCGCCACCGAGGACGCGGTTTCCTCCACCGACGCGGCCTGCTGCTCCGTGCGTTGCGACAGGTCGCTGTTGCCGGCCGCGATGTCGCGCACGCCCATCCCCACGACCTCCGCGGCGCCCTTGATGTCGCGCACGAGGCCCGCCATCACCTCGACCAGGGCATTGATGCCCTGGCACAACTCGGCAACGGCACCGTCCTTGTCGGCGGTGGGCACCCGCAGGCTCAGGTCGCCCGAACGCGCCGCCTGCACGACGTGCCGGCTCTGGGCCAGGGCCGCCTGCAGGGCTTGCGTGCCCCGCACCTGCGCCGTCACGTCCGTGGCGTACTTCACGACCTTCACCGGCTTTCCGGAGGCATCGAAGATCGGGTTGTACGAGGCCTGGATCCAGATTTCGCGCCCGCCCTTGCCATGGCGGAGATATTGTCCCGCGTCGTATTCGCCCCGGCCGAGTTTCTGCCAGAACGCGCGGTACGCGGCGCTGGCGCGATACGCGTCGTCCGCGAACATCGAATGGTGCCGGCCCTGGATGTCCTCCCATCGATACCCCATCGTGTCCAGGAAGTTCGCGTTCGCCGACAGGATCGTCCCCTCCAGATCGAACTCGATCACGGCCTGGGATTTGTTTATCGCGGCCAGCTGGCCCGCGTAGTCCGCCGCCCGGAGGGTTTCTGCCGTGATGTCGGTGGCGAACTTGATGACCTTGTACGGCTTGCCCTGTGCGTCGAGAACGGGGTTGTACGAGGCCTGGATCCAGACTTCGCGGCCGCCTTTTCCAAGGCGCTTGTACTGGCCCTCGTCGAACTCGCCGCGGCCCAGGCGCGCCCAGAACTGCCGGTACGCCGGACTCTCCGCCTCTTGTCCATCGACGAACATCCGATGGTGCCGGCCGACGATCTCCGCCAGGCTGTACCCCAGCGCCGCGAGGAAATTGGCGTTGGCGGTGAGGATGGTGCCGTCCAGATCGAACTCGATGACGGCCTGGACCTTGTGCAGCGCGTCGACCTGGGCCTGCAGCTCATCCAGGCGCGCGCGTGCCCGATCACCGGCATGCGATGCGGAAGCGCGGATGCGGAACAGGTGCGCGACCCACGTGCGCCATGCGAACGGCGACGACGCGTTGGCGGGCGACAGGGTGGCTGCATGGCTCATGACGAGCGTTCCTCGAGTGCGTGCGGTGGCGTGCAGGGTCGGATGAAAAACCTGCGTTTTTGCGGGGCGCTTTCGTAACGCGGCGCTGCATCTGCATAACGGCCATGCCAAGGTCATCTTGATATGACGTACCGTCGGTTTGCCCCGAATCACTAACGCGGGTGAGCGTGGCTTACGTGGTGCGCGCGGGCGTTGCAAGCGAGGTCTCATCGGGAGTGCGAAGACGTCCACACATCCGTTTTCTTCATCGCGCTCCACACACATCGCAATGCGGGGACGGCACCGAAACGGATGCGCGGTTACAGACGGTGTCCGGTCCTGAGGAGAAGCGAGTGACCGGCGAGCCGAACACCAACACGCGTCAGGCGTTTCGCTTCGCTTCCGTTGGCGGGATCCTTCGCTTCAATCCCGAGAAAATCCCGCACGGGAGACCAGCCGCCCGCCCCGCTGCGCCTGCATGGGCGAAGCAACGACCTGCGCGCGGCGGCCCACCCGCGGGTCAGGACCTGTGAGGACTCGGCCCGGATCGCGCCGGAAACGCCGATGGGGCAAGGGTCTCCGCCGCCAGTGCGACGGACGTTCATGTTCCGGCTCGTCATTCACCTTCATGAATCACCTCACATTTGTGACGGTCGTCTTGACCATGTGTGATTCGAATTACACAATTTGTCCCGTAGTCGGGGTATGCGGTCGTGCTTTGCCGGACGCATAAAGTTTGATCTACGCACCGCTTTTCGTGATCCCAGGCGCCTGAAAGGCCGGGTTGAAGAGCTGGCATCGCGGACGGCGATGGGTGCGGTACAGGGGAAATCCGAAGTGATGAAGCAATCTGGCCCGGCGGCAGGTGTCGCTGCGTGCGTACGTGCGAAATCTGAATTACCCCACGAGTTCCCTGCGCGAACCGCATCGCGGACGTCCCGGTCATGGCGACGGCTGGCCTTCTTCGCGCTGAGCTGCCTGGCGCCTGCGGCATGGGGCGCCGACCTGCAGATCAGCAACCTGTCCGACACCGGTTACGACCCGACACCCGTAGGAGGGCAGGTCGTCTATCACGTGGTGGTCGAAAACGGCGATATCGATACGGTCTCCGATGCCGTTGCGCTGTTCGACCTGCCCGCCGGCGCAACCCCGGCCACGTTGCCCGCCTTCTGCGCGAGCCTGGGCGGTTCGCCGGTGCGGATCCGCTGCGACATCCCCACGCTGACGCAGGCGTCGTCGTCGGCCGCTTTCGATATCCAGATGAATACCGCCGGGATGACGGCCGGTACCGTGCAGATCCACGGTGCGGTCGGCTTCGCCGGCGCGCTGCCCGGCGCGGGCGAATCGCTCAACGCGTTGTCGCCGACGCACCCCTTCTACGGCAGCGACAGCGACACCGACAACAACCACCTGAGCCAGGGCACCACCCTGCAGCAGTCCGGCGATCTGCGTCTGCTCAAATCGGCGACGCCTTCGCCGGTGATCGGCGGCGGTGAAGTGACGTACACGCTGCAGGTATTCAACGACGGCCCCGATGCATCGGCCGGCTTCAATGTCGTGGACACGCTGCCCGCCGGCGTCAGCCTCGTGGCCGGCAGCTTCCTGGGGACGGGTTGGACGTTCAACACGGGCACGATGACGGCGACCCATGCCGGCTCGCTCGCCAACGGCGCCAGCAGTTCCTTCAGTTTCCGCGCCAAGGTCAACGTCGGCAGCGGCAACATCACCAATGCGGCGGTCGTGAACGCGGGCGCGATGCCCGATCCGAACGTGGGCAACAACACCGCGGACGTGACCACGCCGGTCACGCCCGGTGCCGACCTGATGATCAGCAAGAGCGCCAATCCGGCGCCGGCGATCGCGGGCGAACCGATCACCTTCAACATCCAGGTCCGCAACCTGGGGCCCAGCGCGGCGACCAACCCGCGCTGGACCGATACCCTGCCCGCCGGCTTCCTCGTCACCGGCGGCAACCAGCCCGCGGGCTGGACCTGCACCACCAGCGCGGGCGACACGGTGCGCGGCTGCGTGCTTGCGGGCGATCTGGCGGTGGGCTCCATCGTCAACTTCACGATCCAGGCGACGGTGCCGTCCAACGGCGCCAACAGCAGCGGCAACGTGACCAACACGGCCACGGTGACGTCGGACACGGCCGATGCGGTGTCGACGAACAACACCGGCAGCACCACCTTCAGCGTCGTGCCCGATGGCGCCGACCTGGGCCTGGCGAAGAGCAAGGCGCCGGCGCTGGTCGCGATCTGGCCGGGCACCGGCGACGACAGCGACAGCCGCATGACGTCGACCATCGCGGTGCACAACTACGGTCCGCGCGCCGCCACCGGCAATGTCCGCGTGGTGGATACGCTCGCGCCGGGCGAGGAGTACGTCAGCGGTGGCAACACGGGCGAGTGGACCTGCTCGGTCGCGCCCCCGGCGTGGAATGCCGGCGGCCCGACCCAGGTCGTCACCTGCGACCTGGATCCGTCCCGCTATCCGCTGGCGAGGAACCAGGACGCACCGGACCTGCGCATCATCACGCGCGCCCGCACGGCCGACATCGCGCTGACCAACAACGCCTGCACCGGCGGTTCCGGCGGCTCGCTCGAGCCGCTCACCGGCAGCATCGACGAAGACCGCAACACGACCAACGACTGCGCTGGCGACGGCACGCGCACGACCAACGATCGCGTCGACCTGCAGCTCGAGAAGTGGACCAACGCGCCGGGCGCGGGCGACAACACGATCGCCGTCGGCGTGGACAGCTTCACCTACACGCTGCGCGTCACCAACCTGGCCATCACCGATGCGGTGCCCGCCACCGGCATCGTGGTCAACGACACGCTGCCCGGCTTCGTGCCGGCCTCCAACGGCCTGCCCAGCACGGGCATCTCGGTCAGTGCGCCCGCCGGCTGGAACTGCCCGGTCAGCGGCGCCTCGATCGTCTGCCGTTCGAACGCGACGGCGCTGGCGCCGGGTGCGTTCGCCGACATCGTCATCACCGTCTCCCGCCCGCTGTTCGACAGTGTCGGCCAGAGCCCGGGCAGCTGTGGCGCGGGCGCGCCCGCGTCCGGTGCGTTCTGCAACACCGCCGGCGTGGCGGTGGACCCGGCCGTGCCGGACTCGGTCGGCGAGGTCAACGGCGCCAACAACCAGGCCAGCGACTGGGTGCGCATCGAGCGCGAAGCGAACATCCGCACCACCGCCAAGAACATCACCACCGGTAATGTCGGCCGCGCAGGCGTGAACACCCAGTACGTGATGTCCTACCTCAACGAAGGTACGGCGTCCGTGCCTGGCGTGGTCTTCCGCGACACCTTCACGATTCCCGCGAACGATGCCGGTTTCGTGCTCGTGTCGGCCACGCGCACCCCCGGCACGGTGGCCTGTACGGCGACGCCGGCAGGTGGCCTCACCGCCCTCAACACCGCGGGCGGCATGTCGTACGCCAACCCCACCGGCGCACCGCTGCAGCTGGCGATCGAATGCCCTGCGCTGTCGATGTCGCACCGGCAGGGCGAAGACCTGCGGGTGACCATCCGCCCGAACGTCAACAGCGGCAACAATCCCGCCGGACGCCAGTTCGACAACATCGCGGGCTTCAGCATCGCGGGCGGCGCGACCGGCAGCGACGCCAACGGCGCGTACGACTACAACACCGACACGTCGGCGGCCGACGACCAGAAGACCGCCTCGCTGACGTTCCAGCAGGGCGTGGCCGACCTGATCGTCAACAAGACCGATCTCGGGTTCACCGGCGGCGTCGACCCGCTGGGCTACGACGCCCTCAATCCCGCCAACAACCTGATCACCTACCGCATCTCGGTGCGGAACGTCGGTCCGTCCGTGGCGACGAACGTCCGCATCCACGACACCTACCGCGTGCCGAACGGACGCCAGGTGCGTTTCATGGGCATCGCACCGGGCCCCATCGGCGGTCCATCCGCCGGCTTCAGCACGGCGGGCTGCACGGTCTCTTCGGCGAATCCGTTCACCGGCACCGGCACGACGCCCGCCGATACCGGACTGGTCATCGATTGCGACGTGCCGGGCGCGGGCTTCGGCGCCAGCGACACGGCCGGCATCCTCGGCGTGAACGCCACCAGCTACGTCTACGTGCAGTACCGCTACGAGACGCCGCCCGGCGCCAGCGGCGACACCGCCCGCAACTACGTGGACGTGTCGGGCGCCGAAACCGATCTGAACACCGCCGACAACAGCGTCGACGAGCAGACCTCGATCCGTGCCCGCGCCGACGTCGGCGTGACCAAGCACGTGTTCACCGAATTGCCGAACAGCGACCCCGATGTCGCGTTGCCCGCGTCGCCGGCGACGACGGTGGCCTTGCGCCAGCCGTTCTACTGGGTGATCGAGGGCGCCAACAACGGTCCCGGTGCCAGCCTGTCGCGCGACCGCACCGGCACCAGTCCGTTGAACGGCACGGGTACGGTGATCGCCGACACCCTGCCGGCGGGCCTGGAAATCCTCGGCAGCGCCACGTGGCAGAAGAAGGGTCCGCCCGCCGGCGGCGACGAAGTGCCCAACGGCACCGGCGCCTGCACGGCCGTCGGACTGGCGCTGACCTGCCGCCTGGGCGACATGACGGTGACCGGCAAGGTCCGCGTCGTCATCCCGGTGCGCTGGACCACCTATCCCGGCGTCGCGGCGCAGATCAACACCACCAGCATCACCACCGAGCAGGTGGATCCGAACCAGGGCAACAACACGGGCACCGAGGACATCCTCGTCACCCGTTCGTCGCTGGCGGGCGTGGTATTCCAGGACCGCAATCGCGCGGGCGCCAACGGCGGTACCCACCAGGGTGTCGGTACCGAACCCGGCATCGCCGGCGTGACCATCACGCTGACCGGCACCGATGCCTACGGCAATGCCGTCAGTCGCACCGCGGTCACGGCCACGGGCGGCACCTACAGCTTCACCGACCTGTCGCCGGCGAACGCCTCGGGCTACACGCTGACGCAGACGCAGCCGGCCGGCTATGTGAACAGTCCGTCCGTACTGCCCACCACCGGCGGCAGCGAGCCGTCCGTGGGCGGCACCTACAGCGCGGGCTCGCCGAACTCGGTGATCGCCGCCATCCCGGTCGGCGCCAACGACACCGGCGTGCGCTACAACTTCCCGGAAGTGCGCCGTCCCTCGCTGTCGGGCTTCGTCTACATCGACGGCAACTTCAGCAACATGCGCGAAGGCAGCGACGGCGCCATCGCGGGCGCGACGGTCGAACTGTTGAACGCCGGCACCGGTGCCGTGGTGGCGACCACCACGACCAATGCGTCCGGCGCCTACAGCTTCACCAACCTGGATCCGCTGATCGTCTACACGCTGCGCGAGGCCCTGCCCGCCGGCAATTACCAGAACCGCCAGACGGCGGTGAACGCCGGCCTGATCGGCGGCGTGGCATGCGCCACCGGCTGTACGCCGGGCACCGGTGTCGGCGGTGATGCCGCGACGACCGACCGCATCAGCGCCATCGACCTCGGCGCCGGCACGGACGGCACCGTGTTCAACTTCGGCGAAGACGCCGTGGCCGGCATCAGCGGCAGCGTCTACGTCGATCGCAACGGCAACGGCGACTTCGACGCCGGCGACGCGGGCGCGACGCACTCGCGTCCCAACGGTGGCCTGCAGGGCGTGACTGTGACGCTGACCGGCGCGGGCGCCGACGGCATCTTCGGCAACGGCGACGATCCGGCGCCGGTGACGCTGCAGACCGATGCCAACGGTGCGTACCAGTTCACCGGTCTCGTGGTCGGGCAGAACTACCGGGTGACCGAGACGCAGCCGGACGGCTACGGCAACGGCACCGAGAACGCCACCAACGTCATCGACGTCAACGCGCTGCCGTCCGTGGGCGTGACGGGTCGTGACTTCGGCGAAACCCTGGGTTCGCTGGCAGGCGCGGTGTTCGAGGATTTCTCGACCACGCCGGCCAACAACAACAACGGCAGCTTCGACGGCGGCGAGAACCCGATCGCCAACGTGACGCTCACGCTGACCGGCACCGACCGGCTGGGCAACGCGGTCAACGTCACCGTGCAGACTAACGCGAGCGGCGCGTACGTGTTCCGCGACCTGTTGCCGCCGCAGGCCGGCACCACGTACACGATCACCGAAACGCAGCCCACCGGTTACATCGACGGCCGACATACGCCGGGCAACGCGGCCACGCCGGGCACGGCGACCACGGCGAACGTCATCGACGGCATCGCGATCAACGCAGGCCAGGCGGCCACGGGCTACCTGTTCGGCGAACTGGCCAACGCCATCATCAGCGGCACCGTGTACCTGGACCGCGATGACGACGGCGACCGCGACGCGGGCGAACCGGGTATCCCCGGCGTCACCGTGGTGATCGAAGGCGCGGGCCCGGATGGCGTGTTCGGCACGCCGGACGATCTGCCGCCGGTCACCCTGACCACCGACGCGAACGGCGGCTACAGCTATGGCGGTGCGATCACCGGCCAGAACTACCGCATCGTCGAAACCCAGCCGACCGGGCTGGCGAACGGCCAGGAAAATCCGACCAACACCATCGTCGTCACCAACCTGCCGGCGAGCGGTTCCAGCGGCAACGACTTCGGCGAGCGCGCGGCATCGCTGTCGGGCAACGTGTGGCTCGATGCGAACAACAACGGCGTGCGCGATGCGGGCGAGAACGGCATCGCCGGCGTCAGCGTGTCGCTGCCGGCCGGCACCGTGGATACGCTGGGCAATGCGGTGGCCGCGATCGTCACCGACGCCAACGGCAACTACCGTTTCGACGATCTGCTGGCGGGCACCTATACCGTCAGTGAGCAGACCGCGCAGCCCGTGGTGGGCGGCGTGACCACGATCAACGGCACCACCGTGGCCGGCACGATCGGCGGCAGCCCCAGCGGCACCGCCACGCCGGTGGCCACCGTGCCGAGCGCGGTGTCGGGCATCGTGCTGCCTGCGGGCGGCGCGTCGATCGGCAACAACTTCGGCGAGACCTTGGGCGTGGCGCTGTCCGGCCGCGTGTTCTTCGATGCCAACAACGACGGTGCCCAGTCCGGCGCGGCGGAGACCGGCATCGACGGCGTGACCATCACGCTGACCGGCACCGACGACACCGGCGCGGAGGTCTCGCTCAGCACCACCACCGACGCCAACGGCGACTACACGTTCGAAGGCCTGCGTCCGGGCACCTACACGGTGACCGAGCCCACGCAGCCGGCCGGCACCAGCAACGGTCAGACCGTGGCCGGCACGATCGGTGGCACGCCGTCGGGCACCGCCACGCCGATCACCACCGTGCCCAGCGCGATCAGTGCGATCGACCTGACCACGCCGGGCGCGAGCTCGATCGGCAACAACTTCGGCGAGATCCCGCTCAACAGTTCCATCGGCGGCCGCGTGTGGCGTGATGCCGACAACGACGGCGTCATCGATCCGTCCGAAACCGGCATCGGCAATGTGGTCGTGCGCCTCAGCGGCACCGACCTGGCCGGCAACACCATCACCCGCGAAGTGACCACGCAGCCGGATGGCACCTACGCCTTCACCGAACTGCCGCCGGGCACGTACACCATCACCGAACCCGAGCAGCCCGCGGGTACGTTGAACGGCATCACGAACGCCGGCACCGGGGGGGGCACCGCGACGCCGCCGACCTCCACGCCGTCCGTCATCAGCGCCATCACGCTGGGCGTGGGCGAGGACGTCACCGGCAACGACTTCGGCGAAGTGCCGGCCGGCGCGATCAGCGGCCGTGTCTACAACGACGGCAACAACAACGGCGTGATCGATGCGGGCGAGGGCGGCTACGCGAACGTGCAGGTGGTGCTGACCGGCACCGACGACCTGGGCCAGGCCGTCAATGTCACCGTCACCACCGATGCCGATGGGCGCTACCGTTTCGACGATCTGCGTCCTGGCACGTACACCGTGACCGAACCCACGCAGCCGGCGGAGACGCTCAACGGCATCACCAGCGCGGGCGCCATCGACGGCACCGTCGTCGGCACCGCGACGCCGGTGACCACCACGCCTTCGGCGATCAGCGGCATCGTGCTGCCGCCGGGTGGCGAGTCGGTCGACAACAACTTCGGCGAGATCGGCGATTCGCCCGACCTGGTGGTCAGCAAGACCGCGACCCCGGCCGTCTTCACCGTCAACAACACGGCCACCTACACGCTGCGCGTGCGCAACATCGGGCAGCAGCCCAGCGCGGGCGAGTACGTGGTGGAAGACCGCCTGCCGGCCGGACTGACGCTCGCCGCGACGCCCACGGGCGCGGGCTGGACCTGCACCGCGGCACCGGGCGAAGACCGTTTCCGCTGCGCCAGCAGCACGGTGATCGCCGCGGGCGCGACGTCGGCCGACAGCATCGTCGCGCAGGTGCGCGTGGCGGCCTCCGCCGCGACGGGATCGCCGGTGAGCAACGCGGTGATCGTCGAAGGCGGCGGCGAGAACGAGTTCCGCACGCCGACGCCGGACGAACGCGCCGACTTCGAAGGCAACCCGGGCGACCTGCCGGTGTGCGACCCGGCGATCACGCAGAACGCGTGCCGCCTGCCCACGCCGGTGCAGTTGTCGGCCTCGGTGTCGGGCACGGTGTGGTTCGACCAGGGCAGCGACTTCGGCCGCATCGACGGCGGTGATCGCCGCCTGTCCGGCTGGATCGTCGAAGTCGTGAACGCAGGCGGCCAGGTCGTCGGGTCGGCGACCACCGGTGTCGATGGCACGTACTCGATCGCCGATCAGGTGCCCGGCGTGCTGCTGAGCATCCGCTTCCGCGACCCGGCCACGGGTGTGGTGTGGGGCCTGCCGGTCAGCGGCGACACGATCGCCGGTGCGCCGGTGCCGTGCGACGCGAACACCGCCATCGCCAACGGCACCGCCAGCTCCTGCCGCAGCAACGAGGGCGGCAACACGCACCTGGCCGTCGTGCTGGCGCCGGGTGCGAACCTGCCGCAGCAGAGCCTGCCGCTGAATCCCGGCGGCGTGGTCTACGACGCGACGACGCGCACGCCGGTCCCCGGTTCGCGCGTCACCCTGACGCCGATCGGCACCTGTGCCGGCTATACGCCCGAGCAGCACGTGCTGAACGCCGCGCTGGGGGGTTACACGGTGCAGGGCACGTCGGTATCGATGACGGTGGGTGCGGAAGGCTTCTACCAGTTCCTGCTGGGTCCGGACGCGCCGGCCTCGTGCCGCTTCCAGCTGGCGGTGACGCCGCCGGCGGGTTACGCGTTCGAGTCCGGCATGATCCCGGCGGAGACCTCATCGCTGACGCCGCCGTCCACGCCGGGCGAGGGCTATCCGGTGCAGACGAATGCGACCGCGCCGACCGGCCCGGTGGGCACGTCGACGACGTACTACCTGGAGCTGACCCTGGGCTCGGGCGTGGCGGTGCCGGTGCACAACCACATCCCGCTGGACCCGCAGATCGCGCCCGGCCTGGTCATCACCAAGACCGGCGACCGCAAGACGGTGGAAGTGGGCGACAGCCTGGTCTACACGATCACCATCCGCCAGACCGCGGGTGCGGCGATGGGCACGGTCAACGTGATCGACCGCCTGCCGCACGGCTTCACCTACATCGACGGTACCGCGCGCGTCGACGGCGCCGGCATCGGCAATCCGCTCGGCAAACCGGGCCCGACGCTGGTGTTCGACGTCGGTGCGCTCGCGGTCGGCCAGCAGAAGGTGCTGACGTACCGCGTGCGCGTCGGCGTGGGCAGCCAGCAGGGCGACGGCATCAACCGTGCGCGCGCCCATGGCTGCTCGATCGACGGCGGCTGCGTCGACCCGACCACGCTGACGCCGTACCCGAACGGGGGCGTCGTGCCGTCCAACCCGGCCGAGTACCGCGTGATCATCAGCGGCGGTGTGTTCGCCGACGAAGGCTGCGTGCTGGGCAAGATCTTCGTGGACTGCAACGTCAACCACGTGCAGGACAAGGAAGAGCTCGGCATCCCCGGCGTGCGCATGTACTTCGAGGACGGCACCTGGATGGTGAGCGACTCGGAAGGCAAGTACAGCTATTGCGGCCTGCCGCCGAAGAGCCACACGCTGAAGGTCGATCCGTCGACCCTGCCCGTGGGTTCGCGCCTGACCACCAGCAGCAACCGCAACCTGGGCGACGCGGACAGCCTCTTCATCGACCTCAAGAACGGCGAGCTGCACCGCGCCGACTTCATCGAGGGCAGCTGCTCCAACCCGGTGATCGAGCAGGTCAAGGCGCGCCGCACGCAGGGCGAGATCCGCGCGCCGGAAACCGAGCGCAACCAGCAGCCGCTGCGTTTCGAGAGCAAGCCGGCGCGTGCCCCGCAGCAGGGCACCGACTCGGCCAACCAGCGGCCGATCGTCGAACCCAGGCCTACGACGAGCGCGCCGACCGGCACGGATGACGTGCGCAACGGGGAGGTGCAGCCATGAGCCGCTCCGCCCCGCGTCCGTCGACCTTCATGGAATCCCGTGCCATGCGCGCATCGCGTCCTTCGTTCCATCCCCTCACGCTGGCCCTGGCCCTGGCCCTGGCGGTGACGCCGGCGCTGGTACAGGCGCAGGCCGTGTCCGGCGACCAGCGTTTCACGCCGGTCCTCGGCCAGGCCACGCCGCTCTATCCGCAGTCGCCCGAATCGCAGGACCGCGCGCCGCAACCGTTGTACGCACAGCCCGGCAACGTCGACTACAGCGTCAACGCGGGCGTGGACCGCGTCGTGGTCGAGGTCGACCGCGATGGCGTGCCCGCCGACGGGCAGTCGCCGGTGAAGGTCGTCGTGCAGCTGTACGGTGCCGATGGCAAGCCGATGGCCGGCGACGCTTTCGCCACCATCGAGCACAGCGGCGGCCGCATCAAGCTGGCCGATGGCCGCACGGATGAATTCGGTCCGGGTCGCCTCGATGCCGACGAGGTCACCCCCGGTAT
>Ga0247823_10002327_pt1 | contig 15654 bp, 12 predicted proteins | sample 13C_PalmiticAcid_2_FD_192426 | JGI IMG/M metagenome (GOLD analysis project Ga0247823, IMG submission 192426) | Soil microbial communities from agricultural site in Penn Yan, New York, United States - 13C_PalmiticAcid_Day30 | ecosystem: Environmental > Terrestrial > Soil > Agricultural land...
CTGGCCACCTGGACCTTGTCCGCCGGTACCGGGCGGGACTCCCCCGGGCACCCGTCCGCCTGGCTCGACCCCAGGTACCCGACCGCCCGGTACCGGCGGACAAGGTCCAGGTGGCCAGGGCCCGGGTGGCCAGGGTCCGCGCGGCGGCACAGGTGGGCTGCGCGGCGGGTTCGGACCGGGAGCGGGCACCCCCGGCGGGCCAGGTGGGTCGGGCATGCGCGGCGGCGCGGGCGGGTTCGGACCAGGCGCGGGCGGATCAGGGTTCGGCCCAGGTGGGTCTGGATCGGGCGGTGCGGGCGGTGGTGGCCGGTCCGGTGCGTTCGGCGGCGGGTTCGGTGGTGCCGACGACGGACACCACCAGAACCGCGGCGGCACCGGTGGCCGCGGTGGCTCTGGTGCGGGCATGGGTGGCGGCATGGGCGGTGGCGGCGGCCAGGGCGAGGACGACATCGAGCACCAGTCGCCCGCGTATCTGCTCGAGCGGGACCCGGAGAGCCTTTTCGGCACCGACGAGATCACCGCACCCCCGGTCATCGGGGAGTAGACGGTGCTCGACAGACCTCTGACGCTCTCGGCGTCGGCGCTGGCCAGGACGGTCAACGCCGAGAACATCGGCGAACTCCACATCACCCTGGCCCCGACGGCGGGCTGGCGTCCGCGCGCGGAGGAGCAAGCCGCCGACGCCACCGCGCGGGCCGAGATCGCCCGGCACGGCGGGATCGACCGCAGGGGGCGGCTGGACGCGGACCTCGCGGCGACGTTCCGGCTGCTGTGCTCGCCGCAGGTCGAGTTCTACGGCTGGCTCAACGAAGGCGACCGCACCATCGGCGTGCTGGTCGCCGCGATCGGGCGCGACACCGTCCTCGCCATCCGCGACGGCGAAACCGTGCACCTCGCCCAAGCCCAGCCCGAGCGGCTGCCTGAGGTGCTGGTCGCGCAGACGCCCGACATCCCACCTGGACGCGGCCACACGCTGACCGTCGCCCTCGCCGACCTGGCGCCACCGCCCAGTGCCCGGCTCTCCGTCGGTGTCCGGCCGCGCACTGGGCCGCCTGAGGTCCAGCAGGCACTGCGCTTGGCCGAACTGCCGACCACGGGCGGCGGTGAGCTGTATACGGCCGTCCGCGACAGTTCCGGACGACGCCATTCGTCGCCGAATCCCGTGCGGTATGCCGACACTGTGCACGGGCGGTGGCTCAACGTCACCCTTCCGGGTAATGAGCCGAGAGTGGTCATCGCCCCCGCTGACCGGCGTTCGCTGGTCAGCAGGCTCAACGATCTCCACGCCGCACTCATGAAACGCTGATCATTCATCTGAAGTTCACCACGGATCGGTGAATTCCAGCGTCCAACTCCTGGTCAGGCCGCGAAAATCAGGGCACCTGGAGGGGGTTGCATGAAGCGTCAGCTGAGCATCGGCTTGGCAGTGGTTTTGCTGGTCGCCGTGGTGATCGTGATCGTGCGCGGGTCGGGGGACGACGATCCCGCCGTCGCCGACGGCAAGACCGTGGTCCGCGGGGTCATCGGCTCGGAGAAGGTCGCGTTCTTCCAGGACAAGCGGGTGGTCGACGCCTTCGCCAAGCACGGGCTGACCGTGCAGGTCGACGCCGCCGGGTCGCGGCAGATCGCCACGTCGGTCGACCTCGGCAAGTACGACTTCGCCTTCCCGTCGTCGGCGCCGTCGGCGCAGAAGATCCAGCAGGACAAGAAGATCACCACCGTCTACACCCCGTTCCACTCGCCGATGGCGGTGGCGACGTTCAACCCGATCGTCGACCTGCTGAGCAAGCAGGGCAGCGTCAAGCAGGGGCCGGGCGAGTACCTGGTGCTCGACGTCGCGAAGTACCTCGACCTCACCGGCGCGGGCACCCGCTGGGACCAGATCCCCGGCAACACCGCCTACCCGGCGCGCAAGAACGTGCTGGTCACGACTACCGACCCGCGCAACTCGAACTCCGCGGCGATGTACCTGTCGGCGGTGTCGTTCGTGGCGAACGGCAACAACATCGTCAGCACCCCGGCCGCCGAGACCGCCGTGCTGCCCGCGATGTCGAAGCTGTTCCTGGACCAGGGCTACGCGCAGAACAGCAGCGAGGGCCCCTTCGAGGACTACCTGTCCGCGGGCATGGGCAAGTCGCCGATGGTGATGGTCTACGAGTCGCAGTTCCTCGACCGGCAGACCCGCGGCGACGGCTCCATCCAGGCCGGGATGCGCCTGATCTACCCGTCGCCGACCGTGCTGTCCAAGCACACCCTGATCCCGCTCAAGGGCCTGGGCGACCAGGTCGGCAAGCTGCTCACCACGGACCCCGAGCTGGCGAAACTCGCCGCCGAGCTGGGTTTCCGGACCAACGACCCGAAGTACTTCCGCGAGGTCGTCGGCGACCGGGCCCCGGCCGACCTGATCGACGTGGTCGAGCCGCCGTCGTTCGAGACGCTGGAGCGGATGCTCGAGGCCATTGGGAAGCAGTACGGATGAGCGAGCCTGCGAGCGAATCAATGCCGCAGTGCGCCCGGGAATCCCGCCGAGCGTGCGAGGCGGCCTGATGACGGACTTCACCCTCACACCGCCCGATCCTGTCGAGCCGGTGCCGACCGAACGCGCCGCGGGACTCATCCCGCTGGACGACAAGATCCGGCAGGCCGCGGCCGATCGGGCTGACAAGTTCACCGCCGACCTGGCCGCGCTCGACCCGCGCTCCCCCGACTTCGCCGACCTGATCGACGGCCTGCTGGCCGTCGGCGAGGCCGACATGCGGGTGGCGGCGTCGATCGCGTCGACCCTGCTCGACCGGTCGGTCAAGGCCCAGCCCGGCACCCAGGTCACCACGACGCTCACCGAGCTGCGGCGCACGGTCACCGACCTCGACCCGTCCGGTCTGCCGACCACGAAACGGAAGCTGCTGGGTCTGATCCCGCTCGGCAACGACGCCAAGCGGCTCCTCGACCGCTACAAAGCCGCCAACACACCGGTCAACCGGCTCGTGCTCGACCTGCGCACCCGCCAGGACCAGCTGCGCCGGGACAACGCCGCGATCAAGGGCGAGCGGGCGCGGCTGTGGGAGAACATGACCAAGCTGTCGGAGAACGCGGCGCTGGCCGAGGCCGTGGACACCGCGGTCGACCGGCAGGCCGGGGTGCTCGACTACGCCGATCCGTTGCGCGCCAAGGCGTTGCGGTCCGACGTGCTGCACCCGATCCGCCAGCGCTACCAGGACATCCTGACCCAGCTCGCGGTGTGCGCGCAGGGTTATCTCGCGCTGGACCTGGTGCGGCGCAACAACGACGAGCTGATCCGCGGCGTCGAGCGCGCCGCTTCGACCACGGTCTCCGCGCTTCGGGTGGCGCTTGTCGTCAGCGCCGGGCTGGCGAACCAGCGGGAGGTGCTCGACGAGATGGAAGCGTTGCGCGACACCACCGACGGACTCCTCCGCGCCAACGGCAAGCTGCTTTCGCTGCAGGGCGAGGAAATTCGCAAGATGAGCTCCGACCCCGCGGTCGGCGTCGCGGCGATCCGCGAGTCGTTCGACCAGATCTTCCAGGCCATCGACGCCATCGACGACTACCGCGCGGGTGCCACCGCGAGCATGGCCACAACCGTGTCGGCGCTGCAGGACGAACTGCGCCGCGCCGAGACCCGGCTCAGCCGGTCGCATGAGGGGGACCTATGAGGAAGCTCGCCGCGGTCGTCGCGCTCGCGCTGGCCGTGACCGCGTGCTCGGAGGACACCGCGAAGCCGGTGTCCCCGCCTGAGCCGGGAAAGCTGCGGATCCTGGCGGGCAGTGAACTCGCCGACCTGCAGCCAGTGCTCGACAAGGCCGCCCAGGCGACCGGCGTGCGGGTCGAGTTCACCTTCTCGGGGACGATCGAGGGTGCGCAAGCGCTTGCGGGCGGGTCGACCGACGGCCGCTACGACGCGGTCTGGTTCTCCAGCAACCGCTACCTCGAAGCGCTGCCGGAGGCGGGCCGGAGGCTGGGCAACCAGACCAAGATCATGGCCTCGCCGGTCGTGCTCGGGCTCACCGAGTCCAAGGCCAAGGCGCTCGGCTGGGCTGACAAGCCGGTGACCTGGTCCGACATCGCCATCGCGGCGGGCGCGAAGTCGTTCACCTACGGCATGACCGACCCGTCGTCGTCCAACTCGGGCTTCTCCGCGCTGGTCGGCGTCGCGTCGGCACTGGCCGGGACGGGCTCGGCGATCAGCGCCGAGCAGGTCGCCGGGGTCACGCCCGTGCTGAAGCAGTTCTTCGCCGCGCAGGCCATGAGCGCGGGCTCGTCGGGCTGGCTGTCGGAGGCCTTCCAGCGCCGCGCGACCGGCGCCGACCCTGGCGAGAAGATCGACGGACTCATCAACTACGAGTCGGTCCTTCTTACGCTCAACAACACGCTTCCCGAGAAGCTGAAGCTGATCTACCCGACCGACGGCGTGGTCACCGCGGACTACCCGCTGACCCTGTTGACCTCGGCCAACGACGCCGCCCGCGCCGACCACCAGAAGCTTGGCGACTACCTGCGCGGGGCCGAGACGCAGAAGTCGATCATGGAGACCACCAAGCGCAGGCCGATCCTGCCCGGCGCGCCGCTGAACACCGAGTTCGGCGCGCAGAGCCTGGTCGAGCTGCCGTTCCCGGCCAAGCAGGAGGCGTTCGACGCGCTGCTGTCGGCCTACTTCGACCAGATCCGCCGCCCGTCGCGCACGCTGTATGTGCTGGACACGTCCGGCTCGATGAGCGGCGACCGGATCGAGGCGCTGCGCTCGGCCGTGGCGGGCCTGACCGGCGCCAGCGACGACCTGATCGGCCGCTACCGCAAGTTCCGCGGCCGCGAGGAAGTCACCCTGCTGCCGTTCAACTCCGGACCCGAACGGCCGGTCACGTTCAACGTCCCGCAGACCGGCCAGGATGCCGAACTGGAGCGGATCCGTGAGTTCGCCCGCGGCCTGTCGGCCAACGGCGGCACGGCGATCTACGACAGCCTCGACGCCGCCTACAACACACTGGGCGCGAATCTGTCGGCCGACAAGTTCACGTCGATCGTGCTGATGACCGACGGCGAGAACTCCAACGGCTCCGACATCGACGACTGGGAGCGCGGCCACCGGGCGCGCAGCGCGGAACTCAAGCGGGTCCCGGTGTTCAGCGTCGTGTTCGGCGAAGGCGACAAGTCCGAGTTGGAGCGGGTGGCCGCGCAGACCGGCGGCCGGGTCTTCGACGCCCGCGACGGCGCGCTGTCCGATGTGTTCCGGGAGATCCGTGGCTATCAGTAGATATCTGGGTTCCACCAAGAACCTCGTCGGGTCCGCGCTCGGACTCGTCGGCGTGCTGCTGCACGTGTTCGGTGTGGTCGGCGGGGTATGGCCGGTCGTCGTGATCGGCCTCTACCTCGTCGGCGCGCTCGCCGCACCCCCGGAGAAGATCCAGATCTTCGGCGACGACCGCGCGTCGCTGCGCGAGGACCTCGACCGCCTGCTGGCCAAGGTCCGCGCCGCCCGCATACCCGCCGACGCCCTCCCGCATGTCGACACCCTCGGCGACGTGCTGCGGTCCGTGCTCGACCGGTCCGACCTCGACCCGGACACGGTGCACGGGGTCACCCGGTTGGTGCGCACCGATATCCCTCTGGCGGTTGAGGCCTATGTCAACCTGCCGTGGTGGTTCGCGGTAGCCAAACGGGTGAACAACGGCCCGTCCGCGGCCGAGGAGCTGACCGCGCAGCTCGGCCTGCTGGAGGCCGACGCCAAGACCGTCGCGACCCGCTTCTTCGACGCCGACATGCGCAAACAGGCCGACCACACCCGCTATCTGCGGGAACGCGCCCAAGGGGAGTGATGCGCGGGTTCGACCGCGCGGCCGAACCGGATATGGCAACCTTGGTCCGAACTTGAGTCGGGGGAGGACCGGGTGAAGACGCCTGAGGAGTGGATGCGCGACTTCGAGTCGACCATCGCCGAAGCGCAGACCAAGGCCGCCGCGTTCCAGCAGAGCTTCGAGCACGCGGGCGCGACGGCGGCGTCGGACGACGGCGCGATCACGATCACGGTCAGCCCGACCGGCGCGTTGACCGACATCAAACTGACTGCGGCGGCCCTGGGTAAGTCGCACACCCAGCTGTCGAGCGAGCTGATGTCGGTCGCCCGCAAGGCGCAGCGGTCGGCCGCGGTGAACGTCGCCGACGCGTTCGAGTCGGTCAACGGCGCGGGGTCGCCGACGTATCAGATGATCACCGAGTTCCTGCCCGAGCCGGAGCAAGAAGACGAGGCCATCGACCTGGCGCCGCGCCACCGCTTCGGTCCCGATGACGAGCAGCCCGCGCCGCGTCCGGCCCGCAGGCCCGCGCCCCGGCGCGACGACGACGGCGACTTCAGCGACGAGTCGATCTTCAAACGCAAGTAGCACTGGGGGGAAACAGTGTCCGAGGAAGCGAGTTCGACCACGTGGTCGTCCGGCGCGGGGGTCGTCGAGAGCGTCGACGGTTTCATCTCCGCGCTGACCTCCGACGCACAAGGTGAAGGCGTCGACGTCATCGACGCCACCCTGGCGGGCGCCGGGATGGTGGTCGACGTGGTGTCCTCCGTCGGCGACCCACTCGGCGCGATCCTGTCGGCCGGGATCGGCTGGCTGCTGGAGCACGTCAGCTTCCTGCGCGAGCCGCTCGACGCGCTTCTGGGCAACCCCGACGAGATCAACGCCAACGTCGACCAGCTCAAGTCCGCCGCGCTGGAGATGAAGCTGGTCGCCCGCGAACACCGCGAGGACGTGTCCACAATGGATGGATGGAGTGGTGAGGCTAGCGAGGCCTTCCGCGCCAACATGGACCAGATGGCGGCGGAGTACGAGGCGCTTGGCTCCACAATGGACGGAACGGCGGCCATCTACGCCCTGTCCGGCGCGCTGGTGTGCGAACTGCGCGCGCTGGTGTTCGAGACCATCGCCGACTTCATCTCCAGCCTGATCACCCCGGCACTGATCGCCGCCGCCTCGGCCATCGTCACCTGCGGCGCCTCCATCGCCACCTTCGCGGGCTGGGCCGGGACACGCGCGGCGATGATCGCCACCAAGCTGGCCGACCGCCTGCGCAAACTCGGCGCCGCGATGACCCGCATGGGCGGCAGGCTAGCCAAACTCGGCGAGAAGATGGACACCCTGGTCAAGGGCCTCGGCCGGTTCGCGGAGTACGGCGACTACGCGAAGACCGCCTACGACGCGGTCCAGCCGTACGAGATGCCGCCCGCCACGGCCTGATGGTCAAACGCAAACACCACTCGTCACCGTCGTCGTCCCACGGCGGATCGTCCGCGGGCGCCACGGGGTCGGGCGGCTCAGGCTCGACCGGCCGCGTCGGGATGAACCCGGACTCGGTGGAGTCACTCGGCGGGCGGATCGCCAACCGGGGCAACCAACTGCGCGACGGCGTCGGCGCGAAGCTGAACATCGGCGCGAGCAGCAGCAGCGCGGGCGTCTTCGGCCAGGTCGCGATGAAGCGGGCCGACGAGGCCATCGCCAAGGCCCGCACCAGCGCCGACCACGCCGCGAACGCGGCGGACAGCGCGGGATCGAAGACCAAGGCGACCGCCCAGGCGACCCGAGGCTCAGACCAGTCAGCGGCGTCGAAGATCGGCCGCATCGAGACCAAGGGCTCCGGCCCGACGGTGCACCGCGGCGGCGGATCCCCGGCAGGCGCTTCGTCGTCGGGGAACGCGGCCCGGCCGTCGGGATCGCCGTCGGTGAGCGGCTCGGGAGCCGCCTCGAAGGGCGCGGCACCCGGCGCGCCCGCTCGCCCCGGCAGTTCCTCGGTGTCTGGGGACGCGACGGGCCGACCACCTACCCCGCGCGGGCAGACGCCCCAGACCAGCGGGCAACCCCGGGCGGGCAGCCCTGGCCGGCCCTCCGTCACCGCCTCCGGCCAAGGCGGACAACCCCGACCGGGCACCACCCAAGGCGGACAACCGCGCTCAGCGGGCTCCACCCCGGCGGGCCAGTCACCCACCGGGACCGCCCAAGGCGCACAACACCGACCAGCCGCGCACCAAACTGGGCAGGCACGTGCGGGCGGACCGGGTCAACCACCCATGGCAGGCGGGCAACCACGGCCGGGCAGCCCAACCCCACACCAGAGCACACCCCAAGGCGGGCAACCAAGCACCGGCGGACCAGGCCGACCACCCATCGCAGGCGGGCAACCACGGCCAGGCAGCCCAACCCCACACCAGAGCACACCCCAAGGCGGGCAACCACGGGCAGCGGGGCACGTCCCGACTGGCCAACCGCCTGCCAGTACCAGCCAAAACGCACAACACCGACCAGCGGCGCACCAACCCGGGCAACCACGACACGGTGGCTCCCATGGCGGCGGTCAGATCGGGCACGCCCCGCCCGCTCACAACCCGCGCACAGGCGGACATCCACATCCCGCGCAAGGCCGCGCGCACCCAGGCACCCCATCGAGACAAGGCGGCCAATACCCCACGGGCGGCGGCACATCCGGGCCGCGACAAGGCCCGCCCCAGCACGGCGGACCCCCGCGACACCCGGCACCGCCACCGGGTCCACGGCCCGCGAGCGGTCCCGACCCCCGTCGCACACCACCCGTCCGAGGCGACGGGTTCCCGCACGGCGCTCAGCACCCCGGAGGGCCAGGCCCGCGACCGCCGTACGACAGACAAGCGGGCAGGTCCGGCCCATCGGGACCGGGACCCCACCCAAGGCCGGACGGAATCGGCCCCCGGCCCGTGTCCGGCCGGGGGTACGCCCCACACCCAGGCGGTCCGAGCGGGAACAACCCCCCTCAGCGCCCTGGCGTCAACCAGCCGCCGACTGCGGCCACACGGCGCCCGGACGGGCCACCACCGGTCGCGATCGTCAATGTCGACCCGTCGACGTACGGGGTGGCCACCGTGGTCCACCGCGACGTCGAAGGGTGGGCCCGCGCGGAGAACGTCCTCTACCGGGGCGACCACCGGACGCCGGAGGAGATCCGTGCGGCGGGCGGGTTCGGACCGCCGCGCCCGGATCAGCCCGCGGACCTACTCCAGCACGTCGACGCCAAGACGAACGCGTTCGTCAGCACAACCCCCGACCAGCGGGTCGGCATCGAGCGAGCGGGCCCCGGCAGGCTCTACGTCATCCACGCGCCGGGGGGCATCCTCACCGACCCGACCCTGGACGCCGTCGGACACGACCGCCGATACGGGGAGTCCGAGGTCCTGTTCCCAGGCGGGGTGGACTGGCGGTATGTCGCGGGCTGGCACACGGTTCGCTACGACCCCGGCGAGGGGCGGCTGGTCCCTGGCCCGTTCGAACCCAACCCGGACTACATCGGCGGCCCAGCGGCGGGAGATCGGACCAGGCCTTCCGCGCTCCACGAAACCGGCCAGGTCCCGACGGCCAGGCACCCCGAGTCACCGCCCGACCAGACCACACGCCAGGCCCTGGCTGGGGGACCGCCGCCGTACCAGGGCAATGCCACCGCCCAGGCTGGTCCCCCAGTGGGCCTTCCCCCGACGGCAGACCAGGCGCGCCAGACCGCGGGCCTGCCGCACCCAAGTCACCCGGCCACGCCTGGCCAACCCCATCTCGGCCACGCCCCGCATCAGCGGGCCAACCAGGCTCTCGAGACGAACCGGACCGCCGACGGCGCCCCACAGCAAGCACATCCTGCGGCGCTCGGTAGGTCGCACGACGCCCCCGCGGGCGACTACAGCTTCGGCCCCAGCGGCAGCGACTATGCCGACTCCAGCACCGACTCTCGACCAGAGCCCGCACGCGCCGAACCCGACCGCGCCCCGGAACGCACCCGCGAAGAGCCGAAGCCGCAACGCCATGAGCAGCCGAAGCGCCTGCGTGAGATCGCCGACGAGCGGCTCGCCGGCATCGCGAAGAACGTGGCGCATACCGACGCGGGCATGTCGCTGTTCGACCGGGCCGAGAAGAACGAGTCCTTCACCGCGCGGCAGGTCAAGCCGATCCCCGGCACCTTCGTCATCGACATGCACGGCTCGCCCGACCAGGCCCGGGTCGGCCGGTCGAACCTCAGCGCCCGCGACGTCGCCGAGATCCTGCGCGCCAACCCCGGCTGGGACGGCAAGACGCCGATCACCCTGATCGGCTGCGACACCGGCAAGCTGCCCAACGGATTCGCCGCCCAACTCGCCAAAGAGGCGGGGGTCCCGGTCACCGCCCCGAACACCGACGCCTGGGTCGACTACGAGGGCAACGTCTTCGCCAGCCAGTCCCACAAGACCATCGACGGCCACCGCCCCGGCTGGCCCCCGAACGGCGAGTGGCACACCTACGGCCCCGATGGCACCCACCAGTACGACGCACGCCCTTACCCGCCTGGCCACACACCCACCTGGGGCGACGGCACCCCGGCCGACGCACCCAAGTCCGCCTACCGCCGCGGCGAGCCTGATTCGCCCTACCGCAGCGCGGACACCGACCCGACCCGCGATGGTCCCCTGCCCACCCGTCAGGACACCGACCGGTATCTGGCCGACCCACGGCTCCAAGACGCCATCGAGCGCGCGAACGCGATCAGCGAACGCGACCCGGACTCCCGGATCAAGATCGACGGCACCCCCGTGCACATCGGGGAAGCCATCCGGCAACTGCTGCCCCGCCACCCCGAAATGGCCCGGATGCTCCGTGACGTCCCGTATCTCGAGGACTCGCTGATCGCACGCCCCCAAACCTTGGCGAACCTCCTGCGCGAACCAGAGGCGATTCAGGTACTGGAGCACTGCGTCCGGGAGGTCCGCGACCACCCGGACGGCCCCGCCGCGCTCGCCGAACGGTACAAATCCGACCCGAAGCCGACCCCCGCGATCCTCGACCAGATCGAGGCACAGATCTCGGCGTCAGCCAAGACCGCGGCCAATCGCACGTACATCACCAACCAGCCACAGTTCGACGGGGTGTCCAGCGACGATCCTGCCGATCGAGTCCGCTACCTGGAACGGCTCTACGACAATTGGACGACCAAGCAGGAAACATTGCACCGTTTCGCCACGGACATCGCAGAAGCCACCGGCGGCGAGGCACACTCGAGGAAGACCGAGAAGAGCAGGATTCGCGCCCTGGACAAGATCGGTCCGACCAGGGACGCGAGCGAATTGGCCGACATCGTCGGTTCCAAGATTCAATATTCGACAGTAACGGATGCGTACAAGGGACTCGCCGCAGTCGTTCAAGCGACCGAGAAGCCAGACTCCAAGATCTCGATCGTCGACTTCGACGACCGATTCCTGGACCCCGAGAAGAGCGGGTACCGCGACCTTCAGATGAAGGTGCGCATGGATCTCGAGGATGGGGACTACCATATCGCCGAGCTTAGGATCCATATCCACTCGATTGACGAGGTCGCCCGATACGAACACCCGCTGTACGAGGTGCGACGCGACTTCGATGCCCACGCTAACGACCATGGTCGCAAACAGAATACCTACGAGGACGCGCTTTCGAAGTCAATCCTCAACGAAGAGCGAGTCCGATTCGAAAAGGCGTTCAAGACTGGCCGAGGACGAACGGAGCACCCGCAATGACGGAGCCGCCTGAATACTACTGGCACCGCTCGACGACTTACCGGGTGGAGTCGCCATCCAGTGAGAGCCCAGCCATCTGGCGCCTGAACCTCAAGACCGGCGAGTTCGTCCGGGACAACGTCTCGCTTCTCGAACTGGAGGGAGCCCCCCAGTCCAGCTTTTCATCGCGACTATCCGAAGAGAAGTTCATCCAGGAGACGGAACGGCGCAGGATGCGTCACTTGCGCGGAACTGGACCGATCTTCGCACTGTACAAGTCCATCGAGCCGATCACGAGCGTAAACCGGCGACTCACTCCGCAAGAAGTCGAGCTCATCCATTCGACCTGGTCGCAGACTTTCTCGATGTGGGAGGCCGAGCAGCTTCGCCGCACCGCCGGAGAGCCGCCATCGTTCACCGTCGAATCGGACATGCAGGAATGAAGAGCTTTCGGAATCAGTCACCACCGGGATCGAGCCCGATCAAATACTATAAACACTTTTCCTCGACCTATCAGGTCGAATCGGCATCAAGTAGTAATCCGACGATCTGGCGACTGAGCCTCAAGACGGGCGAATTCGTCAGGGACACCATCTCCCTCGTCGAATTGGAAGGCCCGGCAGGAACGAGCTACACCACCCGCCTCTCCGAGGACAGATTCATCCAGAAAACTGAGCAGCTCCGCGAATACTACCTACGCGGGAGCGCCGGGCCGATCTTCGAGCTCTACGACTCCGTCAACGCAATTCTCACGAAGAGGCACGCCGAGAATCGGGGACTCACACCGGACGAGATCGAGGTGATCGCGTCGATCAGGCGGCGCACCTTCGCGATGTGGGAGGACGAGCTACGTCGCCGCGCCATAGCGACACCGATGACCGAACCGACTGAGTACTACAAGCACCGATCCTGGACCTATCGCGTGGAGGCGCCATCCAGCCGAAGCCCCACCGTCTGGCGATTGAACCTCAAGACCGGGGAGTTCGTGCTGGACGACACGTCTGTACTCGAACTGGACGGCCCGGCTGGCACGAGTTACTCCACCTGCCTTTCCGAGGCCGAGTTCATCTCGAGGACAGAGGCACTCCGCGCTCGTCACCTGCGTGGAACCGGTCCGATATTCACGCTATACGAGTCCATCCGGCCGATAGTCGAGGCGGATCGCAGGCTCAGCGAGGAGGAGGTCGAGCTCGTCCGATCCACCCGGCAGCGCACATTCGCGATGTGGGAGGACGAACTACGTCGCCGTGCCGCCGGGGAACCGCCGTCATTTACCGTCGAATCGGACATGCTGGGATGACGGCCGGACAAGGAGTCGACGATGAGTTCCCCGGAGACCACTCCCAGCCGCAGACCTTTCTACTTTCGCTATTTCAATCAGACAGTCAGAGTGGAGATCAGTCCGAACGGCGAGGAAGCAGGCTGGCGCCTCAATCTCAAGACCGGTCTATTCGATCGGGACGACGACGCGGCGGACGCCTGCTTGGGTGCTGGGGCGACGAGCGACATCTCTCAGCTCGACCAACGGAATTTCGTGACGGCACCGACGAGTATCGAGAGCACAATCTCCGGGGCGACGGCCCCATCTTCTCGCTATACGCCACGATCAAGAGCATCTGGGCGCGATCCAGAACCGAACGCAGACGGGTCACCGCCCAAGAGATCGATGTGGCGAGGTCGTTGCGTCACCAAACCTTCCAGATGTGGGAGGACGAACAGCGGCGGCGCGAATCCGGGGAGCCTAGGTCGTTCACCGTCACATCGATCTTGCAGCCGCGAGAAGAGGAACGATGACTGAGTACTACAAGCTCGACGGCCGGACGTTCCGCGTCGAGACGGGTGCCGACGGGCAGCGGGCCGGGTGGGTGCTCGACCTGACGACCGGCCGGTTCGTCCGCGACGACACGCCGTTCGCCGAGGTCGCGGCGGGCACGGCGGCACCGCTCGATGAGCGGCGGTTCGTCGAGCAGACCGAGCTGATCAGGATGCAAGCCGTCCGCGGCGACGGCGCGATCAGCGCGCTCTACGACACCGTGCAGGCGATCATCGACTCGGCGAACGCCGCCGGTCGGCGGTTCAGCCCGGAGGAGTTCGCGCTGATCAGCGGCATCCATCGGCGCACGTTCGAGATGTGGGAGGCACCAGAGCCCGCTCAAGACGGCCCGCTCACCCTCCGCGTGCGCGGAGACCAGGTACTCGGGCCTGGTGACGCCGCGGACCCCTCGGAGATCGAATCGGTCTTCGACCTCGACGTGTGGAGCGTTGCCGAGGGCCGTGCGCCGGAACGGATCGCGGGCTTCGATCCCGTGGCCGGTTACCTGGCGCCGCCCGGCGTGACCACCGTCCAGCTTCGTGTCGCACCGCCGCTGCCTGGGGGGTGGCCGCAGTTCCCACCGATGTTGGCCGGCGACATCCTGCGCACCGAGACCGTGTTCGGTGCCGCGGGAGCGGCGATCACCGCGGCCGCCCCACAAGGTTGGCAGAAGATCACCCTGACGTGCACGGCGACCGCCAGGGCTATGGAGATCGCCGCGACGGTGACCTTGCCCGACGGCCAGGCACGTGCGTGGGCGCCGCCCGCGATCGTCAGCCAGTGGCTGCACCGCTGGCGGATGCGCGAGTACCGGCCCACCCTCGGGGCCTGGTTCACCATGCGTCTGGAGCTGGTGGCCGGTGCGAACCCATTGGGGCACCCTGACTTCGAGGGCAGGCCGGACTTTCGAGTGCTGCCGGGGGTCCGGGAACACCTGGCGGACGAACTGCGGCTGCTGCCCCGCAATCCCGATGTCATCCCAGAATGGCTGCTGCGGGAGGCCATCCAGCGCCACAAGGAATACCGCATCCATCGGGTCACCTCGAGCGAGCCCGAGCGGGACCTGGGCGGGATCACCGAGATGGCTCAGCTGTTCGAGGGCATCGACGGTGACCTACCGGTCTGGTACCGGCCCATGGTGGGGCGGCGGGAGTCGGTTGCGATCGAGCGATACCTGCAAGACGCGCCGCTTGTGCTGTCGTCGCGCGGGCTCAGCGCGGACCTCATCACCGGGGACGAGGCGAAGGTCCCCATGGGCTACCACACCGACGGCCGGTGGGTCTGGTCCAGCGCGACCACGTACTACCTGCGCGAGCACGACATCCCGCCGATGCTGGAATTGGTCGACCACATCCGGGAGAACCGCTACACCGTGCCCGAGGTGCCCCAACTCGCTATGCGCCGGGCGGCGGCGCTGGCCATGGGCAGGCCGACCAGCGAGTCCGAAGTAGACAAAGCGTTCGACGAGGCGATGGCTCCGGTTTTCGAGGCTGTGCGCATCTTCGGGACCAGCCCGACGCGCTACTCGCTCGGCGAGCACCGCGACGACGCGTGGTGCCTTGTCCGCGAAGGTGACTGGTACACCGTCTATCGGGACGGACAGCGCGAGCGCAACAGGTTCGGTGACGTGCGCGCGGCGGCCGCCTACCTGGACGGGCGGCTGATCGCGAACCGGGACGAGCTGCGCTACCAGGAGGACGAGGAGATCCACTGGTGGCAGTCCCCATTCCAGTCGGTGTCCGAAGTGGACCCGTCGCTGGAGGCGTTCGGGCAGGTCATGGCGACCACCGTCGCCGACATCGTGGTCGACCGCTACGGCACGCCGGACGGAAACGTCGTCTTCGTTGCCGACACCCCGTTCGCCCAGCGGGACCTGCCCGCCGACCACGCGGAGCGCGAGTTCCACCGGTACAGGTTGCGTGGCGGGTGGACGGTGGTCACGGGAGTGACCCAGTCCGGTGGCCGCGCCTACCTGCTCCCAGGGCCGATCTCGACCTTCCTCGATGACGAGTGGCTGGAGGAACTCCCCGCCGTCGCCCACCCAGGACTCCCACCGATCACCGACGCGATGCGAGCCGAGGCCCGCCGCTCGCCCGGTGGCTGGCTGTGGTGCGCCGACCCGGACATCAACCCGCGCTTCATCGAAGGAGCGCCCAACCACACGTTGCTGGGCGCCTACAAGGTCGACGACGCGGGCGAGCTGACCGGCGAGACATTCGTCAACGACGCCTACCTGCCGAGCCCGGCCAAGCGGGGCTTCCCGGCGCCGCGGACCGACTTCGAGGCGGTGCTGAACTTCGTGTCGGCGGGCCTCGGCTCGCAT
>Ga0247823_10002328_pt1 | contig 15647 bp, 10 predicted proteins | sample 13C_PalmiticAcid_2_FD_192426 | JGI IMG/M metagenome (GOLD analysis project Ga0247823, IMG submission 192426) | Soil microbial communities from agricultural site in Penn Yan, New York, United States - 13C_PalmiticAcid_Day30 | ecosystem: Environmental > Terrestrial > Soil > Agricultural land...
ATCAGAAGCAGAACAAGCCCTGCTCGAAACCTGGCTGCAGCGCAGTGCCGCCAACCAACAGCTCTTCAGCAACCTGATGGATGACCGCTTTGTATTTGAGCACCTGAAAGAAATGAAGCAATGGGACATTCCCGCTTTTTCTGCCGCACTGGTGCAGAAGATCAGGGAGCAGCAGGCCCCTGCGCCCGTACGCAGGCTTCAAAGTCCCTGGATCCGCAGGATCGCAGTGGCCGCCAGTTTATTGCTCATTGCCGGGGCCGCCTGGTTCATATTCCGTCCGGCTCCCGGTGACCAACACACCACCCAGCCAACCGTCGCCGCTATTGAAGGAGCTTCCAACAAAGCGAGGCTCACCCTTTCCGATGGCCGCGTGATTGAACTGGACACCCTCAGAGACGGCAGTATTGCAGCCGTTCCGGGCAATGCCATACAAAAATCAAACGATCAGCTGATCTATAACAATACAGGAGAAGCAAGCACCAATACCCTTACCACGCCACGTGGCGGTAAGTTCCGGCTTACATTGCCCGATGGCACCAAAGTATGGATGAACTCCGCTTCTTCCCTCACCTATCCTACTGCCTTCAATGGCAAAAGCAGAACGGTGGACCTGTCTGGTGAAGCCTATTTTGAAGTAGCAAGAAATGCAAAACAGCCATTCAAAGTCACTATCAGAGACCTCAGCGTGAATGTGACCGGCACCCACTTCAATGTGAATGGTTATGAAGATGAAGGCCAGATCCTCACTACACTGGTTGAAGGTGGCGTACAGGTACAACGCAATCAACAGGTACAATCCCTCAAGCCCGGACAGCAGGCCATTGTACAAAAATCAGCAAATACTATTACCGTTTCCGCCGCCAATATCAAACAGGTACTGGCATGGAAAGATGGACTATTCATATTCGACGGCAAACAAAAAAGCGAGATCCTCCGCGAGCTGTCCAGGTGGTACGATATAGAGATCGAAGATAAAAGCGGCCATAGCGCTACCACCTACAGCGGTGTGCTCAACCGAAGCCTGAGCCTGGAAGAATTACTGGACCTGCTCCGCGAAAGCAATGTGATGAACGGAAAGATCTCCGGACGCAAACTGATCATCCTGCCGTAAACACCTGTTCCTTCCTTATCTGTCATTCGAAAATTGCCACATGACCCTGTTCGAAAGAACCTGGTATGCCATTGCTATTCCCAGATTTTATAAATATGAACCCAAAACACTGTTTTCGTATGCAATTGATGAACCAAAGAACCGCCCGGCTTTTGAGGCAGGCATTGTTTGTATTCTTCGTGTTTTGCAGCGTACAGGTGAGTGCACAAACCATCACCCTGAATGCTGAAAAACAACCCCTGAAGGAAGTACTTAAAGAGATCGGATCACAGTCCGGGAAGTCCATCATCTTCAAAGATGAAGAACTGCGCAACGCTCCCCCCGTTACCGTGAACCTGAAACAGGTATCGCTGGAAGATGCGCTGGCAGCCGTTTTCAAGAACCAACCCTTTAAATACGAGTTCCGCAAAGGCGCTGTGATCATCAGGAAACCAGTCCCGGCAGCGCCGCGTAATGTGGAATCTGTGAATGCAGATTCAATCATAACGGTAAGGGGTAAACTAACTAATGAATCAGGAGAACCGGTGCAGGCGTCAGTAGTGAACCGCCGCACCGGCAAAACCTTTATTGCAAACGAAAACGGTGAATTCACTGTTACCGATGCCCTGCCCTCAGATATACTGTATATTACCGGTGTAAGCATCGAAGCATTTGAGGCACCCATCAACGGAAAACAGAACCTCTTCCTCAAAGCGCGCATGCGCGTTTCCAAAATGGAAGAAGTAGAGATCATATCCACCGGTTACCAAACCCTTCCCCGCGAAAGGTCTACCGGCGCTTTCACAAAGGTGAATGAAGAACAACTCAATAAACAGATCAATACGGACCTCCTGAGTGCCCTGGAAGGACAGGTGCCCGGTTTGCTGTACGTGAAGAACCCCACAGGCACAGCGGCAGATAAGCCCATCATCCGCGGCATCAGCACTTACTCCATCAATGTAGGCACCGATCCGCTGCTGGTGATCGATGGCCTTCCAACTTCACAGGCGCTGAGCGAGATCAACCCATACGATATCGAATCCATCACTGTGCTCAGGGACGCAGGCGCCGTATCCATCTATGGTTCACGCGCCGCCAATGGTGTGATTGTGCTCACTACCAAACAGGGAAAGAAAAACGGCACTGGCATCAAAGTGAGCCTGAACGCGGATTTCTTCATTGCTCAGAAACCAGACCTCAGCGTGATGCACTATGCCAACACCAGTGACCTCATAGATTATGAAACTGATGTATACAAATATGAGCTCTGGAGGGCCGGTGGTTCCGTAACTTCCCTCTTCAATGGTTACGGCGGTATCGGGCAAGGAACTATCCGCTATTACACACCGCTCTACCAGCTTTACCGTGATCAGGCCGAAGGCAGGATCGATCAGCGCCAGGTGGATGCCACGCTCGGCCAGTGGCGCCAGAATGATTATTTCAATGAGTACCGCGACCAGGTATGGCAGAATGAAGCGAGGCAACGGTACAACCTCAGCCTCAGTTCCGCCACTGCAAAAAGCAATACCTATTTCTCCATGAACTTTGATGAAAGCAAGGCGCGCGTCCGCGGCAACAAAGGCCGCAATATCGCGCTCTACCTGAAATCAACTTTCAACCTGAGCAAATGGCTCAGTGCAACAGTAGGCGCCAACGGATCATTTGCCACCGACTATTCAACGGATGGCACTTACGGCAACTATACACTCCAGCCCCGCTATGCACAGATCAGGGATGAAGCTGATAACCTTGTGTACGCCGACTGGATGAATTTCTCCGACGGCTTTACCTCGGGTGGCGCCATGAACGGACTGGTGGCCTCACAGCTGACAGCGAATGGAAATTTCAAATCCACGAAATTCAATGTGCTCAACTCACTGAATGATGGTATTGCCACGCAGCGTTACACCAACCTTCGCGGCTTCGCCAATATCAATGCACAGATCATAAAAGGGCTTAACTACTCGGCACAGTTCCAGTATGAAATGGGACGTAATGAAACAGAGACTTTCCACGATGCAGAAAGTTACAAGATGAAGCTGGCCTGGAATACCCTCACTTACATCAATCCCACCACCAATTTGCTGGACCGCGCATTACCGGTAGGTGGCCGTTACTACCAGCAGCAAAGCAGGAGCAGTTCCTATACCTTCCGCCATCAGCTGAACTTCGATCGCAGCTTTGGCAAGGATGAAGACCATGCCATCACAGCTATCGCAGGCTTTGAAGCCAGGGAATCCAAATCCCCGCGTTTGCTGATGGACCTCCGTTATGGCTATGATCCTGTAACCCTCACCTTCACACAGGTTGATACAAGGTCTCTGAGTGAAACAGGCGTTACCAGCTACATGTATGGAAGAAGAACGCTCAGTGCGCTCAACAGGAACCAGGATGATATCAAACACCGTTTTATTTCCGTGTACTCCAATGGCGGTTATACCTACAAGAGAAGATATAACCTCACTGCCAGCGTACGTATAGATCAGGCCGACCTCTTTGGCGCCGATCCGAAATACAAATACCGTCCGCTCTGGTCAGTTGGCGCGGGATGGAACGCCACCAATGAGCCCTTCCTCGAAAACGTAAGCTGGCTGAGCCTTCTGAAGGTCCGCGCCACTTATGGAAGTGCCGGTAATGTGGATCAGACCTCTTCTCCTTTCCTGGTTGCGCGCAGAAGGAATGATAACCTCTATCCTGCCCTGCAGTACACGGATATCGTGAGCCTGCCCAATCCCAAGCTCCGCTGGGAAAAAACGACCACCGTTAACTTCGGTCTTGATTTTGCCCTCTTCAACAGCCGCCTGAGAGGTGGTCTGGATATCTACCACAAACTGAGCACAGACCTGCTGGTGCCCACCAGCCTGGATCCCACAGTAGGCACCAGTACCATCACCCTCAACAATGGGTCATTGCTCAACAAGGGTGTGGAAATTTCCCTCGGTGGAAAATGGCTCAGGAAAAAAGACTGGAACATCAATTCCAATTTCGTGATCGGGTTCAACAAGACCACGGTCAAGAAAGTGAACAATGTTCCGGCTACGGCATACTCTTATGTGTCAAGCCCTACCAACTACTTTGAACTGAATACACCGTTCAATACGCTCTATGCATATCGTTTCGGCGGCATCACCAATGGCTATCCCTGGTTCTACGACGAGAAAGGCGCATCGAACGTAACCTTCGATGCCAATGGAACGCCAACTGCCATCCGTGATATCAACAGTAAGGATGCACTCGTGCGCATGGGTGTACTGACCCCTACCTGGAATGGCTCTTTCAACAATACCATTTCCTGGAAAGGTTTTGATCTCGGCTTCATGTTCGTATTCTCCGGCGGCAACAAACTCAGAAGGGATGTTACACCGCTCAACTCACTGACTGCAATGGATGAGGATATCGTACGCCGCTCAAAAGAAGGCGCACTTACTGACCTGCCCAGATTCATGATGGATTATCCCACACTCACCCTGGCCAATAACGCAGGCACGCTGAGTACGCTCTGGCAGTACTCAGACAAACAGGTGGTGGATGCAGACTATGTGAAGCTTCGTAATATCGGGCTCTCCTACACTTTTGCCAATGCACTCACACGCATGCTGAAAGTGAGCTCCATCAAGCTGACCGCTCAGGCAAACAATCTCTGGTACTGGAGCAAGGCAGGAGACGATATCGATCCTGAGAGCTACAACCCCAACACAGGCACGCGCAACCTGCATGCACCTAAAACATTTGTATTTGCCTTAAATCTTAATTTCTAATCTGCTTTTATGAAAAAGATCATCATACCGGTATTGGGATTGCTCGCACTCGCCATGCCTTCCTGCAAAAAATATCTCGATCTTGTTCCCAAAGGTCAGCTGCTGGTTGAAACAGCACAGGACTATTACGATTTCGTTTCCTATCCTGGCCGTGGTTATATAGTGCTCAACCTGCAATACCTCAGTGATAACAACTGGATCCGCGAGTTCAACGTCATTGGCGCCAACAAAACGCTCGATGTAGTGCATTTCACAGGCGATACAGTTGAGAACCGCGTGAACCTCATCAGCAGTTCCAATTTTTACAGCCGCGCATACCTCTACATCAGCCGCTGGAATACCATCATTTCACAGGTGGATGAAGCACGTGGTGAAGAATCCATCAGGGTACTGGCAAAGGCAGAAGCCAAAGTATTCCGCGCTTTCGATTATTTCCATCTCATCAACACGTATGCAAAAGCCTATCATCCCGGCACCGCTGCCACTGATGGTGGCGTACCGATGATGTATACCTATGACCTGGAAGCCACGCCAAAAAAAGGAACAGTGAAGGAAGCATATGATCTCATTCAAAAAGATCTTGACGAAGCCATCCCGCACCTGCAGGCAACACCTAAAGACCCCTATCATCCTTCCCTCGCATTTGCCTGGGCCCTCAAAGCCAAAGTGCATCTCTTCAAGAGGGAATGGAGCGAAGCAAAGGACGCTGCGCTGAAATCACTTTCCTACAATGATAAACTCATTGACCTGGTTGACCTCAGCGCCAAAGGCGGACCAACAGTGGTGAACACGCCTGCTGCTGCCAACCCGGAAGTGCTCAGCCTGATGTTCGTTCAGGGATACAACGAAATGAACTTCGCCTGGCAATGGCTCATCAGTCCGGAACTGGTTCAACTCTTCGGAACCAACGACGCACGCTACAACCTCTTCTTCCGCAATACCAACGGAAGCTATATGGATCTCGGATCAGGCGCCGCTTACTGGCAGAGCACATTCACTCAGTTCTTCTATCCTACTGTAGGTATGAAGACCGGCGATGTATACCTCATCCTGGCGGAAGCCTATGCCCGCGAAAACAATATCAGCGGCGCTATGGACTATCTCAACAGGCTGCGTAAGAAACGTATCCTGGATGCTACTGCGGAAATCCCTGTTCCTGCAACAGCACAGGAAGCCATGCAATACATCATCACGGAAAGACGTAAGGAACTGCTCTTCGGTTTCAACCGGTTCTTTGATCTGAAACGTTACAACCTGGATCCCGAATATGCAAAGACCATCGAACGCAAATTCCCGGTAGTGAACCAAACCGTTCCGCAACAGACATATACCATCAAGCCCAATTCCAGATTGTATGTGATCCCGTTCCCGGCAGATGTGCTCAAGCTCAACCGGGCACTCACTTTGAATACAGACGAAACCATACCCTTCTAAATTATAATGATGAAGTCCGCAATTGCATTGCTATTCAGCGCAACTACCCTTACCGGTTATGCGCAGACTGCTCCGCCCGTTAGAGCAGATTCTGTAAAAACACCCGCGCAGACCTTGCCGGTGAGTTATGACAAGGTGTTTTCAAAACCTGCCCTTTCAAGGGCAGGCTTGTTCACCGTTCGCCAGTTGGACAACAAATGGTATTTCGAAATCCCCGATTCCCTCATGAACCGCTACATCCTGGTGGTAACACGCTACAAGAGCGTTCCGGCGGGCTTCGGCAGCTTCGGTGGTGAAGAAGCAAACAGACAGACCATCTATTTTGAAAAGAACGGTGAGAATAAAATCTTCCTGCGTGCACTCGTGAATGTGCAGGAAGGAAAGGACAGTACACAGGCATTGTACAAAGCTGTACAGACCTCCAGTGTGAACCCGATCGCGGCCGTGCTGGATATCAAAACCACCAACCCGTCAACAAAGAATTACGTGGTGGATGTAACGGACCTCTTCAAAAAAGACAACCCACTCCTCGGCATTTCTACCCAGCAGAAAGGAGATAAAAAACTCGGGGGGCTTGCTGAAGACCGTACGTATATCACCGATATACGTACCTATCCCATCAACGTGGAGATCACATCCGTAAGAACATATAACAGCGTGAATCCTGCTTTGAGTGCGGCAGCATCTACTGGCGTGGTGACCCTGGAAACCAATACCAGCATGGTGGTGCTACCCAAAGTGCCCATGCAGAGAAGGCTCTTTGATGAGCGTGTGGGTTATTTCGCCAACCGTTTCCTGGTGTTTGATGAAGACAAACAGGTAGCTGAAAAGAAATCCTATATCCAGCGTTTCAGGCTGGAGCCGAAACCGGAGGACCTGGAAAAATATAAACGCGGGGAAATGGTGGAACCAGCCAATCCTATCGTATTCTATATCGATCCGGCAACACCAAAGAAATGGCGTCCTTACCTGATAGCAGGGGTGAACGACTGGCAGAAGGCCTTCGAGAAAGCCGGGTTCAAAAATGCCATCACCGGAAAAGAATGGCCGGAGCAGGATTCGACGATGAGCCTGGAAGATGCACGCTTCTCTGTGATCCGCTACTATGCATCTGAAACGCCTAATGCTTACGGTCCCCGCATCTGGGATCCGCGCAGCGGAGAGATCATCGAAAGCCATGTAGGCTGGTTCCATAATGTAATGAAACTGGTGCACCACTGGTACATGGTGCAGGCAGGCGCGCTGGATGCAAGGGCCCGCAAGATGCAGTTCGATGATGAACTGATGGGAGACCTCATCCGTTTTGTGAGCTCGCATGAAGTAGGACATACCATTGGCCTGCGTCACAATATGGGCGCCAGTTCCGCCACTCCCGTGGAAAAACTTCGAGATAAGAAATGGGTGGAAGCGAACGGACATACGGCCAGCATCATGGACTATGCACGATTCAACTATGTGGCGCAGCCTGAAGACAATATCGGTAAAGACGGGATCTATCCGCGGATCGGCGACTATGATAAATGGGCCATCTTGTGGGGCTACAAACAGTTCTACAAAGGAGATGAGAATGAAGAATCACTCTTCCTGAACAAGCTCATAGTAGACAGTCTGGCCGCTAATCCACGCCTCTGGTTTGGGGGTGAAGGAAGCGATGAAGATCCCAGGAGCCAGAAAGAAGATCTCGGTGATGATGTAATGAAGGCGAATGATTACGGCATTAAGAACCTGCAGCGTGTAGTGGCTGCATTGCCCGCCTGGACGAAGACCGAAGGTGACCTCTACGGCAATCTGAAAGAAATGCATACAGCCGTGGTACGCCAGTACAGCCTGTATATGAGGCATGTTGCCAAGTATGTGAATGCGCGTAATATCACATTCAAAAGTGTGGAAGAAAAAGGAAGCGTGTACCAGTTCATCCCCAAAGAAAAGATGAAGAGCTCCATGCAGTTCATTGCAAAACATATTTACAATCCGCCGCTCTGGTTATACCCTGCTTATACCAAAGAACTGCTTGGCATCAAGCCTGCCAGCGAAATGATGGAACAGCAGAACTACTACATGCAGATGTACCTGAATATCGGCATCCTGGCCAATATGCAGCAGAACAGCCTGGATGATCCGAAGGCATACAAAGTGCCTGAATACCTGGAAGACCTGAAAGCGGAGATCTGGAATGAAATGCCTGCAGATGAAAAAGCTGCTTACTTCAGGCGATCCATTCAGCGTAATTACCTGGAGCGGCTCGGACAGATCGTGTACAACAAGGACGTGGCGGAAGGCGCCAAAAGCATGAACGATCAGCAGAAAACAGATGCGCGCATCTATGCACTCGCACATTTGAAGAAGCTGAGAGATACAATCAGCCTGCGTTTGCAGCAGCCGATGTCTGCACTCAACCGCATGCATTTCACGGATATGAAGAATGAAATGGATAAACTGATCAGGAAAAGCTCAAACCAGTAATATGAAGAAGATCATGACACTCGCTTTTGCAGTAGCCCTGCTTTCCGGTTTCACCACATACCGTGCAGTGACCGGCGCCGATGAAGTAATGAAGACATACCTGATGGTGAAAGAATGCCTGTTGAATTCAGACTCTGTGAATGCCGCCACCAATGCGAAAGCACTGAGTGCTGAGCTCACAAAATGGCGGGCGAAAAAAGTAAACATTTTTATGCTGGATACCCTGCAACGTAAAAGAACTGAGGCCATTCAGCTGGCCGGTGAGATAGCAGCAACCAGGAATATCAACAGGCAAAGGAAGAGCTTTGCAAAGTTGTCGGAACATGTATGGTACTGGATGCAGCACCAGCCCAAACCCGGCTCCATCCTGTACCGGCAGCAATGCCCTATGACCGGCGAAATATGGATGAGTACAGACACTATGATCAGGAATCCCTATTACCCGAAAAATATGCTCACCTGTGGTACTGTAACAGGTTCCACGGAATAAGACATTCTCATGTGCCGGAAAAACCCGGGGGCTGATCTTTCTGATCAGCCCCATTTTTTTTTGCAGTGTTCACAGCCCACCTCCCTGAATTCAAAAATTTCATTAGTTTTGCGCCGGGATCAATTTAAACCATGCATCCCGGGAGACGATGAGCACTAACATTTCTCAGATCTATGCACACTGACGCCGCAGGCGTCATCTGAAAGGCAATAGCTGCGGACGCAGCTAGCCGAACTCCTATTGTGTATATTAATCTCAGAAGAAATGGAAAAGTTTATCCCGGAGATCCTCCGCGGGAACCTCAGCCCGGTGTATTGTCCACTTTGCAGCACCCAGCTTACTTTCAGCAATTCAAATAGCATCAACTGCCTGAATGGTCATTCTTATGAAATCGCTCCTTCAGGTTATATCGATATGTACTCCGTTAGTGCCACTGATCATTACAGGCCAGGTAATGATATTCCAGTAGCGCTTGAGCGGGAATTATGTGGACTGTTGTACGCGGAATATGCGATGAACAATTGCCTGACCATCCTGGATACCAGTGCAGGCTTCCAGGGATTATTCTCCAATATTTTAATGTCTATGCGCTGGGACCTGTACCGGTATGAGGCCATCGGCCTGGTTGCCGGGAAGGAGTGGATGCCTTTGCATACAGGTGCAGTGGATATTGTATTGAATATCCTGTCTGATTGTAATCTTGAAGAGTGTGTTCGAATACTGAAGCCGGGAGGCCTGTTGGTGAAGACCATCTCCCTGCAGGACCTTAACAATGTTGTAAAGCAGGTGATCAGGCAACAGGCATTCAGCGACATTAAAAAAGTGGAAATCGACGGAAGCTATGCGATCCTCTGCTGCCGTAAAGCCTGGTAGCGGTCTGCATACCGGGACAGCTGCATGCAGGCTGTCCTGGTGTGCTTTTATTATTGAACAGGGAACCAGATATCGAACTGCGCGCCCTTATCTTTTTCGCCATGCGCTTCTATGAATCCCTGGTGGTTGCTGACGATCTTCTTTACGATCGCGAGGCCGATACCCGTGCCATTGAATTTCTCTTTGGAATTCAAACGCTGGAAGATCTCGAAGATCCGCTCCCGGAACTGATTGTCGAACCCAATGCCGTTATCTGTGTAAATGAGATGATGATAATCCTTTTGCGGGATAGCAATACTGTTGGGGATCTCACTGCCTTTCACAGTTTCGTGCCTGAGCGTTATCACCGGCCGATGCCCTTCCCTGGCGAATTTCAGCGAATTACTGAGAAGATTGATCAGTAGTTGTTTGAACTGGAAAGGAATGATCCTGCCCTGTCCGAGGTCATCGGAACGGAGGATGGCTTTCTTCTCTTCAAACTCCTCCTTGAGTTGCTCCCTGGCTTCTTCCAGAACTGTATTCATGCTTACCAGTTCGGTGACCCGGTCAGCATTGCTGGTGCGGGAATAAGAAAGCAGGTCATTGATCAGGGTCTGCATGGTGCCGGCCGCCTTTTCAATGCGGCGGAAATAATCCTGTCCTTTCTCCGAGAGGTTATGTAACTCGGTTTCCGAAATGCGCTCTGCGAAGATGCGGATCTTGCGGAGTGGTTCCTGCAGATCATGGCTTGAAACGTAGGCGAAGCTGTTCAGTTCCGCATTCATTTTTTCCAGCGCTTCATTATTCACTGCCAGTTCGCGCGTCCGTTCACGCACTTCGTTTTCAAGTGCCAGTGAAAAAGATTTTTCTTCGGTGATATCGCGGAGGGTACCCAGCATCTTTTTTGGGGTGCCGTTTTCATTGAATACCACTTTACCCTGGGTCTTGATCCATTTGATATTTCCATTGGGAAGCAGAATGCGTGCTTCGTACTGGTAAATGCCTGTCTGAAGCGCTTTTTCCATGGCTTTCAGTACCACGTTCTGCAGGTCTTCCGGCATGAGTTGTGCACGCATCTGCTGGTGCGTTAGCACAGTACCGGGCGGATGCCCGAAGATCTCTATCAGCTGATCGGAATGCAGTATGGTAAAATCCTGGAGGTCCAGGTCCCAGTTGGCGAGATTAGTGGCTTCCACAGCCAGTTGCAGGCGTTCCCTGGCTTCTTCCACATGCTGACGGGTGATCACTTTTTCGGTAACATCAAATACGGAGATCATTATGCCCGTTACTTTTCCTTCGCGATCCCGCAGAGGAGCATATTCATAATCGAAATAGAAAGACTGATCCACCACAATCGCAAGGGCTTCTTTCTCCCGGTGGGTGATCCCGGTTTCATAGACCTGCCTGAGCAATGCAGGAAATTTCTGTTTTTTGAGCTCAGGAAAAACATCCAGCGCTTTCTTCCCGATCACATCGGATTCCTTCATGCGCCAGATAGTATCCAGCAGGGTTTGATTGGCAGTCTCGATCACAAACTCCGGACCGCGGAAGATGGTCATGGCAATAGGCGACTGCATCACCATACTCCTGAATTGCCTTTCGCTTTCCTCGATGAAGCGTTTGGCATTCACCAATGAAGTCACCTCGTTGGCCACTACAACGATGCCGGAGATACGTCCATCTTCATCCAGCAATGCCTGGTACACGAAATTGAAATAAGTGAGTTCACGTTGTCCATACCGGTTGAGAAAAACAGGGAACTGGAAACCATTATAGGGGATACCGGTCTCAAAAACATTGTTGAGGAGCGGCTCTACTGAAGAACGGACTTCAGGAAGGGTTTCAAACAATGATCTGCCAATGAGATCAGCTTCTTTCCTGTCCACTATCTGGAGATAAGTTTCGTTCGCCATTTCAACGATCATATCCTTTCCCCGCAGAATGGTAATCCCCACGGGCGCTTGTTTAACGATATTCTCAAATCTTCGCTCCTGGGTTGACGCGATTGCTTTCTCCATATTGATTTACTGCTGAAGGGGTGTCAGGTGTTTGACCTTCTGGCCGCTTTATCAAAGCTACGGAAATGTTAGCTAGAGCGAAAGCGCTTGTTAGAGCTGGTTTGTGGAGTATTTTTCCCTTTTTGCCACCATTGGTTCAACAGGAAATCCATTTCCGGAAATCCTGCGCTTTTTCCCTGCTGATAATAACAGGTTCCTGCGAATGTGGATGCAGGTGAGCCATCAGTTTACCCTTGAAATGCTGGGCCACTGATCTTACAGCATTCCGGTTGACAAGGAATTGACGGTTGGCCCTGTAGAAATAACGCGGATCTACCTGTTGCATCAGATCATCTACAGACCTTTCTTCCAGTACCAGCAATGTTTTGTCGAATTTAGTGCCTGTCACCCTCCCGTTCCTCAATTCGAACCAGGCAAAATCCTTTACGGGTACCGGCAGCAGTTGATCCCTGAAAGGCACCAGGAAATTTTCCCGGTAGGTTCTCACCGGCAGCAGCATTTGTTTGAGCTCCTGAAGGATCTGCGCAGCAGGCACTGGCTGATGGCCCCTCCAGTGCTTTTCATATTTGACCAGTGCTTTCTCCATCCGTTCCGCATTCACCGGCTTCAGCAGGTAATCAACACTGTTGCAGTCGAAAGCCCGGATGGCATATTCATCCCAGGCAGTGGTGAAGATCACCGGAGTGGAAATTTCCACTGCATCGAAAATTTCAAAACTTTGTCCATCCGAAAGATGGATATCCAGGAACAGCAGATCGGGCAAATGGCTGTCCTGAAAATACCGGACGGTCCCTTCCACCGATTCAAGAATGGCATCAATATGGTAGTCCGGCCTGCATTGCCGGATGATATCCGATAACTGACGTGCTGCATGCAGCTCATCTTCAACGATCAGTATATTCATGAGATCCTGTTTTCATTGCTGAGATCCTGATTTCTGTTTCATGGTTTTCCTGCAGCAGGGGAAGCTTTACGGAAAACCGGTGCCGCTGCTTTTCAATCCTTATTCCTTCTCCGCAGAGATACTGATATCGCTGGTCAAGGTTGTACAACCCGGTGCCGGTAGATGCCACCTTCACTTTCTTTTCCATCAGGTCATTCACCACAGTGAGGCTCTCACCTGTAGCGGAGATCTGGATACAGAGCGGGTCAAGGGATGACAATACATTGTGCTTGAAAATATTTTCCACCAGTATCTGCAGGGACATCGGCGGGAGTTGCTTTGTAAGGCTCACTGCATCCACAGAGGTTTCAAGCCGGAAACGGTTATGATATCTTTCCCGCATCATATTCACCCAGGCCATGGAAAAAGCCAGTTCTTCACGGAAACTCACCAGCGGCGTTTTGCTGCTCTGCAATACGTAGCGGTATACCTGTCCCATATTTTCGAGGAACTGTTTGGCAGCGGCCCTGTCTGTATCTATCATGGAACTGATGGTAGTAAGGGAATTGAAGAGGAAATGCGGATTCACCTGGTTTTTCAGGGATTCATATGAAATGGCTGCGTTGATCTTATGAAGAGCCTCGTTCCGCATTTTCATCTCCTGGTTCTTTACAAGCAGCATATATCCTTCTGCTATCAGAATGCATAAACAACATTCAAGCACCAGGCTTATATTGAGCATGAAGCCGGCAAACCTTTCATTGAATGCAAAACCTGGCGTTTCCGGCATCCAGGTGACCACCGTCAGCTTCACCAGCACAAACAACAATATATTCAGGACCATCCGCTGCCAGAAACTGCTCAGGTCAGGCAGCTTGCTGCCGGGTATCAGCCTGCCCCTGGCAGTGTTCAGCCATAGAAAGAGCAGGGCCGCCAGGAAACTGAAACTGCATTTCCATACAAAGTCCATCCAGCTCAGTTTTCCGGCGACCCCGGGCCAGGGCAGCGACCGCACATAGAGGAGGATCGCAAGCCTTGGCAGCGCCAGGAAAAGCGCAATTAAAAAACCAGCAACAAAAACCACAGTCGTTCTTCCCGGCAAAATGCCTCTTTCACGGTTATTCATCAACGTTAGTTAAACTGTTATCGGGTAAATCGATTGAAAAATTCCCAGATCAGGTCATTGGCATTTACTTTTGTGGAAGGTGTATCTGCCCCCCGTCTGGCAATTGCTCCACCGGGCCAGGCATGACCGCCATCTTCAGTGAGGTAACATTCAACAAGCGAAACACCATTCAGATCCCTCCAGCTTTTTTTGAGGTAGCCATCAAACTGTTGTATGAGTGCATTGGTATCACATCCGTTGCTTACAGCCCGGTAATAAATTCCATCCATCGAAGCAGGGAATTCATGTCCTCCCAGTCCGATCCCCCCATTGAAGGGCACTTTAGTATCTGCCAGTGAGTGAATATGGAGAGCCGGCACCATGGCGGCTTTCACAGGATCAGCAGGATACACCATCATGCCGCTGACTGCGGCAATGGCCGCAATTTTTTCAGGGAGCTCAGCAGCGAGCCGGTAGGCCATCATCGCGCCGTTTGACATCCCGGCAATATAGACCCGCTTGCGGTTGATCCTGAATTGCTCACTGAGCTCATCGATGAGGGTGCTGATGAATTTCGTATCGTTCACATTTGAATAAGATGCATAATCGCAGCAGCTGCCCGCATTCCAGGTACGGATGCCCAGGCGCCCGTCCTGCTTGCGCACACCGTCAGGATACAGCACAACAAAGCCTTCCCGGTTGGCCCGGTCTGTAAAGGCATAGTCTTTCTCAAACTGTGCCCCACTCCCTCCCGTACCATGGAGGGCAATGATCAGCGGCATCATTGAATCATTGTTGTAATAGTCCGGAGGCAGATTAAGCAGCCAGGTTCTGTCATAGCCATCAATCCGTTCGATGCCTTCGATCCGGTAAGGAGGAGTGTTGCCCGATTTCCTGCAACAGATACTCACCAGTGCTGCCGAAGCAAGGATGAGGAAATACAGGGAAGCTTTCATGATTGCGGTTTTGGATTGAAATGAAAAGTGGAAGTTTAGTGATGGATCCCTCTTTTTCAGGATTTCCGTTTTTTCTTCATTTCCTTTTTCATGTCAGTCTGCATCTGCTGGTAGATCTTATACTGGTCAGCATTCAGCACCTCCTTCATTTGCTTATCCTTATTGCTTTTGGCAGATTTGAACTTCCTGTATTTCGCCAGTTTGCCTTCGTCCGACTGTTTCAGGGCAGACAGCTCTTTGAAGAAGCCCTCATTGATCTTTTCCACTTTCGCTTCCTGTTCCCCGCTCAGGTTGAGCCTGGCCCGGTACTCTTCCATTTTTGCCAGCAGCTCCTTCTTTTCCTCCTCGCTGAACTTTCCCTTACCCGATTGTGCAAATGAGAAAACGGACAGCATTAAAAGGAATGATAACACCATGATCTTTTTCATATACTGTAATTTTATGCAGCGAAGTAAAGGAGCAGGTGGCCAGGTGGCAACACTGCATACAGGGAAACCGCATTATTGGCGGGGGAAGCGTAAGGGACATGCTTACAGCTGGCAGTATGTTTGTGAATGCAAAGGATAAGATTCAACTTTCCATAATTATTTTTGTTAAC
>Ga0247823_10002329_pt1 | contig 15645 bp, 11 predicted proteins | sample 13C_PalmiticAcid_2_FD_192426 | JGI IMG/M metagenome (GOLD analysis project Ga0247823, IMG submission 192426) | Soil microbial communities from agricultural site in Penn Yan, New York, United States - 13C_PalmiticAcid_Day30 | ecosystem: Environmental > Terrestrial > Soil > Agricultural land...
CCATCGCTGCGCGCCCGATCGCGCCGCGATGGGGTGCGCCGCGATGGACCGCGCCGCGATCGGGCGCGCAGCGATGGACCGCGCCGCCGGATGCCCTACCTCGTGATCACGAACCTGCGCACGCGGACGGCGTCGCCGGCACGTGCTGTCAGCGTGTAGATGCCGGCAGCCAGGCCGCCGACGTCGAGTGCGTGCTCATGCGTGCCGGCGCCGAGCGCTTGCGGCGCGGTGCGCACGAGCCGATCTCCCCGCATGCCGATTACCTCGAACGTGACGAGCTCCTCGGCCGCGAGCGAGAACCGCGCGACAACGTGCTCACGTGCCGGCAGTGGACGCAGCTCGTCGAGCCGCATTCGCACGACGGCGAGCCCGGGCACAGGACTCGGAGCGGCACCGATACGCACGGTGCGTATCGGATGCTCGGTACGCTGGCCGTCGGGAGCGACGTCCGCAAGGCGATAGAGAAGCGTCGTCCCGGCGACCAGAAGCGATGCAGGCAGCGCGTCGTCGAAGCGGTAGTCTCTCCCGAAGGGGCTCGTGCCGAGACCCCGCAGCTCATCGTTGGTGCGATATGAGGCGACGGGGGCGAAGACCGAGTCCACGCCTGAGGCGCGCAGCACCTCGAATCCTTCGTTGTCGTGCTCCGATGCGGTGCGCCATGCGAGGCCTACGATGCCATCGTGGTAGACGGCTTCGAAGTCGTCGAGCTCGACCGGCAGCGCCGTCTCCTCATCCGCCGCGATGCGGAGATCGTCGACGATGACGCGAGGGTGCGCTCCGCTGCCGCCGACGTTGATTGCATAGATGCGAAAGCGTACGCTCGCTGCGCCATCGAGTCCGGCCGGCAGCGCGGAGGACAGCGTGCCGGACTGTGCCGTCGCGGAGTTGTCGAAGGCGACCGACGTGATGTCCGAAAACGGGCCCCCGTCGGCGCTCGCGGCGATGCGCAGCTCACTCGCGCGCGTCGATGTGCCGTTGGAGACCTTCGTCCACGCCACGGCGATCGAATCGCCGGTCCGTCCGGTGAAGCTCGCGTGGACGGTGAATCCCTGGGCGATCGTCGGCAGTGTGCTGCCGCTGGTCTGGATGCGGATCATGCCGCCCGCGCCGACGTTGTTGCCGAGTCCCGTCGACGAGCCGCTGGCCATCAGCGAGCTGGTCGTCGAGTCGACGGTGAACTCGCCGCCGTCGACGTCGGTCGTCGGGAAGATCGGCGCGCCGACCGGTCCGCTCGGAGTCGTGGAACTTCCGGATGGAATGAAGGTGAAGTGCTGGGCGTAGGGGAAGGTCGTGATCGTCCGGCCCTGCGCGCTGGCGTCAGCAGGGACGACGGTGAACAGCACCGTCACAAGAGCGGTCGCCATCGATGTCGACAGCGTCGTCGCAAGAGCCGTCGCCAGCGTTGTCGATTGCTCCGCGCCGTGCAGCAGCGAGCTACATCGCGCTGCGAAGAACCCTCGCCGTTCCCGGTGTCGCTGCCCGGGTCGTGTTCGACGTGAGTGACTCGAAGTGGTGAGGTGTGTCGCGCGATGGGCGACTTCGTCGGATGATGCGGACGCGCAGTGGTCGCCGGTAGAGCTGGTCATGGCTCTCCTCCTGATTCGATCGGCAGGTGGTGAATGCTCCTCTCGAGCGCCGGCGAAGCGCGGTGATCGCATGCGAGGGCGCTGAAGAGGCGGCGGCGGGCCCGGCGCGAAGTTACGCGTGCGATCGGCGATGCCGACGCGTGTCCGGATATTTCAGCGCGCTGTCCGCAAACCGGTCGCGGGCGCCATGCCGCGAGCACTATGCCGCGAGCACTATGCCGCGAGAGCTACGCCGCGAGCACGACGCCGCGAGCACTACGCCGCGAGAGCTATGCCGCGAGAGCTACGCCGCGAGCACTACGCCGCGAGAGCTACGCCGCGAGAGCTACGCCGCGAGCACTACGCCGCGAGCTCTCGCTCGAGCCACGCGGCGGCGCGGAACATCCCCGATTCGTCGAACTTCCGCGCGATGAACTGGACGCCGACCGGCAGGCCGGTCTCGCTGTCGCGTCCGGCAGGGACGGAGATCGCCGGCACACCGGCGAGATTCGCCGCCGCCGTGAAGATGTCGCTGAGATACATCGAGATCGGATCGGCGGTCTTCTCCCCGAGGCGAAACGCCGGCGTCGGCGTCGTCGGACACAGCAGCAGGTCGACCTTCTCGAACGCCGAATCCATGTCGCGGTGGATGAGATTGCGCACCTGCTGCGCCTTGAGGTAGTAGGCGTCGTAGTAGCCGCTGGACAGCACGAACGTGCCGAGCATGATCCGGCGCTTGACCTCGGCGCCGAAGCCCTCGGAGCGGCTCATCTCGTACATCTCCTGCACCGTCCTGGCTTCGGGCGAGCGATACCCGTAGCGCGCGCCATCGAAGCGCGCGAGGTTCGAGCTCGCCTCCGCCGTCGCGATGACGTAGTAGGTCGGGATCGTGTACTCGGTGTGTGGCAGCGACACCTCGATGACCTCCGCGCCAGCGTCGAGGAGCCGGCGGCGCACGTCATCCATCGCGGCGATCACCGATGGGTGCATGCCCTCGATGAAGTATTCGCGCGGCAGTCCTACACGCAATCCGCGGACATCGGCGGCGTCGAGTTCCTCCGACCATCGCGCGACCGGCGTCGGACTCGACGTCGCGTCGTTGTCGCAGCGACCGGCGATCGTCTCCAGGATCAACGCGCTGTCGCGGACCGTGCGCGCGAACGGGCTGATCTGATCGAGCGACGAGGCGAAGGCCACCAGTCCGTACCGGCTGACCCGTCCGTACGTCGGCTTGACGCCGACGAGGCCGAGAAACGCCGCCGGCTGGCGCACAGAGCCGCCGGTCTCCGAGCCGAGCGAGCCGTAGCACATCCCGGCCGCGACCGCGGCGCCAGAACCGCCGGAGGAGCCTCCGGGCACGCGTGTCGTGTCGAGAGGGTTGAGGACAGGGCCGAAGAACGAGTTCTCGTTCGACGAGCCCATCGCGAACTCGTCCATGTTCGTGCGGCCGACGACGATCGCGTCCTCGGCCTCGAGGCGCTCGACGGCGGTCGCGCTGTAGAGCGAGCGGAATCCCGTGAGGATCTTCGATCCGCACGTGAGCTGCTCGCCCTTCATCGCGATGTTGTCCTTGATGGCGACGGTCATGCCGGCGAGACGACCGGCCGTGCCGGAGCGCAGCCGCTCGTCGATCGCGACGGCGCGCTCGCGGGCGCGCTCCTCCAACAACGAAAGGAAGGCGTTGAGGTGCCTTCCTTCGTCGATCTTCTGGAACGATTCGTCGACGGTCGAGACGCAGGTCGCGTCACCTGCATCGAGCCGGCGTCGCAGCTCGCCATACGAAGGCATCATCGGGTCGTCGGATTGGTCGGTGTCGTTCGGAGTCTGTGCGACGGGAGTGACCGGCGCCGCCCGGTTTCTAAAGGTTCGGCTCGCCGCCTGGTGTCGTGCCCGAGGGCGATGCGTCGTCCGGACGCGGCGCGGCGGCGGATGGAGGAGTGCCGGCGATGGGATAGCCCGTCGGCGTCGCAGCGCGCGTGTCGTCGGAGCGAGCGGCGTTGTCGTCGGAGCGACCGGCGTTGTCGTCGGAGCGAGCGCCGCTGTCATCGGGGCTGCCGGCGATGCGCCGGGAGCCGCCGCGTGAGACGGCGCCGGCCGGTGTCTCGCGCTCGGCGACGCTCTTCTTCTTGTAATGGTCGTCGTTGACGGCCTGGTTGATCTGTTCGGTGAACTCGCGCTGGGCGCGCTTGAACTCACGCATGCCGCGCCCGAGGCTCTGGGCCAGTTCGGGGAGCTTCTTCGGTCCGAACAGAATCAGCACGACGAAGACGATCAGAACGAGCTCGCCGGCGCCAAGGTCAAACATGGGCGATCTCCTGGTGCAGAGTGATCGTCGAAGCGATGGATGTTACTCGACCGGGCGGACGCCGCCGGGGCGGACATCACCGACGCGGGGATCGGCGGTGCGCCGCTCGTCCATGCGACGGTCGTCGCGAGCGTCGTCGATGAAGCGATCGTCGCGGCGATCATCGAGACGGCGATCGTCGGGGCGCTCGGTGCGCTTGACCTCGATCTCCTCCTCGGTGTTCGTCGCCTTCTTGAATTCCTTCATACCGGTACCCAGACCGCGCATCAGCTCGGGGATCTTGCGGCCACCGAACAGGAGCAGCAGCACGAGCACGATCAGCGTGATTTCCATTGGGCCGAGTGACATGGCGGGCACCTGCGAAGATTTGTTGAGTACGGTCGAGCCTACCCGGCTGCGATCTCGAGCGATCGGACCAGCGATTCAAAGATACCACGACCGTCGATCGAGCCAAGAGCGCCGCTGCAGGCGCGCTCCGGGTGGGGCATCAGGCCGAGGACGTTCCCTTCCCGATTGACGATGCCCGCGATGTTCAATTGCGATCCGTTCGGATTGGCCTCGGGCGTCACGTTGCCCGACTCGTCGCAGTACTGGAAGACGATCCGATCGTTCGACCGAAGCTCGTCGAGCACCTCGGGATCGGCGTAGTAGTTGCCTTCGCCGTGGGCGATCGGGATGCGAAGAACCGCGCCCGGCTCGATCGACGAGGTGAACATCGTCGAGGTGTTGACGGCCTTCATGTGGATGTGCTTCGAGATGAAGCGCAGGTCGCGGTTGCGTAGCAGCGCGCCCGGCAGCAGGCCCGCCTCGGTGAGCACCTGGAAGCCGTTGCAGATGCCGATGACCGGTCCGCCCGACTTCGCGAAGGCGACGACCTCGTTCATGATCGGCGAGAACCGCGCGATGGCGCCGCAGCGGAGGTAGTCGCCGTAGCTGAAGCCGCCCGGCAGCACCACCGCGTCGACATCCTGCAGGTCGTGCTCCTTGTGGAACAGCAGCACCGTGTCGACGCCGATCTCGTTTTTCAGGGCGTAGAACGCGTCGTGATCGCAGTTCGATCCGGGGAAGACGACGACTCCGATCTTCATCGCACGACCTCCTCGATCGCGCCGACGAACGACACCTCGTAGTTCTCCATCACCGGGTTGCTGAGCACGCGGCTGCTGACCTCGTGCGCGATGCGCTCGGCCTCCTCCTGTGTCGGCGCGTCGATCTCGAAGGTCACGTGCTTGCCGATGCGCACGTGCCCGACTCCCTCGTACCCGAGCGAATGGAGCGAGCCTTCGACGGTCTTTCCCTGCACGTCGAGGATCGCCGGACGGAGCATGACCTTGACTTCTGCCTTGAACATGGAATGGTGTCCGAGCTGGTGAAGTGTACTAATCAGGTAAGCTACGAGTCTCGGCAGAGGAGGGAAAGGGATGAAGCTTTCAAAAGTGCTACGAACTCAGACGTCGAAGGCATCGTCGTCGGCGGGCACGACCTCGTGGCCCGCGCGCATCATCGCGACGATCTGGCGGACGATGCCGAAGACCAAATACAGTGCGAGCACGGGGAAGATCGCCCATCCCTGCGTCGCGATGCAGATCACCAGGCCGAGGATCACCGCGGCGCTCTTGACGGGCTGGGCCTTGATCGCGCCGAGACTGAAGCCGGGCAGGGTGTCGTAGCGGATCGTCGAGACCATCAGCGCTGAGACGCCGATGGTGATCGTGGCCAGCAGCGCCGGCTTCATCGCGGCCGGCACGAACGAATCGGGCGGCAGGTGGAAGAAGACGAGGTAGCTGATGATGACGATCGCGGCGGTCGGGATCGGACAACCGACGAAGTAGTCCTTGTCGAAGCCGACGAGCTGGACGTTGAAGCGTGCCAGACGCAGCGAGCCGGCGATTGCCGGCAGCGCGGCGATCACCACGCCGATGGCGCCCCAATCACGGAAGAACGCCGCCCACAGCAGGAACGACGGGGCGGTGCCGAAGGTCACGACGTCGGCGAGGGAGTCGAGCTCGACGCCGAACTCCGAGCTCGACTTCGTCAGCCGCGCCATCGCGCCGTCGAGCGCGTCGAAGATGCCGCCGAGCACGATCAGCCACGCTGCGGTCGGATACTCGCCGAGCGATGCCTGGACGATGGCGAAGAACCCGCTGAAGAGGTTCATCGTCGTGAAGAGGCTCGGAATCACCGAGCGTGTCACGCGGATCGGCACTACGCCACCTCCCGGGTTCCCGACGTATCGATGCGGGCTTTGGTCACGTCAGGCGTTGGGTAGATGACACAGCACCGTCTCGCCGCCGACGACCATCTGGCCGAGCTGGACGTCGACGACCATTTCGGCGGGAACGATGATGTCGGTCCGGCTCCCGAACTTGATCATGCCGAAGCGCTCGCCGATCGACAGCGTGTCGCCGACCTTGATCGGACAGACGATGCGCCGCGCGATCGCGCCGGCGATCTGCTTGGTCAGCACCCGGAAGCGGCCGTTGGTGATGCCGATGTGCGTGCGCTCGTTGAGCTCGGAGGCCTTGTCGTGGAAGGCGGCGACGAACTGGCCGGTGTTGTAGATGAAGTGCTCGACCGTGCCGGAAATTGGCGCACGGTTGACGTGCACGTTGAGCGGCGACAGAAAGATCGAGATCTGCTTCGCCGGCGCCTTGAGGTACTCGTCATCGACGACGTCGCGGATGACGACGACCTTGCCGTCGGCCGGAGAGAGGACGATTCCGTCGCTTTCGCCGGGAATCACCCGTTCCGGGTCGCGGAAGAAGTAGAGGGTGAAGGCCGCGAGCAGGACCGCGAGCAGAATCAGAAGGATTCGAAGAGCGAGGATATCGACGAACATGCCCGCCACGAACAGGCCAAGGGCCAGCAGCAGCGTGACAACGATGACGTCGGTTCCGTACCTGGTCAGCTTCATTGTGACGGAAATAGTGGACAGGGCGTCAATAGTACGAAAAAGCGCCGAGAGGCGGCTCGTGCTACTGTCTTCAATCGCCGAGCCACAGGCGCAAACGCGAGCGAGGCCGCCGTGGATGTCCACGACGGCCTCGCTCCTTTGCTGCGGCCGGCGATGCGGCCCTAGATCGTCCGGATGTAGACTCCGGTCACCGCATCGACGAGAACCTTCTTCTCGGTGTTCGTTGCGGTCTCACGAATCGTGAAGGTGTACACCCACTTGTTCTCCGTCGTGTCGAACTCCAGCTTCCAGCCGATCACCGGTCCGATGACCTGGGCCGTCGCCGCGGTGCGTGCGACGCTGAGCGCGACCAGGGTGTCGGTGCCCGAGGAATCGCTGACCACCGGCGGACGGAACTCGTACGAGGTCGAATCGAAGCGACCACCGGTCTGCGTCGCGGAGATGAACCGTCCGGTCTTCGCGTCGAGGCGGACGAGATAGACGCTCGAGTCGCGATTGAACGTGACGTCGTAGTAGACGTTCGCGGTGTCCTGGGTGACGAGCTTCACGTTGCTGATCGTCGTGCTGTCGACCATCGTGCGGACGATCGAGCGGGCCGAGTCGATCTTGATGACGTTGAGGCTGTCCGGGATCTCCTGGCCGTCGTCGTCGGTGCACTCGCAATGGCAATGGTACTTGTGACCGTAGCCCTTGCCGTTGCCGTGGCGATAATGGCCGCGACCGCGCTTGTTCTTGTGCTTGTCACCATCATCGTCGTCATCATCGTCCTCGCTGCACTTGCCGTCATCCTTGAGCTTGCGCTCGCGGCCGGACTCGGCGTCGATGTACACGGTGACGTAGCGGTTGTCCTGCGTCAGGATCACGATAACGTACGTCGTGCGGCCGTCGACCTCCTCGAGGTTGATCTCGACACAGTCGCCGTTGACGACCTTCTTCGCGCGCTCCTTCGCGTCCTTGACCTTGACGGTCTGCGGGCGGATGATGATCACGGTGATGTAGGCGACCTTGTCCTCATCGACCTCGTCCTTGTCGATGACCTCGCCGGTCTGCGGATCGATCACGACGACGTAGTACTTGCCGCCCGACTTGACGATGCACTCGTAGTTGACCGAGTCACGATCGTAGTCGAGGTTGACGCTGTAGACTTCGGCGTTCGGATACTCCTTGCGGGCGGTCTCGGCGGCCTCGTCGGGCTGCACCGCGATCGAGTCGTCGGCGTTCTTGCGAACGTTGTTGCGAACGTCGTTGGCCTCCTGGGGCGAGACGGGATCGCTGGTCTGGATCGTCGCGTTGTTTCCGAGCGGATCGGTGTCCGGCGGAAGCGGGCTCGCCGCGTTGTCGGAGCATCCCGTCAGCACACCGGCTGTGAGAACGCAAGCGGCAAGTGCGCCGGCCATGGAACGGGCAAACGTGTACATGGTCATTTGAGTATCGTGGTAATGGTTCCGGGGAATCGTGTCTGTCTCAGCCAGGCGCATCGGTGACCTCGAGTCTTCCGTGGATCGGGCGCTGCGTTTCGTGGCGTCGTTCGGGCGTTTCTGCTGGCGTGAACACCCGTCGTGACCTCCATTCTGCGCACCATGACCGTCCGTGGTAGACTGGGTCTGGGCCAACGGTTCTCCGGGAACGTCAACGGCTGTGCCAGCAGATTGGTTAGCGTCGTCCGGATTACCGGTTCCGAGAACGTGGCACTCGTGAAGTGTGCCTTTCTGAGAACGTGGTATTGTGACCCACCACCCCTGTCAGGGATTAGTCGACTCGTGATTTTTTTTCACAGCCAGATGACGGGACGCTCTCATCCGTCGCACGGGCCCTTTATGAAAATGCCGTGAAGGCCCGGGGCCGCCTTCCGTCATGCCTCACGGCTCCGCGGGACTTGGCATGACGCGGGGATCGAGCGTTCCGCGCCGCTCGCCGCGCGACTTCACCAGCGCCGTCACCGCGAGATAGATCGCCAGCACGATCAGCGCCGCCGACGCGATCGCGTTGATCATTGCGGTGTCGAAGCCGGAGGCCGCCTCGAGGTTCCTGACGACCAGCGTCACCAGCGACGTGAGCGTGACGATGAGCACGAAGAGCATCGGCAGCAGCGTGAAGGCGATCCGCCTGCGCGCGCGGTACAGCCACATCGTCACCGCCAGCAGCGTCAGCGCCGCAAGGAGCTGATTCGAGCTTCCAAAGAGCGTCCAGTACTTCACCCACGATCCCTCTCCCGCAACGACGATGAAGTACGCCGGAAGGGCGATCGTCAGCAGCGTGCCGGCGAGAGCGCCGAGGCGCCCGGGCATCTTGAGGACCTCCTGCAGCACATAGCGACCGAGCCGCGTGCAGACGTCGAGCGTGTCGAAGACGAACGTCGAGAACGCCATGGCTCCGAAGGTCACCGCGAACTTCAGATTCTCCTCGCCGATGATCAGCGTCATGAAGCGGCCGATGCCGTTGCCGTAGATCGTGCCGGGCTTCAATCCCTGGATGTCGTCCTGCGCGACGATCATGATCGTCACCATCGCGATCAACGCAACGAATCCCTCCGCAAGCATCGCGCCGTAGCCGACCGGCTGCATGTGCGACTCGCGGTCGACCTGCTTCGAGGTGGTGCCCGAGCAGACGAGGCCGTGGAAGCCGGAGCACGCGCCGCAGGCGATCGTCACGAAAAGGAAGGGGAAGAGCGTTCCGGTCATTCCGCCCAGATCGAAGCCCTTGAACGCCTCCTGCTTGATCTCGTAGCCGCCGAAGAACAATCCGATCACACCGATCGCGAGCGCGATGTAGAGAATGAAGCCGCCGAGATAGCCGCGCGGCTGCAGCAGCGCCCAGACCGGGACCATCGATGCGACGCAGCAGTATGCGAGGATCAGAAGTCCCCACATCGGGGCCGACAGCGTCAGGAGCGTCGAGACTTCCGTGCCCAGCCAGACGACGCCGAGCGTCGCGGGGACGAAGATCGCGGTGATCAGCCACAGCGGCGGGTTGAGCCAGCGCTGCACCAGTCCCATGATCACCGAGAGGATCAGGTACATGACCGCCGATGCGGCGACGGCTCCGCCTGGATTGAACGCCACGTCGGCGCCGGCGAGCTCCTCGGTGACGCCGACGAAGCTCGCGGCCGTGATGTCGGTGAACGCGACGATGACGTAGACCAGGGCGATCCAGATGAAGATCATCATGGCGGTGCCGGCGCGACGGCCGAGCTGCTCGCGCGTGATCTCGGCGATCGAACAGCCGCCGTGGCGCACCGATGCGGTCAGGCTCGAGAAGTCATGGACCGCGCCGATGAACACGACACCGAGTCCGATCCACAGCAGACACGGAAGCCAGCCGAACGTCTGACAGGCGAGGATCGGTCCGGCGATCGGACCGGCCGCCGCGATCGCCGAGAAGTGCTGGGCGAACAGATAGAACGGCCGCGTCGGGACGTAGTCGACCCCGTCGTTGACGGTGTGCGCCGGCGTCGTGTGCGCGTCGTCGAGCGCGAACTGCCGCGCGACCCACGTGCCGTACAGGCGATAGCCAATGAAGAGGATGACCAGGAAGAGCGAACCAATGAGGGCCAGACTCATGGGAGTGCGGGTTGCGGGTTGCGGTTTCGGTGTGCGGAGAAGACTGCAGGCCACGGTGCGACGCCGGCGCACCGCGAAGCGCTCGACGAAGCTAGCGCACGACGAAGCGCTCGATGCGCTGCATGCCGGCGACGTCCAGGCGAATGATGTAGACGCCCGCGGGCAGGGCGCCCTCGGGAAGCGACGCGGCGTAGCCGCCGGCGCCGAGGGGCTCATCGACGAGGCGCAGTCGCTCGGCGCCGACCACGTCGAAGATCGAGAGCCGGACCGCCGCATCGACCGGCACGCCGAACTCGATCTCGGCCGCCCCACGCACGGGGTTCGGCCGCACCGGCCGCAGGACGAGCTCGCCGACGGTGAGCTCGAAGAGCCGCTCGGTCAGGCCGCACCACGGGTCGCGGACGAAGAGTCCGGGCGAGCTCTCGAAGCGAAGCCACGGAGCCGTCGTCGCCATCGCGAGCGGAAGCTCCGTCGACTCGGTCAGCGCGATGCGCACGATGAAGCGCAGCGCGGCGATCGCGCCCGCGCGCAGCGTGTCGACCAGCGGCTCGAGCTCGAAGTCCACACGGCCCGGCGCAGCCGCGACCATCCTGAGGCGCACGTCGGACGAGGTGTCGCTCAGCGCCACGAAGTCGAGCAGCGTCGAGTCGTATTCGACCGCCACAGCGATCGATCCGGTCCCCGCAACCTCGGCGTCACGCTCCAGGAGTACTGCGATCGTGCGCTCCTGACCGGGCGAGCCTCGGTAGTAGCGGGGAATCCGCGCGGGGATCACGAGCTCCTCGCCGAGGCCGGCGAGATTCGAATGCACGATGCCCGCGCTCGTCTCGTACTCGACCCGGGCGGTGAACGGTCCTTCGGCGGGAGGCGTGAACTCGACCTCGACCGTCATCGAGTCGCCCTCCGGAATCACGAACGGCGTCGGCGGACCGAGGACCGCGAAGGCTCCGGACGCGTCGTCGACGATGCGCATGCGGTCGACACTGACATCGCCCTGGCCGGTGTTGATGACGTGGACGATGCCGTCGCGCGAGTGCGCCACGAGCACGCTGCCGAAGTCGTGATCGGTCGCGACGACGCCAGGCGTCGTGCACATGACGACGTCGCTCGCGATCACGGCGAACGTGTCGCCGACTGCCTGTGCGTGCGCGATGATGGGCACGCTGAACGATCCCTCGAGCAGTCCGACGATCCGCACGCGGAGTCGCAGCGAGTCGCCGGGCGCGAGCGTCACCGGCAGGCCCATCCACGCCGTGTCGAGCTCGATGCGCGCGAGGGGCGTCGGTGCGATGCCGAAGGAGTCGATTCGCGAAGCGATCGATCCCGATGCGCGAACCGTGACGAACGTGTCGAGCGCGCGCCCGACACAGATCGGTGTCGAGAGGTCGTCGATGTCCAGACGCGCGAGCAGCGCGGAGCCGCGCAGCTCGGCGCGGGCCGAATCGCCGTCGGTGGTCACCAGCAGGATCGTCGCGACGAAGGTGCCTTCCGACGGAGGCTCGAAGCGGATCCCAACCGAATGCCGCGCGGCCGGCTCGACGACGGGCAGCGCCGTTGGCTGCGTGAGTGCGAACGCGCCAGCGGCATCGTCGACGATGACGATCTCCGACGCGGTGAACGGGAGCGTGCCCGCGTTCGAGACGAACGAGAGAGTGTCGTTGACACTGCCGACGCGCCGCACGCCCCAGTCGTACCCGGTGATCAGCGGTATCGCCCGCGGCTCCGGCGGCGCGGTGCGCGCGCTGATCGGCAGGTGCATCGTGTCGCAGTCGGCGACGACGACGATCGTGTCGGTATAGAGCCGGCCGGGCTCGCCGCCGACGAACTCGAGTGTGAGCGCGAAGCTTCCTCCGCTGGCAAGCGGCTTGGGAAGGACCTCGCGGCCGAGGAGCCTAAATCCCTGGGTCCCATCGAGCAGCCGCACGTCGAGAACCGTCGTCGTGAAGGGCTTGCGGTTGGTGAGCGTCAGCGGGATCGACTGCACCGCGCCGACCGGGACCGCGAGCAGCTCCACCGTCGCCGGATCGATCGCGACGGTGTGCGCGTCGTACGTCCAGGGGATCGTCCAGCGCTGGCCTGCGTCGTTGGTGACGGTGACGACCGCGGCGGCATCCTGCGCCGGATCGATCGGCATGAAGCGGATGCGGAAGCCGACGTGGAGCTTGTTGTTGAACGTCTTGGTGATCGCGACGTCCGCGTTGCGCGCTCCCGCGTCCACCGTCGCGTCGATGATGCTCGACGACCACGTCACGAACGTGCGGTTGGCCGTGACCACCGTCGAGTCGCAGCGATCGAGGCGCGAGATCTCGAGCGAGTCGGACGGAGGCGTGAGATCGGAGAGCCCCGGCACCGGCATCGCGTACGTGTTCGCGATGACCTCCAGATAGTAGGTCGGGTGCGCGGCGACGCCCTCGGGAGGCTCATTGCCGCCTCCGGTGCCGAACGGTCGGAACGCGGCGTACCCTCGGCGCTGTCCGAACGCGGTCGCGGTGAAGCGCCCGTCGACAGAGCGCAGCGTGTGATCGCCGGCGCCGACGGTCACGCGGGCGTGACGGTAGCTCGTGCCGATCACCGGAATCGTGTCGAAGACGATCGGTGCGCCATCGAGCAGCACGGTCGCGCCACTGTCGGCGGCGACGACGACATAGTGCGTGTATCCGCCCGGATAGACCGGAGCGTTGTATCGCCCGAGCGTGATCCAGCGCTCACGCGGCACGAGCTCGGCCATCGCGGGCGACCACGTCGTCGTCTCCATTTCCACTCCGGCGCCAGGGCTGCCGCCGAGTGGCCTCGCTGTCGCACCGGTGACGACGAAGGCCTGCGCGGGCTTGTCGGTGCGGATTCCAAACGGCTCGAGCACGCTGTCGCGCGTGCGCCACGCCCGCGACTGGAATTCGAGGTACTCGCCCTGCAGGATCCCCATCGGCGGCCCATGCGTCAGCGTCACCGTGGTGAAGCCGGGGGACGTCGCATACACGCGCACGACCTCGTTGGTCGTGAGCTCGTCGATGGGGTTGTGCTGGCGATAGATGAACGTATGGCCGTGGGCGGAGGTCGGGTGCAGCCACTCGTACGCCGCGTTGCTCATCGAGTTGGTCGGCAGCGGGTCGGGGGGCAGGGGATTGTTCGTCGAGCCGAGCGTGCGCGTGTTGCCGCTGAGCACGCCGATCGGCTTCGTCGCGGTGATGCGCGTGCCGGAGAGGTCGGGCTTCGCCAGCGAGTCGAGCACCGGCGGCACGCCGGTCTCCACGAGATAGACCTGTCCGGCGTTGAGCGTGATCGTGCGTGTTGCCGGTCCTGTGACGAGCGTTCTGGCCTCGATCGTGACGTCGGTGTTGTCCTCGCCGGCGACGACGAGCAGCGCCGCAGGCGCGGCGATCCAGTCGTACTTCTCCTCGATTGCCAGCGCGTTGTAGACGAACCACTGGTGGAGCGACGCGGCGAAGTACTCCCGCCCCCAACGCTCGACCGGCAGCGGCGTGAACGACTCGGTGCCGTGGATGGTCGAGAAGTAGGCGGTAACGGCGACGGGCCGGTCGGAGCGGACGTCGAAGGTCGTCGGCACCGGCGTGCCGACGACATCGACGAAGATCTTCGGAGCGCGATTCGCCGGGTCGGTCAGCGCGACGGTCGTCGAGCGCTCGGGCACGACCGTGACCGTGCGGACATATCCGGGTGAGCTCACCGTCACGCGCGCGGTGTCGAGGCTGACGAGCGTCAGCGTCGCCGAGGTCTCGAGCGTGTTGTACAGAACGCGGGTGTGGCTCTGCGTCGTATCCGGGAACGCTACGAGAAAGCGTGTTCCGAAGGACGAGTATCCCGATTGTCCCGAGACGTCCGCCACGCCGGCGAGCATGAGCACGAGCAGCCCTAACGCTCTGATGAGCGTCGCGGGCAGGGACGTGGCGCGTGCGCGGGCGTAGCGGTTGGACATCCCGGGAACTTAGTCGCAGGCGCGCCAGCACGCAACAGCCCCGGGTCACGCGTCAAACGACGCCGGGCCGCGATCGCTCGCGGCCCGGTTCGGTGATGCCATTGTCTCGTCGTGCGTTCGATGCCGGTCGCGACGGTCGTCGCAGTCCAGGCGTCGGGCGAAGGAGGCTACTTCGGAAGGTTCCCGAACTCGTCCGTCGCGGGCGGCTGGGGAGGCTCCGGCGCCTCGACCTCCGACTCCTCGGCCTCGCGGCGGATCCGGATCTCCTCGCGGATCATCTCCGGAAGGCGCTCGAGCTCGCGAAGCTCCGGCATGTTCGGAAGGTTCTCGAGCTCCTTGAGCTCACGCAGCATCTGCTCATCGAACAGTCGGACGGTGTCGGCGGAGCCTGAGCCATCGCGGAAGATGTGCACCTCCGTGCCGTCGCCGAAGATGCGCAGCTCGCGGTCGCCGTCGAACATGTGCACGCCGGCGGAGTCGCCGAGGATGCGCATCTCGCGGCCGTTGCGCGAGATCCTGATATCGCCGCCATCGAAGCTCACGCCGGCGCCGAATGCCGAGCGCGTCCGCGGTACGTCGACGCTCACGGTCTGCTCGCGCCGATCGCGCACGATGCGCATCTCGACCGATCCGGAGTCCTTTCCTGAAATCATGCGGGAGACGTCGCCGGGCGAAGCGACCTCCTGTCCGTCGATCGCGACGATGACGTCACCGGCCTGAAGTCCCGCGCTGTGGGCGGCGCCGGAGTCGGCGACCGATCCGACGAGGACGCCCTTGCGGCCCTGCACGCCAAAGTACTTCGCGAGCTGGGCGGTCAGCGGCTGCAGTTCCGCGCCGATGCGACCGCGGCCCGGCGCAAGCAGGTGCACGCCGCCCATGCTGCCCGGATGCTCGAGCCGAAGCTCGCGCTCGAAGCGACGGGCATCGTCGCCGATGGCGATGCGAAGGCTGTCCATGCGATTGCGGAGGATGGCGAAGTGGCCGTTGAGCGAGTCGAGGTCGAAGCCGAAGCTCGTCGGAAGCTCGAGCGTGCGCTCCTCGACCGTCGTCGGTACCGCAACGCGCTGGCCGTCTCGGAGCACTTCGAGCTGTAGCGTCGTGCCGACCGGAGTCCGGCGGACGAGTCGCGAGAGATCGCGCGAGCTTTCGATTCTCGTGCCGTCGACGGAAACGACGACGTCGTTGGCCCGGAGTCCCGCCTTGTCGGCGGGCGAGCCCGGAGTGACCTGTGTGATGCGCGCACCGGAAGTCTCGGCGCGATTCAGCCCGGCGGCGTCACCGTCGCCGACATCGGCGAGCATGACCCCGAGATAGCTGCCGCCGCGAACGACACCTCCCCAGGCGCGAGCCTCCGGCGGGGTCGGGGG
>Ga0247823_10002330_pt1 | contig 15644 bp, 12 predicted proteins | sample 13C_PalmiticAcid_2_FD_192426 | JGI IMG/M metagenome (GOLD analysis project Ga0247823, IMG submission 192426) | Soil microbial communities from agricultural site in Penn Yan, New York, United States - 13C_PalmiticAcid_Day30 | ecosystem: Environmental > Terrestrial > Soil > Agricultural land...
GGAGCGAACGCCCGCCCGACCCGCGTGCCAACCCGAGCAGGACGGTCTCGGCCTGGTCGTCGAGGGTGTGCCCGAGCAGCACCGGCCGCTCCCCGCGCACCGACTCCAGGGCCGCGTACCTGGCCGCCCGCGCCGCCGCCTCGACCCCACCGTCGCGCCCGACCTCGACCGCGAGCACCTCGGCGTCCACACACCCCAATGCCCGCGCCTGCTCGGCCGCCCGTGCGGCCACCTCCCCCGACCCGTCCTGCAACCGATGATCCACCACGACCGCCGTCACGTCTCCCGCCTCGACGACAGCGGCCGCGACCAACGCCAGCGAATCGGCGCCGCCGGAGAGCCCGACCACCACCGGCCTCGGCCCACCCCGCGCCGCGACCCAGTCCCGCACGCCCCGCCGCACGGCCAGCACCGCGGCAGTCTCCGGAAGCCGCCGCCGGCCCGTCATCGAGCACCGCGAGAGCGGCCGACCCCAGGCCGCCCCACCACCACGGCACCACGATGAGTCCGCTCCCCACCCGCGAACAGCCGCCGATTCGGCAACGGCCTGACAGCCCCGGGCATGATCCCCATGCACGCAGGCTACCCAGCCACCCGGCGCAACAGACCATCGCGAGCACCTGGGTGACGCGCCGGGGACGGGCGAACCCACTCACGGCGGCACCATCGGCCGCCGACGAAACCCCGGTGGCGGGCCGGAAATCCCGGAGCGGCGGTTACAGCACGCGAGCGATCCAGCGGCCCGGATCGTCCACCTCGTCCAGACGGGGCAGCGTCTCCGCGTTCGTCCACACCGTGTTGAACTCCGTGACGCCCACCCGCTCGACCACCGCGTCGACGAACTTCTTCCCGCGCACGTACTGGGCGACCTTCGCGTCCACCCCGAGCAGCGCGCGCAGCAGCCGCTGCACCGGGTTGGTCGGCTTCTTCCGGCGCTGGTCGAAGGCGCGGCGGATATCGGCGACGGTCGGGACGACGGCGGGTCCGACAGCGTCCATGACGTGATCGGCGTGGCCTTCGAGCAGCGTGCCGAGCATGAGCAGCCGGTCCAGCGCCTCGCGCTGCGGCGGGGCCTGCGCGGCGCGCAGCAGGCCGACGACGCCACGGCTGTTGGGGTCGTCGGCGGTGTCGCCGTTGCGCCGCTGGCGGACCTCGGCGAGCAGCCTGCTCAGCATCTCGCTCATCGGCTCCTCACCGACCTCGCTGAGGATGTCGACATTGGCGCGCATGTAGTCGGCCAGCCACGGCGCCGAGGAGAACTGCACCCGGTGGGTCACCTCGTGCAGGCAGACCCAGAGCCGGAAGTCGGCCGGGTCGACGCCGAGCGCCCGCTCCACGCCGAGGATATTGGGCGCGACCAGCAGCAGCGTGCCGTCCTCCCCGGTGAACGGGTCGTACTGGCCGAGGATCGCCGTCGACAGGAACGCCAGCATGGTCCCGGCCTGCAACCCCGCCGGTTTGCCGACGAGCTTGCCGGTGGTCGAGACGGCCTCGGTGCCGGTGAGCACGGCCATCGAATCGGCGGCGGCGGCGATCCAGCCGGGCCGATCGACGATCCTGGCCTCCGGCACCGGCCGGTCGTCGAGCAGTCCGCTGACCTCACGCACCGGCCCTTCGGCCCGCACCGACGCGGTGGCCAGCTCGGCGACGACCTGTTCGGCGGTCTGCCGGGAGGTGCGCGGTCCGGCGGGCGCGAGCACGGCGCCGGTGCGGGCGGCGAGCCGCCAGTCCACCGCACCGCTGAATCCGGAGGTCGTGCGCCCGGTCTTGTCCTCGGTCATCGCCACCCGCTCTCAGGAGCATCCGCAGTTGCGCAGGGCACCGGCCACCGCGTCGAGGGCGGGCCTGCTGACCTCCGGCAACCGATCATTGGACATCAGCGCGAAGGTCAGTACCCGGCCGTCGCGGTCGAGCACATATCCGACCAACGCGCTGGCGACACTCAGAGTTCCGGTCTTGGCCCGCACCCAGCCCGCGCCCTGGCGGTTCTGGGTGACGAAGCGCGGCGCCAGCGTCCCGGTACCGCCCGCGACCGGCAGGTCGTCCAGCAGCGGCGCGAGAGCCGCTGCGCGCGGGTCGTTCTCGGGCTTGGCCTGCGTTCCGGCCGGTGCCACGGCGGCGTCGCCGGTGGGCTCGGCGGCGGTGGCGATGATGGCGTCGAGCAGCCGCGGCGGCACCCGGTCGTCGACGGACAGCCCGCTGTTGTCGGCCAGATGCAGTCCGGCGATGTCGAATCCGGCGTTGGTCAGCGCCGCGGTGGTGGCGGCGACGGCCCCGGCGAAGGACGCCTCGTGCCCGGTCGCGACCGCCAGTTCCCGCCCGATCGTCTCGGCGAGCACATTGTCGGAGTGGATCATCATGTCGTGCAACCGGACTCGCAGCGGCGCCGATTCCACCTTGGCGATCTCGGCGCCGTTCTGCGCGGCCGGACCGACCCGCACCGCGGCGGGGTCGACGCCGAGTTCGGCGGCCAGCGCGCGTCCGGCGTCGAGCGCGGGAGTAGAGGTGCGCGGCGAGTAGTCGGCCGACGGATCGAACCGCCCGCCGTCGAGCATGATCGGCTCGATCGGGGTGATCGAGCCCTCGGGGATATCGACCGGGTCCCAGCCCGAGGCCATCGTCGGCCCGCGATAGGCGGAGGTGTCGACGACGATCGCGCTGACCTGCCTGCCGGTCGCCTTGATCCGCGCGGCCAGCTCGGCGATCCGGGCGCCGTCGGTGTAGTAGCCGCCGTCGGCCCTGGTGGTCAGGGTCGGATCGCCGCCGCCGACGAGCACCAGCTCCCCCGGCGCACCGGCGAGGACCCTGGTCGCCACCCGCTGATCGTCGGGCAGCGTGAGCAGCGCGGCCGCGACCAGCATGACCTTCGCCGTCGAGGACGGGATCATCGCCTTGGCCGGATCCTGGCTCCACAGCACCGCGCCGCTGGTCGGGTCGGTCACCTGACCGGCGAAGCTGCCCAGGTCGGGGCTGCCGACGACCGGCGCGAGCGCGGCGGCGATCCCGGCGGACGTCGGCGCGGGCGCATCCGACTTGGCCGGGGTGACCTCGGCGACGGGCTGATCGGTGGACGGCGGCGGGGCCACGGTGAGCCCGCCGTGGCGGAACTCGGGAGTCCACGGGCGCGCGATGGCGACGAACCCGCCCGCGATCACCAGCAGGGCGACCACCACCGCCGATACCCAGATCCACGTGGACTTGCGTCGGCGCTGCGCCGTCGCTCCCGGATTGTTCTCGCTCGGACCGATCACGACCGTCGTCTCTCCCTCAACGCCGCCCGACACGCCTCGACTGCGCGCTGAGCCGCCTGCCGCACCGGTGTACCAGCACACCACACTATCCTCGTTGCGCAACGGTTCCCCAGAACGATCTGGCGATTCGGCAGAGAAGCACTCGAACGAGCAAGGAGATGGCGTGGAGTTCGACGTCACCATCGAGATCCCCAAGGGCTCTCGGAACAAGTACGAGGTCGATCACGAGAGCGGCCGGGTCAAGCTCGACCGGTACCTGTACACCTCCATGGGCTACCCGGCCGACTACGGCTTCATCGAGAACACCCTCGGCGAGGACGGCGATCCGCTGGACGCGCTGGTGCTGCTGCCCGAGTCGGTCTTCCCCGGCGTGATCGTGGAAGCCCGTCCGATCGGCGTGTACCGCATGACCGACGAAGCCGGCGGCGACGACAAGGTGCTGTGCGTGCCCGCGGGCGACCCGCGCTGGGACCACATCCAGGAACTGGGCGACGTCTCGGAGTTCGAGCTGTCGGCGATCAAGCACTTCTTCGAGCGCTACAAGGACCTGGAGCCGGGCAAGTTCGTCCAGGGTTCGGAGTGGCTGGGCCGCGCCGAGGCCGAGAAGGTCATCGACGAGTCCTTCACCCGCCTGAAGGAAGCCGGCCACTGAGCTGACGGTGCACGAAGAACGGGATGTCCGGAGCAGTTCGGACATCCCGTTCTCGTTGTCCCGGTCCGGGCCGCCGACCCCCCGGCGACGACGCGGCTCGCTGTCGCGACAACCGGGTACATAGGGCAATCTATCGCGTGAACACTTGTGTTCGCCAGTGCCTCACGAATATTCGCGCCCCGTGATGACGCCGCTATGACGCGGCGATGATGTCGCGGCGGGCGCGCAGCGCGGCGAGATGATCGTGCAGCAGCGCCATCACCGGCGCCTCCAGTTCGGCGTCGAGCCGTTCGTGGGTCAGCTGCGGATCCTGCATCGTCTCGAACGACTCCGCCGCGGCGGTGAAGGACTCCTCCGCCGCACCCGGTTTCCCGGTGGCCTGTTTGATCAGCCCCTGGAGCACCAGCACTCTGGCCCTGGTCAGCGGCCCGATCGCACGGGTGAGCACCTGGATCGCCTCGTCGACGACGGGTTCGGCGTCGGCGGCCCGGCCTGCCATCAGCAGCACGTGCGCCAGCCGTGACAGCGCCCAGCCCAGCCGCAGTTCGATCCCGCCGGCCCGGCCGAGCGCGACCGCCTCCTCGCACAGCCGCACCCCCTCGGCCGTCTCCCCCTGATAGACCAGGGTGACCCCGAGTTCGTGCGTCGCCATCACCTCGAGCGACCGGTTGCCCAGCTCGGCGGCCAGCGCCCGCGCGGTGACCGCGCGCTCCCTGGCCGCCGGGAAATCGCCCGCGTCGGAGTAGGTCTTCACCTCGTGGACCAGGCACGCGCACTCGATCGCCCGGTCGCCGACCCGGCGGGCCAGCCGGATCGCCCGCGCCGAATGGGCCAGCGGCGCGGCCGTTTCGGTGCCGCGCCGGGTCGAGGACGACAGCAGCTGCGCGGCGAACGCGGTGAGCCGGGCATCGCTGATGGTGCCGCGATCCAGCGACAGCGCGATGCGCTGATGGTCGCGCCCCTGCCGCAGCGCGCCGAGCGAATAGGCGAACAGCGCGCCGAGGGCGACCCGCACCCGACATTCCACCGAGCGGTCACCCGCGCACAACGCGGCGTCGAGCAGTTCCTCCAGCGCCCGTGCGACCTCGATGCAGTTCGCGCCGCCGTCGATGAGTTCGGCGGTGGCCCAGGCGATATCGGCGGCCGGGGCCAGCACCGGGCCACCGGCTTGCGCGCACTGGCGATAGAGCGAGACCAGGTTGTGCCGCTGTCCGGCCAGCCACGCCTGGGCCGCGTGCTCGTCGGCGAACCGGACGCCCGGCGCGGCGGTCGGGCGCAGGTGCTCGGGCAGCCGGGTGCCCGGATTACAGACGGCGACAGCCTGTTTCACAGTGGCGAGGTAGAAGTCGAGCAGCCTGCGCAGCGCGGTCAGCGGCGGGTCGGCGGCACCGGTGACCGGCAGTTCCCTGGCGAACAGGCGCAGCAGGTCGTGATAGGTGTAGCGGCCGGGCGCGGTGGTCTCGAGCAGGTTCAGGTCGACCAGGTCCTCGCACACCTGCTCGGCCTCGGCGACCTCGATCCCGAGGATCGCGGCGGCGCCCTCGGTGCAGATCTCCCCGACCTCGGGCACCGCCAGCATCCGGAACGCGCGCGCGTGACCGGTGTCGAGCTGGTCGTAGCTGATCCGGAAGGCCAGCTCGACGGCGAGTTCGCCGGTGCGCAGGACACTGAGCCGCTGCGCGGTGTCGCGCAACCGCTCGGCCACGATCCGCACCGTCCAGGCCGGGCGCGCGGCCAGCCGGGCACCGACGATGCGGACCGCGAGCGGCAGGCCACCGCAGGCGCCGAGCACCGCGGCGACCGCCTCGGGTTCGGCCGCGATCCGGTCGCGGCCCGCGATCCCGGCGAGCAGGCTGTGCGCCTCGGTGTCGGTGAGCACGTCGAGGCGCACCGCGGTGGTGCCCGGTAGCTCGGGCAGCGCCGAACGGCTGGTGACCAGCACCGCCGAGCCGGGGGTACCGGGAATCAGCGGCGCGACCTGGTCGACCGAGCGGGCGTTGTCGAGGACGACCAGCACCCGTTTCCCGGCCAGCCGGCTGCGGAACTGGGCCGCGCGCTCGGCGGCGCCCGCGGCGAGTTCACCCTCCGGCACACCGAGCACGCGCAGGAAGTCGCCGAGGGTGTCGGCGGCGGTGGCGCCGCCGGCGTGATCGGCGGCGAAGCCGTGCAGGTCGACGTGCAGCTGCCCGTCGGGGAATCGCTCGCGCACCCGGTGCGCCACGTGCACGGCCAGTGCGCTCTTGCCGATCCCGCCCATCCCGCCGATCGCGCAGACCGGCACCCCGGTCCCCGTCGCGGTGAGCCGCGCGGCGAGCAGGTCGACCACCTCGGCGCGGCCGGTGAAGTCGACGACGTCGGCGGGCAACTGCGCGACCCGCTGCGGCGCCCGCGGCCGGACCTGCGCGGCAGGCTCGCGCGGCGTGCTCAGCTCACCGGCCAGGATGCGCCGGTGCAAATCGGCGAGTTCGCGCCCTGGTTCGATGCCGAGCTGGTCGACGAGTTCGCGGCGGGTGTCGGCGTAGACGCGCAGCGCCTCGGCCTGGCGACCGGCGTGGTAGAGCGCCGTCATCAGCAGCGCGCGGGGCCGTTCGCGCAGCGGGTGCTCGGCGCACAACGGGGTGAGGTCGGCGACGGCCTCGGCATAGCGGCCCCGGCGCAGGTCGAGTTCGGCGCGCTGTTCCAGCAGGACGAGCCTGCGGTCGGCGAGGTGGGCGCGCTGCCGCTCGGCGAAGGGGCCGGGCAGTCCGGCCAGCGGGGTGCCGGTCCAGAACCGCAAGGCGGCGTCGACGGTGTCGCCCGCGGTCTGGGGGTCGGAGTGCGGGGTGAGCATCAAGTCGTCGACCTGTTCGATGTCGACGCAGCCCACCGGCACCCGCAGCGCGTAGCCGCCGCCGAGCGCGACCAGCACCTGCGGCGGCTCCCCCGCCACGCGCCCTGGTTCGAGGACCCGGCGCAAATGCAGGATGTGATTGCGCAGCGCGCCCACGGCGCTGGCGGTGGGGTTCTCGCCCCAGACGTCGTCGATCAGTTCGTCGACGGTGGCCGAGCGGCCGGTGCGCAGCAGCAGGGCGGCCAGCAGAGCGCGCTGCTGCCGGGAGCCGAGGTCGAGCTCGATCCCAGCGCGCCAGGCACGGATCTCACCGAGCACGGCGAACGTCAGCATGCGCGGCCAATCTCTCTCACTGGGGGAACTCAGACCGACAATCTAGCCGAACACCGAGAAGGGGCACCCGGCGTCGCCGGATGCCCCTGGGTCGGACGATCAGGTAGCTCAGTACCAGATGTAGAGGTCCCAGCCGTCCCAGTTCTCGGTGCACTCCCAGTAGTAGCCGCCGGTGTAGGACGACTCGCCGTCGGCGCGACAGGCGGCGAGGGTGGCGTAGGTGCCGTAGTAGGTGCCGTAAGGGCCGGCGGCGGCGTTGCCCGCGGCGACCGTCGACACCCCGGCGACGGTCGCGGCAGCCAGCAGTCCGGCGGCGATGGTGGTTTTGATGCGCATGTCGTTCGCTCCTCTGCGTTCGTTTTCGACGAGATGAACGTTATGGGCGCGCAGCCGCCGAAACAGCCACCCCTAGGGGGACTTCCGCCCCCACCATGGGCGTTTCACCTTCCCCACCCCTGGGTTGGTAGTGCTGGCACCACCTCGGATTCGGGCGCGCGCGGCATGGGCGCGGCGGGCTGGTCTTCCTACGCTCGAAACAGTCAGGCAGGCACCGTCTCAGCAGGAGGAAAGCGCAGCTCATGACCCTATTTCGCAGCAGGTCCCGCCGCATCGTCGCCGCGGGAGCGTGCGCCGTCGCGCTGCTCGCCGTGCCCGCGTGTGGTGGCGAGAGCGCGCCGCCGACGGCGCCGGGGCCCGAGGTGCGACAGGCCCTCGAAACACTGGTGCGGGCGGGCTTCCCCGGCGCCCAGGCCGTGATCACCACCCCGGCGGGCGAACGTACCGTCACCGCGGGCGTCGGCGACATCGCCTCCGGCGCGCCGATTCCCGACGGAGCCTTCGTCCGGATCGGCAGCAATACCAAGAGCTTCGTCGCGACCGTGCTGCTGCAGCTGGTCGCCGAGGGCAAGGTCGAGCTGGACGCGCCCGTCGAGCGCTATCTGCCCGGGGTCGTGCACGGCAACGGCAACGACGGGGATCGCGTCACCGTGCGTCAGCTGCTCCAGCACACCAGCGGCCTGCCCGAGTATCTGGCCAGCGGCGATCCCAGCAAGCCCACCGACCCCGGCTCCCCGCAGCTCGACATCGCTACCGAAGCCGCGCGGCGACAGCATCACAGCCCCGCCGACCTGGTGCGCATCGCGATGACGATGCCGCCGCAGTACGAGCCGGGTGCCCGCGCCGTGTACACCAACACCAACTATGTGCTCCTCGGCATGCTGATCGAGCAGGTCACCGGCCGTCCGGCGGCCGCCGAGATCGCGACCAGGATCATCGAACCGCTCGGCTTGCGCGACACCTACACGCCCGCGTCCGGCGACACCGGCCTGCGCTCCCCGCACTCGCGCGGCTATCAGGACATCGACGGCACTCGAGTCGATTTCACCGAACTCGATCCCTCCTGGGCCGACACCGCGGGCGATATGATCTCGACCGGCGCCGACCTCAATCGCTTCTTCGCCGCCCTGCTGAACGGCAAGCTGCTGGCTCCCGCCCAGCTCGACGAGATGCGCCGCACCGTGCCCTTCGATCGGATGCCCACGGCCGGTTACGGTTTGGGCCTGATCCAGCGCACCGCGTCCTGCGGGGACCAGGTGAGCGGGCACGGTGGCAGCATCCCCGGCTTCGGAACCCACACCGGCACGACCGCCGACGGCGTCGCGGTCACCCTCACGGTGAACCAGCTGCCCGGCAGCGAGGAACAGGCGAAACTCGTCGACCAGGCCTTCGACGCGATCGTGTGCGCGGCATGAAGCGCCTGACGACGGCCGCGCTCACCGCCGCCACCGTTCTCGGATTACTCACCGCCGCACCGGCTTCGGCCGACCCGCTCGACTCCTTCCGCCGGCAGACGCTGTCCTGGCGATCCTGCGAGGACCCCCGCCTCGACCCGGCGGGCGCGCAGTGCGCCGATGTCACCGTGCCGGTGGACTATTCGGCGCCGGGGGGCGAGACGATGACCGTGGCCATCTCCCGCCTGCCCGCCACCGATCCGGCGCGCCGCCACGGCGTGCTGCTGTCCAACCCGGGCGGCCCGGGTGGCCCCGGCCTGGGCTACCCGATCGACCTGAGCGCCGGGATGACACCCGAGGTCCGTGCCCGCTACGACCTGATCGGCATGGACCCGCGCGGCATCGGCCGCTCCGCCGCGGTGAATTGCCGCTGGCAGGAGGGGTTCTGGATCCAGTCCGCCGGACTCGACGCGGGCGACTTCGCCACGAGCACCGCCCGCCAGGCCGGGCTGGCCGCCCAGTGCGCGGCGAACGAGGGTCCCCGCCTGCGCCACATCACCACCCGCAATACCGCGCGCGACATGGACCTCATCCGCTCGGTGCTCGGCGAGGACCGGATCAGCTATTTCGGCGCCTCCTACGGCACCTACCTCGGCGCGGTGTTCTCTCAGCTCTTCCCCGACCGCGCCGACCGCTTCGTCCTCGACAGCGCCGTCGACCCCGAGCACTACGGCGCGTCGGAAATGCTGCGCGCCATGGGTCCGGTCAACGAGGCCGCCTTCGACCTGTGGGCGGACTGGACCGCGGCGCGCGACGGCGAATACCGTTTCGGCACAGATCGTTCCGCCGTGCGCGAGTCGGTGCAGGCGATGGTGCGCCGGGCGAAGGAGCGGCCGATCCGGATCGGCGAATTCACCGTCGACCAGCACAGCCTGCCGACGCTGCTGTTCGCCGAACTCGACGATCCACGCAAGTATCCGCTGCTGGCCGCGCAACTGCGTCAGCTCGCCGACGCCGCCGACGGCGTCACGGTGACCCCGGAACCGGGGCTGGCCGCCTCGCTCGCGTTCATGCTGACGGCCCAGCCGCGCGACCTCTCCACGGCCACCGCCGTGCTCTGCGGCGACGCGGAAGTGCCGCGCGATCCAGACTGGTACCGGCGCAATATCGAGGCGAGCCGGGCCGAGCAGCCACTGTTCGGCGCGTTCGCGAACAACATCACGCCGTGCGCGTTCTGGGCGCCGCCGGTCGAGCCGACCACGGTGATCGACAACGCGGTGCCGAGTCTGATCGTGCAGTCCACCGGCGATACGCGCACCACCTTCGCGGGCGCTCAGGTCATGCACCGGGCACTGCGCGGCTCACGGCTGGTGACCCTGCCGGACGTGCCGATCCACTGGATCTACGGCAACTACCCGAACGGCTGTGTCAGCGCTGCCGTCAACACCTACCTGCTCGACGGGACTCTGCCCGGCACCGACCTGACCTGCCGCGACGAGGCCGGGTCGCCGTCGGAGCGGCCCGGGTCCGGCGCGGTGCGGTGACGCGCGTTCACGGCCGACCGGGACGAGCGTTGAGATAGGCGAGCACCGCGAGCACCCGCCGGTGGCCGGACTCGTCGGCGGCCAGGCCGAGCTTGGCGAAGATGCTGCGAATGTGTTTGAGCACAGCGCCTTCGGTGACGACGAGTCCGGCGGCGATGGCGGAGTTGTCCTGGCCCTCCGCCATCAGCGCGAGTACTTCCCGTTCCCTGGCCGTGAGCGTCGACAGCGGATCGTCGACGCGGCGACGCACCAGCAGCTGCGCGATCACCTCCGGGTCCATCGCGGTGCCGCCGGCGGCGACCCGGTGCAGCGAATCCAGGAACCGGTCGACCTTGCCGACCCGCTCCTTGAGCAGATAGCCCACCCCGCCCGCGCCGTCGCCGAGCAGTTCGGCGGCGTAGCTGTCCTCGACATAGGCCGACAGGACGAGCACCGGCAGCCCGGGGTGCACGGTCCTGGCCCGCACGGCGGCGCGCAGGCCGTCGTCGGTGAAGGTCGGCGGGAGCCGCACGTCGACCACCACCGCGTCCGGGCGGTCGGCGGTGACCACGGCGAGGAAATCGTCGGCATTGTCGACGGCGGCGACCACCTCGATCCCGGCGGTCTTCAACAGCAGGACCAGGCCTTCTCGCAGGAGGGCGTCGTCCTCGGCGATCACGACCCGCACGGCAACTCCACGCGCACCAGCGTAGGCCCACCGGCGGGGCTGGTCAGCGTCATCCGGCCGTCGAGGGCCTCGGCCCTGCGCCGGATGCCGGCCAGGCCACCGCCCTCGGTCACCGTCGCCCCGCCGACGCCGTCGTCGCGGATCGCCACGATCAGCAGTTGCGGCGGTCCGCCCAGTTCGATCGACAGCGTCGCGGCCCCCGAGTGCTTGGTGGCGTTGGTGACGGCCTCGGCGATGACGAAGTAGGCCGCCGCCTCCACCGCCATCGGCCGTCGCGTGATCCCGTTCAGCTCCACCACACACGGGATCGGGCTGCGCGCGGCCAGCGCGGAGACGGCACTGGCCAGGCCGCGATCGGAGAGCACCGGCGGGTAGACGCTGCGGACCACGTCCCGCAGTTCGGCCAGCGCCGCCGACGCGGTGTCCTGGGCGGTGCGCACCATCCGGTCCGCCGCGTCGGGGTCGCGCCCGCGCAATTGCTCGGCGAGCCCGAGCTGCATGATCACCGCCGCGATCCTGGCCTGGGCGCCGTCGTGCAGGTCGCGTTCGATGCGGCGCAGTTCGGCGCCGTGCGCGTCGAGGGCGGCGGCCCTGGTCGCGGTGAGTTCGGCGACCCGGTCGGCCAGCAGGGCGTGCTCGTCCGGCGCCAGCAGCGCTCGCGCGAGCTTCGCCTGCGCCGTCGCCGCCTCGGGCGAGCGCAGGGCGAGGGCGCCGAACACCAGACCGATCAGCACGCTCAGGGCCGCCGTGGGCCAGGAAACGACGACCAGCCCGTTGCTGCCGGGCAACCCGTCCACCCCCGCCCACCAGAGCAGGGGGAGCACCAGATGCTGCACCGCGCTCAACGGCAGGGCCACCGCCAGCGCGGCCAGCGGTAGCCCGATCACGCCGTGCAGCACCAGCCAGGCGAGGTCGCGGCGGTTCGCCGGGTCGGCGGCCAGGGTCGCGAGCTGTTCGCGCAGGTCACCGGTCAGCGGCCGGTAGGCCGAGGTGATCGGGGTGCCGAGGCGGTGCCCCGCCCTGCGCCGTTCCAGGGTGAGCAGGGGGCGGATCAATCTCACCGCCTCCGGCAGCGCCGGGATCCCGATCCCGATCAGGCTCATGGCGGCGACGACGGCCAGCGCGGCCAGCGCGAACAGCGCGGCGAGCCCGGTCGCCCCGCCGATCAGCAGATAGCCGACAGCGGCGGGCAGCAGGCGTACCCGCCGCGCCGCCGCGCCGCTGTCGGTTCGATTCATCCCTCGATCATGCCGGGGGCGCCGCGGCCCGCACCCGGCCGCCCGCGTCGTCGGCGCTGTGGTCGGCGTCCGCGGCACTGGATTGCGCCGCCGTGTCGACCAGCGCGCCCGCGCCGTCGGCGGCCTTGGTGTCACCGGCGGCCTGGATGCCGCCCTGCATCCGCAGCGGGGCCTCCTTCCAGAACAGCACCAGCAGCAGCGCCAGCAGCGCGACCCCGGTCGCCACCAGGAACACCGTCGACATCGAATCGGCGAAGCCCACCTGGAACGGCTTGGCCAGCACCGGATTCAGCTGCTGGATGATCGAGCTGTCCTCGAGCACCTGGCCCGCCGCCGAGGTGTCGTGCGCCAGCAGGCCCTTGGCCAGCGCGGCATCGGCCGGGTTGCCGCTCTGCGCACCCGCGATCACGGCCTGCTGGTAGGCCGGATCGGTGGCCGCCTGCTGCATCCGCTCGGTGATGTTCGGGGTGAGCAGCGAGAACAGGATCGACAGGAAGACCGCGGCGCCGAGCGTGCCGCCGATCTGCCGGAAGAACGTGGCCGAGGCGGTGGACACGCCCATGTCCTCGGGCGGCAACGCGTTCTGCAGCGCCAGCGTCATCGGCTGGAGCAGGTTGCCGAGACCGAAGCCGGCCAGCGCCATGAAGATCATCGCCAGCCACAGCGGGCTGTCGGCGTCGAGCAGGTGCAGCAGGAACAGGCCGAGGGTCAGCACCGTCGCGCCGATCACCGGGAAGGCCCGGTAGCGGCCGGTTTTCGAGATCAGCCGACCCGACACGATCGAACCGGTCATCAGGCCGAGCACCATCGGCAGCATCTGCAGACCCGCCTCGGTGGGTCCCGCGCCCCGCACGACCTGCAGGTACTGCGGCAGCAGCAGCATGCCGCCGAACATGGCGGCGCCGACCACGAACGAGATCACCACGCCGAGCGCGAACGTGGTGTTGGTGAAGATGCGCAACGGGATCATCGCCGCATCGCCCATGACCTTCTCGACCGCGACGAACCCGAGGACGCCCGCGGCGCCGATCAGATAGCAGACCACCGACGCGGTACTGCCCCAACCCCATTCGCGGCCCTGCTCGGCCACGATCAGCAGCGGGACCAGTCCGATCGCGAGCACCAGCGCGCCGCCGAAGTCGATGCGGTGGGTGGCGTGCGGCTTGCGCGGCAGTTGCAGCACCCGGGTCACCACGACCAGCGCGAGCAGGCCCAGCGGCACGTTCACCAGGAACACCCAGCGCCAGCCGGTGACGCCGAGAATGGTGTCCTGCCCGGCCAGCAGACCGCCGAGCACCGGCCCGAGCACGCTCGAGATACCGAACACGGCCAGGAAGTAGCCCTGGTAGCGGGCACGTTCGCGGGGGCTGATGATGTCGCCCATGATGGCCAGCGCCAGCGACATCAACCCGCCGGCACCCAGACCCTGGAACGCGCGGAAGGCCGCCAGCTGGTACATCGACGTGGCGAACGTACACAGCAGCGAGCCGATGACGAACAGTCCGATCGCGGTGAGGAAGAACGGCTTACGGCCGAACATGTCCGAGAGCTTGCCGTAGAGCGGGGTGCTGATCGTCGCGGTGATCAGGTAGGCCGTCGTCGCCCAGGCCTGCAGTGAGTAGCCGTGCAGGTCGTCGGCGATGGTGCGGATCGAGGTCGACACGATCGTCTGATCGAGCGAGGCCAGCAGCATGCCGAGCATGAGGCCGGACAGGATGGTCAGGATCTGGCGGTGGGTGAAGCCGGCAGGTGATTCCACCGGGGCCGCGGTTGTCGTCACGAATCGTTCTCCATCGCGGTAGCGCTGAGCGCGGTCGAGCGGGTCAGCAGGGTCGGGCGGGCCACGTCGTAGTCGTCGACGAAGCGCGTCAGCAGCGCGGCGAAGGTCGCGCGGTCCTCGGGCGACCAGTCCTCGGTGACGACGGCGACCGACTCGCGGCGCCGGGTTCGGATCCGCTCGGCGACCTCCCGGCCCTGGTCGGTCACCTCCAGCACGGTGGCGCGGCCGTCGTCGGGGTCGGCGACGCGTCGCACCAGTTCCCGGTCGACCAGCTGGGCCACCTGCCTGCTCACCGTCGACGCGTCCGAGTGCACCGCCTCGGCCAGCGCGCCCGAGCGCATCGGCCCGTCACAGACCAGCCGGAACAGCACGACGAAGCCCGCCGGGTCGATGCCGGAGCGGTCCTTGATCTGGGCCAGCGTCCGGTCCCGCAGCCGGTGCAGCCGGACGAGCTGGACCGCGATCGCGTCGATCGCGGGCTCGTTGTCCACCACTTCAGTTCACCTTTACTTGCATCAATCAATTAGTTGTGTGATGCAAGTATGTAGACAGAACGGTCGCCGGGGCAACCGTTTGTACTGCCTTTACTCGCCCTTGAACTCCGGCGCGCGCTTCTGGAACACCGCCGTGATCGCCTCGGTGAGGTCCTTGGACGGCAGGAACGCCGCGTTCCAGGTCGACACGTAGCGCAGGCCGTCGGCCACCGCCGGAGCGGTCCGGTGCTCGAGCACGTCCTTGATGCCCTGCACCACCAGCGGCGGGTTGTCGGCGATCTCGCGGGCCATCGCGTGCGCGGCCGCGACGACGGCCTCCTGATCGGCGAACACCTCGTTGACCAGGCCGATCCGCTCGGCGCGCGCGGCGTCGATGTCCTTGGCGGTGTACGCGAGCTCGCGCAGGTTGCCCTCGCCGATGATGCCGGGCAGACGCTGCAGCGAGCCGATGTCGGCGACGATCGCGACCTTCGCCTCCCGCAGGCTGAACTTGGCGTCCTCGCTGGCCAGCCGGATGTCGGCGGCCGCGATCAGGTCGAGGCCACCACCGATGCACCAGCCGGACACGGCCGCGATCACCGGCTTGGTGCACTCGGCGACCGCGGTCACCGAGTCCTGCATACCGCGCACGACCTTGAGGAACTCGGTGCGCGGCGCGGCCTTGGCATCGTCGGCCAGCACCGGGGCGAGCATGCCGCCCATCGCCGCCAGGTCGAGCCCGAAGGAGAAGTGCTTGCCCGCGCCGGTGAGCACCACGGCCCGCACCTGCGGGTCGGCGTCGAGCTCGCGGAAGATCTCCGGCAGCTCACGCCAGAAATCGGGTCCCATCGCGTTGCCCTTACCCGGCCCGGTCAGTGTGACCTGGGCAACGTGGTCGGCGATCTCGACGGTGAAGGCCTGCCATTCAGTCATGGACCGAGTCTATTGGCGCGCCGCCAGGGATGTGCGCAGCCCCTGGGATGAACCCCAAAATCCCGCTCCCCCGGCATATTTCCCGCAATCGTCCTACTCTGGATTTCATGCGCAGGTCGTCTCTACCGGCGGTCGCATGCCGCGTCGCCGATACGCTCATCGCCCGCGGGCGTCTCTGGCGAAACGATGACGCCGTGATGCCCGCGGGCGATG
>Ga0247823_10002331_pt1 | contig 15640 bp, 12 predicted proteins | sample 13C_PalmiticAcid_2_FD_192426 | JGI IMG/M metagenome (GOLD analysis project Ga0247823, IMG submission 192426) | Soil microbial communities from agricultural site in Penn Yan, New York, United States - 13C_PalmiticAcid_Day30 | ecosystem: Environmental > Terrestrial > Soil > Agricultural land...
GACCTGGGTCGGCGGCGGGCCATACGGGGGGCGCGGCACGTCAGGCCGGTTCGGGGGCAGGTTGTGCTCGTTGGGCAGCGTCGTCTGCGGCGGGCCGACCTGCTGCGGCCGCGTCTCGCCAGGCGGGAGCGGTGTGGTTGGCCGGTCCTCGCCGACCGACGGCGGGTCGGTGCGGTCGCGGCCGCCGTCCCCGGTGCCCGGCGGCGTCCACGGGTCCTTCTTGTTCGGATCGATCGGCTCCTTGCCGCCGCCTTCGGGCGGGGTGACGGCGACCGAGCCACCAGGGTCGGTCAGGTACGAGTAGTCCATCGGCAGTTCCTGCTCGTTGGACATGCTCTGGTCGTCGTACTGGCGATAGACCTGGATGTTGTGCTCGGACTTCTCCTGGTACTCCTTCACCTCTTCTTCGGTGTCGGTCTCCCAGGGACTCCAGTCGTCGACCCAGTTCGTCTCCGGCGCGTTCTCCGCGACCGGGTAGACCTGCGTCGACGCGCGGTTGAACCCGCCTGCCTGCTCGCGGAGCAGGACGTGGGTCTTCTCCAGGTTGGCGGCGCCGACGATCGACACGTCGACCAGCGGCTGGGCCGCGCCGAGCGCGGCCGTCCCGGCCTGGCCTTCCCAACCCGCTTCGATCTTCTCGGCGAGCCGCCGCACCAGCTTCGCGCGCTCAGCCTCGAGATTCGCCTCGGTGTCGGCCACGCCGTAGGCCGATTCCAGGCTGTCGGTGCCCGGACCCTCGGTCAGCGCGATGTAGATCTGGTGCGCCGACATCCCGCCGCCGCCACCGCCACCCGCCTCGAACATGTCATGCCCCCGCGTCCGTTTCACTCCTGGCGTGTGACGACCTTACCGAACGTCACAGTCGTCACGGGGACGTTTCACGAGATCCACGAAGCCGGTCCACACTGGTGGGCGATGAATGAACACGACAGGCTGGCCGAATCGCCGTTCGCACACTCCCCCTGGCGACAGTGGGGGCCCTACCTCGCCGGGCGGCAGTGGGGCACGGTGCGTGAGGACTACTCCGCGAACGGCGACGCCTGGGGGTATTTCCCGTTCGAGCAGGCCAGATCCCGCGCTTATCGCTGGGGCGAGGACGGAATCGCGGGCATCTGCGACCGGCACGGCTTCCTCAACCTGAGCCTGGCGCTGTGGAACGGCCGGGACGAGATCCTCAAGGAACGCTACTTCGGCCTCACCAACGACGAGGGCAACCACGGCGAGGACGTCAAAGAGCACTGGTGGGTGGTCGACGGGACGCCGACGCACTCGTGGATGAAGGTCGTCTATCGCTATCCCCACGCCGCTTATCCCTACGCCCGCCTGCGGGAACTTGCCCAGGCCGCCGGGCGCGACGCGCGTGAGCCCAAGCTGTCCGACACCGGCGTGCTCGACGATGACCGCTTCTTCGACGTCGAGGTCACCTACGCCAAGGCCGGGCCGGACGACGTCTGCGTCGAGATCACCGCGACCAACCACGGCCCGGACCCGGCGCCGCTGCACCTGGTTCCGCAGGTCTGGTTCCGCAACACCTGGTCCTGGGGCCGCGACGCCCGCAAGCCGTCGCTGGTCGCCTCCACCGTCGACGGCTGGTCGCGCGTCGTGGCCGAGCACTCCAGCCTCGGCCGGTACACGCTGCACTTCGACGGGTCGCCGCAGCTGCTCGTCACCGACAACGAGACCGACGAGGCGCTGCTGTTCGGGCGTTCGGCGAACCCCAGCCGGTACGTCAAGTCCGGGATCGGCGACCACATCGTCGGCGGCGACCCCGACTCGTGCCAGCTCGTCCAAGGCGCGTCGCAGCCAGGCACGAAAGCCGCCGCCTGGTACCGGTTCGACGCCGTCGCCCCCGGCGAGTCGGTGACCGTGAAACTGCGCCTGATCAGCGGAGACGGCCACGGCGGCGCGTTCAGCGGCAACTTCCACAAGACCATGGCCGACCGCGCGGCCGAGGCCGACGAGTTCTACGCGGGCATCGCGCCCGCCGCGACCGAACCGGAACGGCAAGTCGCCCGGCGCGCGCTCGCGGGCCTGCTCTGGACCAAGCAGCACTACCGCTTCCGGATCCGCGAGTGGCTGGAGGGCGACCCGGCGCACCCGCCGTCACCGGAAGAGCGGATGGCACCGGACGCGCGCAACCGGCACTGGACCCAGATGGACGTCGCCGACGTGCTGTCGATGCCGGACGAGTGGGAGTACCCGTGGTTCGCCGCGTGGGACCTGGCCTTCCACATGGTGCCCTTCGCCCAGGTCGACCCGGCTTTCGCCAAGGATCAGCTGCTCCTGCTGTGCCGGGAGTGGCTGATGCACCCCGACGGCAGGCTCCCCGCCTACGAGTGGGAGTTCGGCGACGTCAACCCGCCGGTGCACGCGTGGGCGGCGCTGCAGGTCTACCGGGCCGAGCAGCGCGCGACCGGCCACGGTGACCGGCTGTTCCTGGCCAGGGTGTTCCACAAGCTGCTGCTCAACTTCTCGTGGTGGGTCAACCGCAAGGACCCCGAGGGCAACAACCTGTTCGAGGGCGGCTTCCTCGGCATGGACAACATCGGCCCGGTCAACCGCTCCGCGCCCCTGCCCGACGGCTGGCGCTTCGAGCAGTCCGACGCGACGTCCTGGATGGCCACCTACGCGCTGCACCTGATGACCATGGCGCTGGAGCTGGCCAGGCACGACCCGGCGTATGAGGACGTGGCGACCAAGTTCGTCGAGCACTTCCTGGCCATCGCGCAGGCCTCGACGCACTTCGGCTCAGCGGGCGCGCCGATCTGGGACGAGGAGGACGGCTTCTGCTACGACCTGCTCGCCAGGGCGGGCACTCAGTCCCGGCCGGTGCGGGTGCGGTCGATGGTCGGGCTGATCCCGGTGCTGGCCTCGGCGCAGCTGGAGCCGTGGGTGTTCACCGAGCTGCCCGCCTTCGCCGAGCGCCTCAACTACGTGCTGCACCGCCAGCCCGAGTTCGGCCAGTTCCTCACCTGGCGTGAGGACGAGGGCGGCAGGCGGGCGCTGTTGTCCCTGCTCGACGGGCGCAAACTCCGCCGGGTGCTGACGCGGATGTTCGACGAGGCCGAGTTCCTCAGCCCGCACGGCATCCGGTCACTCTCCGCAGCCCACCGCGAGGGCATCGTGGTCGACATCGCGGGCTCCGAGCACCGCATCGAGTACGAACCGGGCGAGTCCCGCACCCCGATGTTCGGCGGCAACTCCAACTGGCGCGGCCCGGTCTGGTTCCCGACGAACGCCCTGCTTGTCGAGGCGCTGTTCATCCTCGACGAGTTCCACCGCGGTGGCATCAGCCTGTCCGTGCCGACTGGCTCCGGCGTGCGGGTAACCGCAGGTCAAGCCGCCCGCGACCTGGCAGGCAGGCTGTCGACGCTGTTCCTGCCCGGCCCCGACGGCGCCCGCCCGGCCGACGGCAAGCGCATCGAGTCGACCGACTCCCCGCGCTGGCGGGAACACGTGACATTCAGTGAGTATTTCGACGGCGACACCGGTGAGGGCCTCGGCGCCTCCCATCAGACCGGCTGGACGGCGCTGGTCGCCGTCTTGATCGCCGGATGGCCCGCCGGGGCCAAATGAATGGATTTCTTTCGGTTTCGCCCCCTGCTGGACGCAAATGCTGCGTACCCGGTCAACGCCACGCAACAACTTGGCTGCGGTGCCGTGACAAATGGACAGGTACTGGGAAGTTTCAGTTGACGGTGGCAGGATGCGTGCCACTCGATGTGAACAAGTTACGAGGAGTGACACCGTGGCGCTTCGATCAAGGTCCACCGTTCTGGGGCTACTGCCTGCCCTCGCCCTGATGGCCACCGTCGGGGCATGCGCCAAGTCCGACTCCGGCAACACGGGTTCGACGAGCGCGGCCCCCGGCGCCGCGAGCGTCAAGCTGGTCAAGTCTGGTCAGCTCACCACCTGCACCAGCCTGCCGTACCCGCCGTTCCAGTCCGAGGAAGGCGGCAAGATCGTCGGCTTCGACGTCGACCTGGTCGACCTCGCCGCGAAGAAGTTGAACGTCAAGCAGGAGTTCTCCGACGTCAAGTTCGACGTCATCAAGAGTGGCGCGGTCCTGAACTCCAACCAGTGCGACGTGGCCGCCGCCGGTATGACCATCACCGAGGAGCGCAAGGCGAACCTCGACTTCTCCAACCCGTACTTCGACGAGGTCCTCTCGGTACTGACCAAGAAGGGCGAGGCCAAGACCCTCGACGAGGTCAAGACCAAGAAGCTGCGCCTCGGCGTGCAGACCGGCACCACCAGCCTCGACCTGGCCAAGGAGAAGGGCATCGAGGCCACCGAGTTCGACGACGCGGGCAAGCAGCTGCTGGCCCTGCAGTCCAACCAGATCGACGTGATCCTGCAGGACCTGCCGGTCGTCAACGACTGGCTGAAGAAGCCTGAGGTCGCTGAGAAGTTCGAGCTGGGCGAGGTCATCGAGAGCGGCAACCAGTACGGCTTCGCGGTGAAGAAGGGCAACGCCGAACTGCTCAAGGTCATCAACGAGCAGCTCGACGCCGCGATCAAGGACGGCACCTGGGCCAAGGTCTACAAGCAGTGGATCGGCTCCGAGCCCAAGTCCACGCCCAAGTCCAAGTAGTCATGAGCGAGTCGTCCAAGTCCGCGGGCCCCGCCACCGGCGGGGCCCGCGGGCTGTCTCCCAGGCAACGGCGCCGGGTCAGCCTGAGCATTCAGTCGCTGGTCCTGCTCGCGGTCGTGGCCGTGCTGATCGTCACCGTCGACGGGCAGAAGGTCCAGGAGTCGTTCTTCGACTTCAAGGCCGCGAAGAACATGTTCCCGACGATCTTCACCGTCGCGCTGAAGAACACGATCATCTACGCCGTCTCGGCCTACGTGATCGGCTTCTTGCTCGGCTTGGTGTTGGCGCTCATGCGGCTGTCGTCGTTCGCGCCCTACCGCTGGATCTCGTTGGCCTACATCGAGATCTTCCGCGGCCTGCCCGCGCTGCTGGTTCTGTTGATCATCGGCTTCGGTTTGCCGATCGCGTTCGACGGCCTGCAATATCCGCTCGACCCGTACGACAAGGTGGCCATCGGCCTCGGCCTGGTCGCGGCGGCGTACATGGCGGAGACCTTCCGCGCGGGTGTGCAGGCGGTGCCACCCGGTCAGCTGGAGGCCGCCCGGTCGCTGGGCATGTCCCACACCGGGGCGATGTTCACGATCATCCTTCCGCAGGCCATCCGGCTGGTCATCCCGCCGCTGACCAACGAGCTGATTGTGCTGTTCAAGGACTCGTCCCTGGTCTCGGCACTGGGCATCACGCTGGCCGGTCGGGAACTGACCAAGCTCGGGTCGGACGAGGCGATCAAGACCGCCGACTCCACCCCGTTCGTGCTCGCGGGCGCGGCCTACCTGTTGATCACGATCCCGCTGGGCATCGTGGTGCGCAGGTTGGAAGCCAAGCAGCGGAAGTCGAGGTGAGGTCATGACCCACGCTGTGGAAATCGTCGGCCTGCACAAGTCGTTCGGTCCCCTGGAAGTGCTCAAGGGCATCGACATGGCGGTGGATCCGGGTCAGGTCGTGTGCATCATCGGCCCCTCCGGGTCGGGCAAGTCGACCTTGCTGCGGTGCGTGAACCTGTTGGAGACACCCAACCAGGGCAAGGTCGTCGTCAGCGGCGTCGACCTGACTCACCGCGACGTCGACATCGACGCCGCCCGCCGCAGGCTCGGCATGGTGTTCCAGCAGTTCAACCTGTTCCCGCACCTGTCGGTGCTGGACAACGTCTCCGTCGCCCAGCGCAAGGTGCTCGGCCGGGGCAGGGCGGCTGCCGAGAAGATCGCGCAGGACAACCTCGAGAAGGTCGGCGTCGGCGACAAGGCCAAGGCGTTCCCGGCCCAGCTCTCCGGCGGCCAGCAGCAGCGCGTGGCCATCGCCAGGGCCCTGTCGATGAACCCGGACGTCATGCTCTTCGACGAACCGACCTCGGCGCTGGACCCGGAGTTGGTCGGCGAGGTGCTCGGCGTCATGCGTCAGCTGGCCACCGAGGGTATGACGATGCTCGTGGTCACCCACGAGATGCAGTTCGCCCGTGAGGTCGCCGACCGCGTGCTGTTCATGGATGGCGGCTACGTCGTCGAGGAAGGCCCGGCCGCGCAGGTGATCGGGTCGCCGCAGCACGAGCGCACGAAGACCTTCCTCAAGCGCGTTCTCGACCCGACCCACGTCGATCCGGTCGGGTAGGACCGTTTGATCTTCGTCCGATCCGGTCGTTTCGCACACGCGGGGCGACCGGATCGGAACCAAGCGTAGCCGGCGCGCGTTTAACTCCTTGGGCGACAAGACCGAGGAGAGGGCGCGAAAAGTGAGTGCGGACTGGCTCGGCGACGCGGGCGGCATCCTTGATCCGCACGACCCGTTCCCGCCCGCCTGGGCACATCTGGCCGCCACCGACGTCGTGCGGCAGGCGATCGAGCCCGACTCCGGCGGTGTCCTGCGGCGCAGGCGCCCGGCCGCGGCCCCGGTGCTGACCGTGTCCGACCGGTTCCTGACCGGTCATCTCGACTTACGCGGTGTCGAGTTCCCCTATCTGCTGGAGTTCGTGCGCTGCCGCTTCGAGTTCCCGCCCGATCTGCGTCAGGCCAAGCTCGCGGGCGTCGAGTTCCGCGACTGCGCGCTGCCGGGACTGACCGCGCGCAACCTGCGCAGTGACAACGATGTCCTGCTCGTCGCCGGGACGGTCGTGCAGGGCACGGTCGACCTGACCGACGGTGAGATCCACGGCTCCCTCGTCCTGCGCGGCAGCAAGCTGTTCAGCACCGACGGGCCTGCCCTGCACGCCAACCGGCTGCACCTGGCGGGCGCGCTGCTCGCGGCGAACATGCAGGCCGAGGGCGAGGTCCGCATCCCCGGCCTGCGCACCGGCGGCAACGTCAACTTCGCGGGCGCGCTGCTGAACAACCCGAAAGGCTTCGCGCTCAACGGGAACGGCGTGCAGGTCGGCGGCAACCTGCACCTGACCCCGGACGGCGCGACGGGCACGCCGTTCCGCAGCGTCGGCCAAGTGCTGCTCGCGAGCGCGCGGGTCGACAGCGATTTCTCCTTGCGGGGAGCCAAGATGGCCCCGCGCACCGAGCATTCACGGCCGGTCCCGCCGGACGACCCGTTCTACGACCCCAACGCCACGCTGGTCGCCGATCGGTCCAAAATAGACGGTAACGTCAACCTCGATCGCGGCTTCGCCAGCACCGGCACGGTCCGCATGGTCAACGCCCACATCGGCGGGTCGCTGCGGATGGCGCACGCGCGTGTCGACCTGTCCGGCGGCCGGGAGTCCTTCCGTGCCGGGGAAAGCGCCGCCGGGCCCTACGGCGACCGCTCACTGCACTTCGACGGCACCCAGATCCGCGGCGGCATCGACGCCCGCGACGCGCGGGTGGCCGGGCAGGTGCGGCTGGTCGACGTGCAGGTGCAGGGCAGCGTGCTGCTCGACCGCGCGGTGTTCAGCAACCGGGGCGGCGACGCGGTCGAGGCGCGGCGGTTCGCCTGCGGTGGCAACCTCGACGCCCGCGCGGCGATCGTGTTCGGGTCGCTGCTGCTGCCGGGGATCAAGGTCGGTGCCAACGTCGACCTGCGCGGAAGCTCCCTGCTCGCACCGGGTTCCTACCACCGCGACCGCTCGCCCAAGCCGTCGCTGGACCTGCGCGTCGCCCACATCGGGCGCGACCTGATCCTGGCCGACAGCCTCGCCGAGGGCGAGATCCGGATCCGGCGCGCGGAAGTCGGCCGGGAGACCAACTTCCACGGCGCGCGGCTGTCGGCGGGCGCCAACGGCATCGCGCTCAACGCATTCGGCGTGCGCACCCAGGAACTGCGGCTCGACGTGGCCGTCCCACCCAGCGGCGAGATCGACCTGCGCCACCTGCACTGCGCCTCCCTTACCGACAACGAGTCGCTGTGGCAGGCGGGCGGCCGCATCGAGCTGGAGGAGTTCCGCTACGACGGCCTCGGCGACCCGGTCCCGCTCGACGCCGACGCCCGCATCGTCGAACGTCTGCGCTGGCTGCGCCACGGCATGCGCGAGGTCTACCGCCCCGGCCCGTACGACCAGCTCGCCGCGATGCTGCGCGCGGGCGGCAACGAGGAACACGCCGCGACCGTGCTGGTGGAGAAGCAGCGCAGGCGGTACGCGGCGCTGGCCGAGGGCGCGCGGTGGACCACGCCGGGCATCCACCTGTGGAGCTGGCTGCAGCGCTGGATGGTCGGCTACGGCTACCGCCCGATGCGCGCGCTCGCCTGGCTAATCGCGATCCTGGTCGCCGGATCGGTGTGGTTCTCGTTCATCGCCACGCCATCGGAGTCCAATCAGGACGATCACCTGGTGTGGAACCCGGTCCTCTACACCCTCGACCTGATCGTTCCCATTGTCGACTTCGGACACAAGAACAAGTGGACCGTGGGCGGGGCGTCGCAGTGGATAGCGGCGTCCATGGTGGCCGCGGGCTGGATCTTGGCCACCACCGTCGCCGCGGGTGTGACCCGGATGCTGCGCAGGACCTCTTGACCCTTCCCTGACGCCGATCCGCGGGGCAGGATGCGTGCACCACTGACGTCCCCAGAGGAGCACACAATGCGACGCCGCACGGTCCTCACCCTCACACTCGGCTTGGTCGTGGCCGCCGCCCCCGGCGCGGATGCCGCGCCCACCACCGGAGTCGGCCAGGTCTTCATGGTGAACCCGGTTCAGTCCAGCGGGAACCAGGACCTGACAGACAACAAGGACGCCGACTCCGCGGTCCCCGCGTCGGCCTACGCCACGGTCCCGCTGCGCAACCTCGACGGCTCCGGCACCCTCACCGGCAAGTGGGTCAACGTGCGCGCCGAGACGGGCAACCCGGCCCGCGCCGCCGACGGCCGCTTCGTCTTCACCCGCCACCAGGACGAGTTCGAGCAGGTCATGGCCTACTTCTGGGCCAACCAGTCGCAGGAGTACCTGCAGTCCATCGGCTTCGGCACCGAACTGGGGTCGGTCAACGCCGAGTCGCAGGACATCCGGACCAACCAGTGGGGCCAGGACAACTCGTACTCCTGGGACAAGCACGACATCATCCGCCTCGGCAAGGGCGGCGTCGACGACGCCGAGGACGGCGAGGTCATCGTGCACGAGTACGGCCACGCCGTGCACGACGCCCAGGTCGCGGGCTTCGGCACGTCGCATGAGGCGGGTTCCATCGGCGAAGCGTTCGGCGACTACCTCGCCGTGACCGTCGGCCTGGCCGCCGCCCAGCAGTACGGCTGGCCGGTCAACGCGCCCGCGGCGTGTGTGGCCGACTGGGACTCGGTCAGCTACGACGCGACCGCCCCGCACTGCCTGCGCCGGATCGATGGCACCAAGACCTACGCCGACATGCAGGGCGAGGTCCACCGCGACGGCGAGATCTGGTCGCGTGCCCTGTGGGACATCCGCAACGCGCTGGGCGCCACGACGGCCGACCGGATCATCATCAACGCCCAGTTCGGCTTCGCCCCCGACACTTCGTTCAGCGCCGCGGCACTGACGACGGTCGCCACGGCCCAGTCGATGTACGGCCCGGCCGCGGCGAACACCGTGCGCGCCGCGTTCGCCGCCAGGGGTATCCCCGGTTTGTGACTCGCCAGTAGATTAGGTGCATGAGTGATCCGGACGCCCGCGCCCAGGTAGTCGTCGAAGCCCCAGCCGACCGCGTGTACGCGCTGGTCAGCGACCTACCTGGGCTCGCGGGCGTCGCGGAGGAGTTCGCAGGCGGCAAGTGGCTCGGCGGCGTCACCGAGGCCCGCGTCGGCGCCCGCTTCCGCGGCGCCAACCGGCGCGGGATCCGCTTCTGGACCACGGTCTCCACGGTCACCGACGCCTCCCCGACCCGCTTCGCCTTCGACGTCAAGTCGATGGGCCTGCCGGTCTCGCGGTGGCAGTACGACATCGAGCCGACGGAGTCGGGCTGCCAGGTCACCGAGACGACATGGGACCGTCGGCCGGGCTGGTTCCGCCCACTGACCTTCGTCGCGACCGGCGTGACTGATCGCAAGGTCCACAACCAGCGCAACATCGAACGCACCCTGGCCCGCCTCAAGCAGGCCGCGGAAGGCTGATCAGATCTTGCGATACACCTCGCGTCGATGCGCGACGCGGACGACCGTGACGACGACGCGCGTGTCTTCGACCTGATAGACCACGCGGTAGTCGCCAACCCGGATACGCATTACCCCACTCGGCTGGCCGGCCAATGCGCGGCAACCCGGCGGACGGGGATCCGCGCCGAGTTCAGTCACCGCGACGATGATCTTGCGGCCTGTCGGCTTGTCCAGCTTGCGAAGTTCTCGGAGCGCGGACGCGGTCCATTCGATCTCGTACGGCACGGTCAGGCGGCACCGAACTCGCTAAGCACATCACGGTGCGCGACCCTGGGTTCGGTGGATGCGAGCGCCTCGCGGGTGGCGGCGAGATCGGCCTCGTCCTCGGCTGCTTCCAGACGTCGCAGGTCCTCGATGGAGACCACCGCCGCCACCGGCCGCCCGTGTCGGGTCAGGATCGTGCGTTCATGTGCGTGCTCGACCTTGGCGACAACCGCGCCGAGATGATCACGGGCCTCGCTGATCGGCAACTCAGTCATACCCCAGATTGTACAAAACGTAGATTCGGATCGCCAACAGGCCGTGGAACAACTCCCGCGCCCGCCGGTGTTGACTCCGTCTGTGACCTCTCAGACCCGCGCCCGTGTCCGCGCGCCCGAGCTTGTCGGCCGGGGTTGGCTCAACACCGGTGGCGAGACCCCGCACCTCGGCGACTTCCGCGGCAAGGTGCTGCTGCTCGACTTCTGGACGTTCTGCTGTATCAACTGCCTGCACGTCCTCGACGAACTGCGCCCCATCGAGGCCGAGTTCGCCGACGTCCTCGTCACTGTCGGCGTCCACTCGCCCAAGTTCGTGCACGAGGCTGACGAGGAAGCCCTCAAGGCCGCCGTCGAGCGCTACGGCGTGCACCACCCGGTCCTCGACGACCCCGACCTCACCACCTGGCAGGCCTACGCCGTCAAAGCCTGGCCGACCCTGGTCCTGGTCGACCCCGAGGGCTACGTCGTCCACGTCGCCGCGGGCGAAGGACACGCTGAGGCACTGCGGCGGGTGATCACCGAGGTCGTCGCCGCGCACGAGGCCAAGGGCACGCTGCACCGCGGCGACGGGCCGTATGTCCCGCCGGTCGCCGAGGACACCCCGCTGCGCTTTCCCGCCAAGGCCGTGACCGGCCCGAACGGCACCCTCCTCGTCGCTGACACGGCACATCACCGGGTGGTCGAGCTGGTGGGTGACGACATCGTCCGCGCGTTCGGCACCGGCGAGCGCGGGCGCGTCGACGGGACCAGTCCGACCTTCTCCGAGCCGTCGGGCCTCGCCGTGTTGCCCGACGATGTCGCGCGGACTGTCGGCTACCACGTCGTCGTCGCCGACACCGTCAACCACCTCCTGCGCGGCATCAACCTCGACACCGGCGAGGTCACCACCGTCGCGGGCACCGGTGAGCAGTGGCGTGATGGCCGCGACGACGGACCCGCCATCGACACCCCGCTGACCAGCCCATGGGACGTGGCCTGGTGGCGGTCCGAGGTCATCATCGCGATGGCGGGCAACCACACCCTCGGCGCGTTCGACCCGGTCACCGGCCGGGTCCGGCGGTTCGCGGGCACCACCGTCGAGGGCCTGCTCGACGGACCGGCCGTCGAGGCGTTCTTCGCCCAGACCTCCGGGCTGGCCGCCGACGGCGACCGGCTGTGGCTGGTCGACTCGGAGACCTCCGCGTTGCGCTGGATCGACGCGGACCTCGTCGTGCACACCGCCGTCGGCCGCGGCCTGTTCGACTTCGGCCACCGCGACGGCGCCGCCGACCAGGCGCTCCTGCAGCACCCGCTGGGCGTCGCCGTCCTCGGCGACGGCGCCGTCGCCATCGCCGACACCTACAACGGCGCGATCCGCCGGTTCGACCCGGCCTCTGGGCAGGTCAGCACCCTGGCGACGGGGATAGCCGAGCCGTCCGGGCTGGTCGTGCGCGACGGCGTGCTGACCGTGGTCGCCTCCGCCGCCCACCGCCTTGAGACCCCGGTGGCCGCCGCGTCGCTGGTCGCCGGGGAGGCCCACCAGGTGCGCAGGCCGCCGTCGGACCTGGCCGCGGGCGAGGTCGAGCTGGCCGTGGTGTTCACCCCGCCGCCGGGGCAGAGGTTCGATGACCGCTACGGCCCGTCGACCAGGCTTGAGGTCACCTCGTCGCCGCCGGAGCTGCTCGCCGCCGGTTCAGGGGTCGGAACGGATCTGGTGCGCCTGCTGGTCATCGCGGAGGGTTTCAGCGAGGGTGTCATCCACGTCGTGGCGCAGGGAGCAAGCTGCGACGACGACGGCTCCGAACACACCGCATGCCATTTGACCAGGCAAGACTGGGGCGTTCCGGTGCGGATCGTGGCCGACGGGGCCCGCAGGCTGCCGCTCGTCATGGGTGGAATGGACGGCGACTCATAGCATGCGTGCAAGAGTCCAGCGACCCGACCGTTAGGATTCGTCGGTGCCGGAACCGAAACACGAGATCCAGATGCTGCACGACCGGCTGCTGGTCCAGCTCACCCCGGAGGAGGGTGAGCGGCGAAGCACCGGCGGGATCGTCATTCCGGCCACCGCACAGATGGCGACGCGGCTCGCGTGGGGCGACGTCCTCGGGGTTGGCATGAGCGTGCGTACCGTCAAGGTCGCCGACCGTGTCCTGTTCAACCCCGATGACCAGCTCGAGGTCGAGGTGCAGGGCCGCAACTACCTGGTCATGCGCGAGCGCGACGTGCACGCCATCGCCAGCGAGCGCACCGAACACGGGACCGGGCTGTATCTGTAACTGGAAGGTGTAGTCGTGCCGGACGACCACAAGTGGCCGGGGGAACACAGCTGGCCGGAGCAACCTGGGGAGCGCACCGAATTGCTCCCGAGGGTGCCCGCACAGCCGTGGGGCGGCTTCGACGCGCCCACTGAGCAGTTCAGACCCGCGCCCGACCCGGCGGCCGCCGCCGAGTCGGCCGAGAAGCCGAAGAGCTGGCGCAAGCCCGCCATTATCGCGGGCTCCGTCTTCGGCGCCCTTGCCCTGCTCTACGGCATCGACCTCGCCCTCAGCAGCGGCGAAGTGCCGCGCGGGGTCACCGTCGCGGGCGTCGAGGTCGGCGGCCTGGCCAAGGCCGACGCCGAGCGCACGCTGCGCGATGAGCTCGAACCCCGCCTGGCCAAGCCGGTCACCGTGCGCGCGGGCAGCGTCGAGGACCAGGTCGACCCGGCGACGTCCGGGCTCACCCTGGACTGGGCGGCGACCCTGGCGCAGGCCGGTGACCAGCCGCTGAACCCGATCACCCGGATCAGCTCGCTGTTCAGCACCCGCGAGGTCGGCGTGGTCAGCGGCACCGACGACGCCAAGCTCACCGCGGCCATCGACCAGCTCAAGGCCAAGGTCGCCAAGGCGCCGGTCGAGGGCACGGTCAAGTTCGAGGGGGCCACCCCGGTGATGGTCGAGCCGGTGGCTGGCCAGGAACTCGACGCCAGCAAGGCCCGCGACGTCATCGTCGCCGACTGGCTCAGCGGCAAGCCGCTGATGCTCACCGTCGCCGAGACCCCGGTCAAGACCAGCCTCGACGGCGTCCGCGCCGCGTTCGAGCAGGTCGCCAAGCCCGCGGTCGCCGGGCCGGTGATCGTCAAGGGCGATGGCAAGGACGCCAAGATCGAGCCCGCCGTGATCGCCGCCGCGCTGCCCTTCGAGGCAGCGGAGGGCGGTGGCCTGAACCCGAAGCTGGACCCGGCGAAGATCGTCGAGGCGGTCAAGCCGCAGCTCGCGTCCACCGAGAAGGAAGGCAAGGACGCGCAGGTCGTCTTCGAGGGCGGTGCCCCGACGGTCACCCCGTCGGTCGACGGCATGGGCGTCAAGTACGACACCGCGTTCGCGACTCTGCTGGACGTGCTGAAGAAGCCCGACGCGCGCGAGATCAAGGTCGAGTACGCCAAGACGCCCGCGAAGGTGACCACCGAGCAGGCCAACCAGCTCGGGATCAAGGAAGTTATCGGCGAGTTCACCACCAAGGGCTTCGCCGCGGACTCGGGCATCAACATCCGGGTGACCGCGCAGGAAGTCAACGGCGCGATCGTCAAGCCGGGCGAGACGTTCAGCCTCAACGGCCATACCGGCCCCCGCACCGCCGCGCAGGGCTACGTCGAGGCCGGCGTGATCAAGGACGGCGCCCCGGGCCGCGAGGTCGGCGGCGGCATCTCCCAGTTCGCCACGACCCTCTACAACGCCGCGTACTTCGCCGCGCTGAAAGACGCCGGGCACAAGGAACACAGCTACTACATCAGCCGCTACCCGGCAGCGCGCGAGGCGACGGTGTTCCAGGACCACGCGGGCAACAGCGTCATCGACCTCAAGTTCACCAACGACTCGGCCACCGGCATCGCCATCCAGACCATCTGGACGCCGTCGTCGATCACGGTGAAGATCTGGGGCACCAAGAAGTACACGGTCGAATCGATCGCGGGCGGCCGCACCGCGGAGACGCAGCCGAACGAGAAGCCCGGCCCGGCGGCGAACTGCAAGGGCAGCAACGGAGCTCCCGGCTTCACCACGTCCGACACCCGCGTCGTCAAGGACGCGGCCACCGGCGCGGAGGTGCGGCGCAACACCCGCACGGTGAAGTACAACCCGCAGCCGAAGATCGTCTGCCCGCCACCGGCGGGTTAGCGCAAGCGCAAAGAAAAGAGGCCCGGGCGCGCTGAAGTGGGCCCCGGAAGTTGGACTCGGTAATTGAGAGTCTAGGCAGCGAGGGTCTGGGCCCGGTATTCCACCGGGCTCAGGCCCTCGCAGTGTGTGTGGCCTCGGCTGGTGTTGAACCAGACGATGTAGTCCTGCAGCGCGGTCGTGAACGCCTCGATGCTGAGGTAGCGGGTGTGGTGGAACATCTCTTCTTTGAGGTGACCGAAGAAGCTCTCGATCACGGCGTTGTCGTAGCAGTTGGCCTTGCGTGACATCGACTGTGTGGCACCGGCGTCTGCCAGCAAACGTCGCCAGGACTGGTGCTGATACTGAAAGCCCTGGTCAGAGTGCACCAGCGGCGCCTGCCTGCCGTTTTCCAGGGTGGCCAGTGCGTCCCGCAGGCAGGAGTTGGTCAGCTCCAGGTTCGGTGAAACACCGACCGCGTAGGAGATGATCTGCCGGTCGAACAGGTCCATGATCGGTGAGAAGTAGACCTTGCGGTCATTGATGCGGAACTCGGTGACGTCGGTGACCCACTTCTGGTTCGGGGCGGTCGCGGTGAACTGGCGGTTCAACACGTTGTCGGCGATCTTGCCGACCGTGCCCTGGTAGGACACGTAGGGGCGTCGCCGGCGGATCAGGCAGACCAGATCCAGTTCACGCATCAGCTTGAGCACGGTCTTCTTCGCGACCCGCCATCCGGCTTTACGCAGCTCGCGGTGCACGACCCGATGCCCGCGGCGCCTGTTTTCCTCGAAGGTCGTGGTGATCGCCTCTTTGAGTTCGGCCTGCGGGTCGGGCCGCCCCAGGCGGGCCTGGTGGTAGAAGAACGTCGACCGGGCCAACCCTGAGACAGCCAACAAGTGGTCCAGGGAGTGTTCAGCCTT
>Ga0247823_10002332_pt1 | contig 15638 bp, 14 predicted proteins | sample 13C_PalmiticAcid_2_FD_192426 | JGI IMG/M metagenome (GOLD analysis project Ga0247823, IMG submission 192426) | Soil microbial communities from agricultural site in Penn Yan, New York, United States - 13C_PalmiticAcid_Day30 | ecosystem: Environmental > Terrestrial > Soil > Agricultural land...
GGTCGGCGACCGCGGCAGGAACACCCAGGGTGTTGACGCAGAAGTCGCGTTCCGCGGCGGTCCGTTCGGGACCCGCATTACAGAAATCCACGGCCTGGAATGCATTATTCGTCGCGCCCGAGAACAGTTCGACGACGTTCGGCGCGCGCACCGCACGCTGGTAAAGACCGCGGAACTTCAGCCCGCGGAAGGGCGAATATTCGCCGCCGAGCTTGTACGACCACACCGAACCGGCGGTCGAATAGTCGGAGAAGCGGAGCCCGCCCTCGAACGCCAGCAATTCGACGCCCGGCATATCGGCGAGGATCGGGACATAGAGTTCGCCGTAAAGTTCGGCGACGTCGAACGAACCCGCGGTCGGGCTGAGCCCGGCCGAACGCGACAGCGCCTTGCCCTGAACATAGAGCTGGTCGGGATCGAAGGCCGAGCTTTCCTTGCGATATTCGGCGCCGAGCGAGATGCCGACGTCGCCCGCGGGCAGCGTGAACAGCGAACCCGTCAGGCTGGCGCCGACCTGCTTCTGCCGGATCGTCGTGATGTTGGTCAGATCGGTGTAGATATAATCGATCATGGCGGGGGTCAGCGAATTGAGCCCGAACGGATTGAGGACGACGCACTTCGGATCCGCGATGGCGCACTTGGTGGGGTCGCTCGGATTGGTCAGGAAACCGTTGGCGAAATTGTCGATCAACACGCCGCCGCCCTGGACGTCGGTGACCTTGGTCTGACCCTGGTTGTAGAAGACTTCCCACTTCAGCCGGTCGGTCAGATTGCCCTTCAGGCCGACGACGAAGCGATAGAAATCGCGCGTCTGATCACTGGTGCGCGAGCCGCCGTCGAGCAAACGCCGGTTGATATTGACCGGGACGAGGTTGTTACCGTCAGCATCCATGTTGGTGCGCAGAAAGTTGCGCAGCGTCGGGTCGAGATAGGGATTGCGCAGGTCGAGCTGGAAGCCGGGGATGAAGCCCGAGCTGCTCATCGGCACCGCACCCAGCGTCGAGTTGATCTTGCTGTGGACGTACGAGCCTTCCCAGAAGGCGGTGACGCCGTCGGTCACGTCATAATGACCGATGACCGAACCCTGCCAGCGCTGCATCGGCATCTGGAGGTTGGTGAAAGGGCGGTCGTTAAAGCCGTCGCTCGCCTTGTAGGCGCGCCAGCCTTCGGGCGCGAAGAAGATGCCGGCGGTGCCGATGGTGGCGCCATAGGGATCCTTGAGGCCGACGAGCTGGGGGCTGAAGATCGTGCCCTGCGGCGTCACACCATTGCCCGACGGAATCAGCACCGGCTTGCCGCCGACGATGGCGTCGGCAAGGAACACCGTCGCATGATCGCGCGCCGCGCCCTTGACCATCGAGCGGTCATAATAGCTGCCGTGGAACACCATGTTGCCGCGGCCGTCGGCGAAATTGCCGCCAACGGTCAGGTCGATGTTGTAGCGCTCGGCGTCGCCTTCGTCGCTGATCCCGTAGGATCCGCCGATTTCAAAGCCTTCAAAGTCATCCTTGGTCACGAAGTTGACGACGCCCGCCATCGCGTCCGAACCATAGACCGCCGACGCGCCGCCGGTCACGACCTCGACGCGCGAGATCAACGACGTGGGGATCATGTTGAGATCGACCACACCGTCCTGCGACGCGCCGACGATGCGGCGGCCGTTCTGGAGTACCAGCGTGCGCACGGTGCCGAGGTTGCGCAGGTTGACCGTGGCCGAACCATTGCCGGCGTTCGACTGGGCGCCCGCACCGGCGACCGCCTGCGGCAGCGCGTTGAGCAGCTGCTCGGTCTCGACGGTGGCGGAATATTTGATCTCGTTCTCGCCGATCACATTGACCGGGCTGTTCGAATCGAGGTCGGGCCGCGGGATGCGCGATCCGGTGACGATAATCGCGCCGCCCTCTTCGGCAATCGGCTCCTGCGCCATGGCCGACCCCATCACCGCCATCGACAGGAGCAGCGCCGAACCGCCGCGCAATCCCGCCCGCATATCCGCAACCCGCTTCATACCCATTTTTTCACTCCCTGAACTGGAACGCCCGCCTGCGACATTCACGGCTGCTGACGTTCCTCGCCAATCATTCCGTGAACAGTTGCGTGATTTTGAGCATATTGACACAGCGCAGTCAATTCCGCGCCACAAAAAAATGTGAAAAGTGTCATTTTTCGGGGACCGTCAAGCGGCGGCGGTGGCCGTAAAACCAAGGACTTTCGCCATCAAATACTATATTATCCTATTGATAATAATCATTTATATTCCCGGAAAGACGAGGCTTCGAACCTCTCGCCTCTGCGACCGCCGCAAGCATAGCGGGATACCCGTCATCCGAGTTTACCTTCTCCTCACGGGTGGAATCCGCTCTTGACCGACAACGGGCGCAACATCATATCATATCTAAAATCACGCGTTTTTGGTATTAATTTCATGCGCTGATCAGCGATTCGCCGACAGGCTCAGCGAAGGAGAAACGCTATGCGCAAGGCGTCCATCGTGACAATCGCAACCCTGATTGCGGGCGCTACCTGCCCCGCCCATTGGCGATGACCCAGACGGCCGGCCGAACCGCGCGCATTTCAAGCCAGGCTGCCGAACCTCGGGTCGCCCGCTGGGACCGGCACCAGCAGGTCGACTATCTGGCCGTCCGCGTTCAGATGGATTTGCAGCGGCAGAGGCGACGCCGCTCAACTTTGCGGCGTACGCACCCAGCTCAAAATCTCGATTCGATAACCTTCGGGATCGTTGAACATGAAGGCGTGGATCGACCGTTTGGCATCTAGCCGTGTCGTTTTGCGTTCCTCGGCGATGCGGATGCCCTGCGCGCGGACCCGGTCATACCAGCGGTCAACTCCGCGCACGCCGTCGACGACAATCGTCACCATGACCGGCTTTTCTTCCGAAGGGCGAAGCGCGCCGCCAGTGGCATCGACCAGCCCGACGGTCGAGGTCGGCGTTAGCGTAAAAAGCCGCACCCATTCGGGGGTCGGTTCGGGCGCTTTGCCCAGCAGACGCTCATAAAATTGCGCGGCGGCGGGCAAATCCTTGTAATAAAGGAAAGTGATCTGCCCCTTGATGGCGGACACCGGGTCCTTTTCGCGCGCCATTGCCGGTGTTGTGCAGCACAGCATGGCCATTGCCGCCATCGCCAACACCCGTCCCGATTTTCTCATTCAGTCCTCCATTATTAATATTCGTTTTCATATGAAAACATTTGACACTTATCCAGCATTATCTAAGCTTCGGATGTCCAAATGCGATAGGGAGAGATGTAAAAATGGAAGACACGATGGCAACCAGCCGGCGCGAGGCATTGGGACTCGCGTCCATCGCGGTGGCGGCAATTTCCTTTGGGGCGACATCCGCCACGGCCGCAAGCACGGCGCAGCCGCGCAGCGCGCGCCCGACCGCCGAAGAGATGGAGCGTGCCAAACGCCTTTATGGCGGCGAATTCGGCGGAGGGGTGCGCTGACATGGCCATTTTCGAAGTCGAAAGCTGGTTCCCGCTCCAGGGCAAGGAAGCCGAACACGAGGCGGCGATGAAAGATTTCCTGCAATGGGTGAATGCGCATCGCAGCCTGTTCAAGGAATGGAAAAGCCTGCGCTACTTCATTCGCGAAATCGCGGGTTCCAGCAGCGGTCGCCACTTCATCGTTTGGGAATATGACGATTTGGCGAGTTTCGAGGCGTATAAAAAGCGGCGCAAGGATTATTCCGGCGAATATGCCGAATATAAGCTCCACGACCCCTATCACCTGGGCGTGATGGATCATCGCAATATGGAACTCGAGATCTGGTACGAGGATCATCGCTCACTTTGGCTGACCTGATCCAGCGCAGCCGATATTTGCGCCCGCCGCACCCTGTGCGGCGGGCTGTTGATTTGATGAATTTGGAGAAGACCAATGGCTGACGCCGTGGTGGCAAGCCGCAAACCCTTTTACAAGGAATTGCAGGCAGGCCGCAGCTATTTGTGGTGCGCCTGCGGGCGATCGAAACGCCAGCCATTTTGCGACGGGCGTTCGCATGAGGGAACGGGAATAGAGCCGGTGAAATTCACCTGCGCGGTCGAAGGCGAAGAAGTGCTGTTTTGCGGCTGCAAACAAACAGCGACGCCACCCTTTTGCGACGGGGCGCACAGCAATCTTCCGGGCGGTTATGCCGACGAAGCCGAAACGCCCGACGATCTGCCCTGGGCGGCAAGCGATGCGGCGGGCGTCCGCTCGCTGGACGGGCACTGCTATGTCATCCGCGCCGATGCGACGCGTCCCGCCGACGCCCCCGATTGGTGGTGCCGCACGATCGTATCGACCGAAATGGGCGCGCAGCATCAGGCGCAATTTTATGCCGAGCTGACCAGCGGGCAGTCCCCCATTCTCGCATCGACCGCGGGCGACGTCGTGCTTTGGGTCGTGGGCGGCCATGGCAATGTCGAAATTTCAGGAAATAATTTTGCCATTGCCCGCGATACGGGCGTGTATGTCCGCGCCGGCGAGGCGTTCCGCTTCACCCAGTCGGGCAGCGAGGTTTTTGCCGTGCACATCCATGCCTGTCCCGCAACGCCGGGGCTGGCGACACTGGATGCTATGCCTAGCAATTTCGATACCGAATGGCCCGATCGGCTGGCCAGCGTCGATGAAAGCCAGCGCCACGCCATGGGGCCGCGCTATTTCCAGATGCTCGTCGACAAAAGGGTGGGATCGACCACCGCCACCCAGTTTATCGGACATATCCCGCAATCACGCGCTGAAATGCACCGGCACCTGTATGAAGAAGCCCTTGTCATTCTGTCAGGCGATGGCGTGATCTGGAACGATGGCGCGCGGGCGCGGGTGGCGGCGGGGGATGTGATCTTCTTTCCGCGCAAACATCGCCATTCGCTGCAATGCACCGCAGCGGGCGGCATGGATGTCGTCGGGCTGATCCACCCCGGCGACAATCCCGGCATCAATTACTGACGAAGTTGGCGGGCCAGTTCGGCTGGCCCGCCGCTCAAGCCGCCACAACTTCGGCGGCATCGCGGCAAAGCCCGCTCACACGCAGCTCCGCGACAAAACGATCGACTTCGGCCTCGATATTATAGGCGTGAAATCCCGCGCGGATATTGCCGTCGCGGCACGACACGACAATGTCGCGTTCCGCGAGCCAGGCGACCAGCGCCATATCGTCATGTGCAGGAATGGCAATCATCGGGCCGCGCAGCGCGTCCTTGTCGGGCGTCGCAACCGCAATGCCCGCTTCGCGCAATTGGTCCAGCGCATAGCGGGTGAGGCTGCGCACGCGGGCCTCGATCGCATCGACCCCCGTAGCCAGGATCAGGCCAAGCCCCGCCCGCGCGCTGTACAGGCTGGGAACAGGGGGGGTTCCGCCCTGGAAGCGACGAGCATCGCGGCTGGGATTATGGGCGAAAATATCCATTGCGTCGGTGTCCGCCTGCGCGAACCAGCCCGTGGTTGTCGGTATAATCGCAGCCGTCCGCGCTTCGCTTGCCCATAAAAATCCACTGCCCGCCGAACCGAGAAGATATTTGAGCATCCCGCCGACGCAGAAATCGACTCCCAATGCGCGCACGTCGATCCGTTCGGTGCCGATGGACTGGTAGCAATCAAGGATGACCATCGCGCCGCGATCATGCGCGATTCGCACGATGTCCCGGATTTCATCGGTCGGCAGCTTCGCCCCGTGCCGGTAACAGACGTGCGATAGAGCGACGATGGCGGTTTGATCATCGATCGCCGCGTCAAAGTGCGCGAGCGGGATGCTGTGGTCGGCGGCTTCGGCAACATGGACCACCTGGGCCCCGCGCGCTTCCTGCGCGTGCCATATCTGGGCGCTGGTTGGGAATTCATAATTGCTCACAACCGCTTTGGGGCGCGCGCCGAAATCGATACCGCTCGCAACGGCATTGATTCCCGCCGACGCCGACGCCGTCACCGCGACTTCGCCGGGAAATACGTTGAGCAGTCGCGCCAGCTGGCCCCGAACCTCGTCCTCGATACCGACCCATCCGCCCCAATCGGCTCCACGTTCGGCGCGATCATCGAGGTAATCAGTCATTCCCGCACGCACACTGTCGGCCAACAACCCGTAAGAGCCGCTGTTCAAATATAGTTTCGTCGCGATCGTTGGAAATTGCGCACGAAAATCAGCGAAAGCGGGCATGGGCAGGTTCTCCATAATTTACATTCTTTTTCATATGTAAACTGCTACACCGCCCATCCCGATAATTCTACATAAGAAATTGCGCGCCCAGGCCGACGATGGCGATCGGCGCGACAAAACGGATTATGAATCGCCAGGGATTGAGCGCCACAGGCCGCAATCCCGTCTCCGGTTCTCCAATCAGGCCGCGGCATATCCATCCGACAAAAATAGCCAGGAACAAAGCATTGGCTGGAAGCAGCAGGTTCGCGATGGTGAAATCCAGCAAATCGAAAGCGGTCTTGTTTTCGATCCCCGCAAAGGCGAGCGGATGGAAATCGGACAGGATGCTGAACGATAACAACGACGGCAGCCCGACCAGCCAGATCGCGAAGCCGGCCATGGCCGCAATCGGCGCCCGCCCCCAGCCGGTCTTTTCGCGCAGCCATGCCACGACGGGTTCGAGCATCCCGACCGCGGTGGTAAAGGCGCCAAGCGCGATCAGCCCGAAAAATAATATCGCAATGATCTGCCCGCCGGCCATCTTGCCAAACACGATCGGCAAGGTGACGAAAATCAGATTGGGACCTTCAGCGGGTGCCAGCCCATAGGCAAGGACGGCTGGAAAAATTGCGAAACCCGTCAGCAGCGCAACGATGATAACCCCGCCTGCCAGCGCCATCGATGATTGCGGCAGCGAAGATTTTGCAGGCAAATAGGCGCTATAGGTAATCAGCACGCCGACGCCGATCGCCGTCGAAAACAACGCCTGCCCCAATGCCGTCAACACGCCTTCGGCCCCCAGCGCGGCAAAATCGGGTTCGAGCAGGAATTTGGCGCTGGGCCCCAATCCCATCGTCACCGCATTGTAGATCACCAATCCGATCAGGATGACAAAGAGCGCGATCATCTTGATCCGCGACACCGTCTCAATGCCGCGCCGGACGCCCAGTCCGACAACAGCCGCCGTCGCCATGATGAAGGCGAGTTGCAACAGTCCGCCGCGAATGGGCGAAGCCGCAAGCGCGCCGAACATCGACCGCGATTGTTCTGCATCAAACCCGGCAAAGCCAAAAGCGACCGACGCGATACTATAGTCGATCGCCCACCCCGCCACGATGCTGTAGTAACTCAATCCGAAAAACGGGATCAGCAGGCTAAGCGCGCCGACAATTCGCCAGCCTCTCGACGCGCCCGCCGCCGTGATTGCGCTGTCGATGCTTGTCACTGCGCTGCCGTGTCCGCGCTTGCCAAGCGCCATTTCTGCGATCATCAACGGCACACAAATCGCCAATACGAAGAAGATGTAGAGGATGACGAAAGCGCCGCCGCCATTGGCTCCGGCCACATAAGGAAAGCGCCATAGGGTGCCGAGCCCGATCGCTGCAGCGCCGATGGAGTAGAGAAAAGCCAGCCGCGACGACCACTGCTCCCTTTGAATCTCGCCAGTTTGCATCATTCCTCCGATATACATCCATTGCTATATGATTATTGATGTAATCCGACTTTGCACGATTGACCAGCGCGGCGTAGCGGATAAGTTGCATCGGTGAATCAGCGAACGAAAAACGACACGGCGCCGCAGCCCAAGGGGGGCGATGCTGGACGCGGCAATAATTGGCTGGAGGGCTATGTCCCCTATCAGCTTTATTGCCTGACCAACCGGCTCGACCGCAGGCTGCAGACGCGCCTCCGCAAATTGGGAATCAAGCCGTCGCCCTGGCGGATCATGACCGTCTTGCGCTCGCACGGTACGCTGGCGATCAGCAGCATCGTCGAATACACTCTGATGGAACAGCCGACGGTCAGCCGGGTCATTGTCCAGCTGGAAACCGATGGCTTGATCGAACGCGTCATTTCGTCCGAGGATTCGCGCGTCACGCTCGTGACGCTCACGCCCGGGGGTGTCGATAAAATCGACGCGATTATCGCTATCGCCCGCCGGCATCAGGATGAGGCGCTATCCGATCTGTCGCGTGACGAAATCGCCCAATTCCGATCCATCGTCGCGCGGATTGAGCAGAATATCGACCGTCACCAATGAACAGTGCGCCTCCGCCGCGTACGCCCGATGCGGCACCGTCGATCGACGGTTCGATCCTGTTCTTTTATTATGATGATCTCGATACCGCCACGCGCTGGTATCGGGACATACTTGGGCTTGAGACGATATTGCACGAAGAATGGCTGGTGCTGCTGCAATTGCGACCAGGCACCGTTATCGGGCTGGTCGATGCGGCGGGGGGCAGCCACCTCCCCTTGCGCGGCGGCAGCCAGGGTGCGATGCTGAGCATCGAAAGCAACGCGGTCGAGACGTGGCTGGACCGGTTCAAAACGCTTGGCATTTGCGCCGCAACAACGCCGCTAACCCCGGGATGCCGAGGGCGGACGCTGGAATTCAGGGTCCGTGATCCTGGCGGTTATATGGTCGAGTTTTTTCGCTGGACAGATCGCCCCTGACCGGCCGCGCCCGGTAAAAGGCCTGTCCCGTCAGAATTTACTTGCAATTACATATATTTTCGCATTGATTTCTCACCTTCGAGCAAGGGGGAAAATATATGCGATTTGGGCAACAATTTTGCGCGGCTCTGGCAGCAGGTATCGCGCTTCCCGCAATGGCGCAGGTCGCCGCGTCGCCACCGGCCACGTCAAACGCACCCGTTGTGCTGCCCGGGGTGATGCGGCTGTCGATTGACGCGAGCGACGTCAATCGCGCCATCTTTTCAGGCAAGCTGATCCTCCCCGTTAAACAGGCTGGACCGATGGTTCTGCTGTTTCCGCGCTGGGTGCCGGGGCATCACGCGCCTTCCGGTCCGATCGCGCGCATCGCAGGCATCCAGATCCGGGCGAATGGCCAAGACATTGCCTGGGTACGCGACCCGGTTCGGATGCACGCCTTGCATCTTGCCGCGCCGGAGGGCGCGACATCAATCGAGGTCGATTTCCAATATCTGTCTCCCACCGATCCACAGATGGGGCGGGTCGAAATGACCCCCGATATGATCGATCTGCAATGGACGTCGATGGCCCCCTATCCCGAAGGCTATGCGTCGCGGGACATGATGGTGGCGGCGACGGTTAAACTGCCCGCCGGTTGGAAATATGCGACCGCGCTCGATGCCGCCTCGGCGCAGGACGGGACCATCATATTCGAACCCGTTGATTATGAAACACTGGTCGATTCGCCGATTGTCGCGGGGCGTTATCATCGCCGCGAAGACCTCGGCACTTTGGCGGCCGCCCCCATGATGCTCGACATTTTTGCCGACGCGCCCGAATTGCTCGCAGCATCGCCCGAACAGATTGCTGTGCACCGCACGATGGTGGATCAAGCCGCCAAGCTGTTCGGTTCGCGCCATTTCGACCGCTATACCTTCCTCACCGGGCTTTCGTCGCAGATCGGCGGCCTTGGAGCCGAGCATCATAAATCGAGCGAGAATTTCATCGCCTCCGATTTCTTTACCGACTGGGCGACCAACGCGCCGGCGCGCGAAATCATGGCGCACGAACTGGTGCACAGCTGGAACGGCAAGTTCCGCCGCGGGGCCGATTTGCTGACCCCGACGCTCGATGCACCGATGCGCAACAGCCTGCTGTGGGTGTATGAAGGGATGACGCGTTATTATGGCGCGGTGCTTTCGGCGCGATCCGGCTTGCATACGCTGGACGACGCGCATGGTAATTTCGCCGCAACGGCGGCGCTGATGGAGAATCGCGCCGGACGCCAGTGGCGGCCGCTGCTCGATACCACCAATCATTCAATCTATGCCGAAGGGGCACAGCCTTGGCCCAATTGGCAGCGCGGTTCGGACTATTATCTGGAGGGTCAGCTGCTCTGGCTCGATGTCGACACGCGGATGCGTCAATTGTCGGGGGGCAAGAAATCGCTCGACGATTTCGCGCGCGCCTTCTTCGGCGTCAGCGATCGCGAGCATCGCCCCGTGCCCTATGTTTTCGACGACATCATCGCAGGATTGAACGCCCAAGTACCCTTTGACTGGGGCGGCTACCTTCACGACCAGGTTGAAAAAGTGCAGGATCGCGCTCCGCTGGACGGATTGGCGCGCGGCGGATACCGGCTCGTCTATACCGATACGCCAACCAGTTTTTTCCGCGCGCTTGAAAAGCAACGCGGCGGTGTGGCTGACCTTAGCTATTCGATCGGCCTCGTCGCCGATCGCGAAGGGAAAATTGCCGACGTGCTATGGGACAGCCCCGCCTTTGCCGCTGAACTGACGATCGGCAGCCGCATCATGGCGGTCAACGGCCAGACCTTCGACCTGGAAACGCTGCGCCGGCGGGTCGGCGCATGCAAGGGCAGCACCACGCCGCTTTCGCTGACCGTTCAGCGCGGACCGACGGTACGCGAGGTTGCGGTCCCATGCTCGATGGGGCTGCGCTATCCGAAGCTGGAGCGCGATCCGGCGGTCCCGGCGCGTCTCGATGCAATATTGGCCCCGCTCAAATAGCGGGGACTGGAAGCAACGCGCACAGTCTCGGCGCGCTGGCACTCTCGCCAAAAAAAAGCGCCGCCCAAATGCTGGGCGGCGCAGTCAGTGAGCAGGACAGGGGCCCGCGAGCGACGCCCCCTCCTTTGCACACATCATCAGAACTTGTAGCTGCCCCGGATCCCCCACCGGCGGAGGCTGGGGATTACAGCGGCGCCATTGGCGAACCCGAAATCGAACGACGACGTATAATATTTCGCATCGAACAGATTTTCGACATAGGCCGAAACGCGGAAGGTATCGGTTTCGACCCCGATGCGCAGATTGACCTTGTCATAGGCATTGACCCGGAACGGGAAGGTCGGCTGTCCCGTCGCCACCGCCGCGATATTATTGACGTTGGTATACGCATCGCTGGTATGGAAATACTCGCCGCGCAGGAATGCCTCCGCCGTATCGGAAACCGGCACGCTATATTGTGCGAAGGTGGAAATCGTCCAATCGGGTGCCTTCGGAAGCGGCTTGCCCGACAGGTCGATTTTGCCGAAATTGGTCCGCGCATCCACAAAGCTGCCGAACTTGGCATCCATATAGCCAAGATTGAAACCCAATTCGAGTTCGCGGGTCGGTGCGGCGAGAAGCTCGAGTTCGATGCCCTTGCTGCTTGCACTGGCGGCGTTTGAAATGCCCGCGAAGTTGATGATGGCACCATTGCTATCGACGCCGACGACGCCCGAACTGACTTGCACGTCCTTCCAATCGATATAGAATAGGGCAAGATTGGCGCGCAGCTTGCGATCGAACAGCGACGATTTCAGCCCGATTTCATAGTTCCACAGCGTTTCAGCGCCGAAATCGCTGCGCGCGCGCTGCGGATCGAGTTCAAATCCACCCGATTTCCAACCCTTTGAGGCGCTGGCATACAGGTTGACGTCATCGTTCACATCATATTTCAGTACGATACGCGGCGAAAAATCGTCAAACGACTTCTTCCCGCTCACATTGGAGAGCGGGCCGCCGAATTCGATCTGATCTTCGGCCCGCTTGATCGTATCGTGCGAATAGCGTCCGCCAAGCGTCACGCTAAAGGCGTCGGTGAAGTCGTAGGAAACTTCGGCAAACACCGCTTTGGAAACGATCGACTGGTTGAAATGCGACAGTTCGATCACAAAACCTTCGGGCAGGCCGATGTCATTCTCCTTGCCCGCCGAAATCAGCTCGCCGTTGCGGATCTTGTCGCGCGCGATAACGCCGCCGACCGTCCATTTGAACGGACCATTGCCGACCGACTGGATACGGATTTCTTCCGAAAGGCTTTGGCGCTTGTTGTCATTGAACCCTTCGCGCAGAAAATCTTTGCTCGAAAAATCAAGCTCGCCGGCGCGATGGAATTTCGCCGATCCAAACCCGGTAATGCTGGTGATGCCAACCGTATCGCCCTCCCATTGGACGCGGCCGACCGCAATATGATAGCTATTGTCAACCTGAAGCGGCGCGTCATGCGCATAGTTGCGGCGGTTGGTCGGATAAAATCCGATATTGGTGTCGACTGGACAGGTGAAGGTCACACCGGGGCAGATCGACTGGATGAAACTGCCCACGACGCCGGTATTGATCAGCCCGAAATCATCGTCATGCTCGCGGGTGTAATTATACGACAGGTCGATGGTCAGCTGGCTCGTCGGTGTTGCGCGCAATGACAGCCTGGCGGCCTTGTAGTCGCGCCCATTGCCGCCACCGATCGGGTGCTTGTTGCGGAACTCGCCGTCCGAACCTTCCCACTTCGCGGCGGCCCGAACGGCCACGGTATCACTGAGCGGGACGTTGATTGCACCGCTGACTTCGGCGGTGTTGAAACGCCCGAACATCGCATCGACTTGCCCCGAAAAACCCGAAGTCGAAGGCCGGGCCGTGCTGAGACTCATCACGCCGGCCGACGCATTGCGTCCGAAATACGTGCCCTGCGGACCGCGCAATACCTCGATCCGTTCCATGTCGAGCAGGTGCGGATTGAGCGCGATATGCGAAATATTGAAATCGTCGAGGTAGATACCAAACGACGATCCGTTGCCACCGACGTTCGAGATGCCGCGAATGGCAAGACCGAGCGCGCTGCTCGACACATTGTTGCCGCTGCGGATCGGGGTGTCGGTGATGAAGACATTGGGCGTGCTGGCAAAATAGCTGCCGACATCCTTGATATTGGCGCGCTCCATATCCTCGGCGCTGAACGCGGTGACCGCGACGGGCACCTCCTGGATGCTCTCCGAGCGCCGCTGCGCGGTGACGACGATATCGGTAATGCCTTCGTCGGCTGCGGCCTGCGGCTCGGGCGGTGACACCGTTTGCGCGTGCGCGGGAATAGCGGTCAGCATCAGGCCGGCGGCGATCGCCGTCCAGCTGGAGTGTTTGGCTAGGCTCTCTTTGAGCTCAAGCGTGCGGCCAATCATCATCTCTGTCCCCTCCTTGTCCTCGTAGCGGATCACGCTTCTCGGTGTCCTCCGAATGGGATAAACGCTTTAAGCCTAAAACGAAAGCAGGAAAATGAATATGAAGATGGATATATTATTGCGCGAACTGGCACGTTGCAAAATTGCGATGTCAGTGATCGCCAATGCCTTGGTTAGAGTTACAAATTGACGGCGTGTCATTGGGTCACCTCACAACATAGGTCGCCGAATCACGAGGCCAGTTGGACCAAGCGGCTACGCCGAAATTGAAATGGAAAGGAAGGTGCAGGCTGGCCCTGCTGGAAGGATGAAAGGTAGTCATTGTCACCGCGAGGCCGCTATGATTCGGGGCAGCCAGGCGGCGCTCGAACACGCGGCATCCGCCAGCACCAACACACGCCACGAAGTTCTTACTTCTATACAACTATGGCGCGCCCGGCAGGATTCGAACCTGCGACCACCCGCTTAGAAGGCGGGTGCTCTATCCAGCTGAGCTACGGGCGCGCAGAGGCTTTGCGTCGCGCCGCGAATAGCGTGGTTTGCCTGGGCTGCAAAGCGGGTTAAGCAGCGGGCGCATGTCCGAATCTCCTTCCCCGACGAACCGGCCGGTCCAGGTCAGCGCGGCAAGCGTACGGCACTTCCGCTATTATGATCTGCTGATGGCCGCCTTTGTCGCCATATTGCTCTTGTCGAACATCATCGGCGCCTCGAAACCCAGCTATGTTACCTTGCCCGACGGCACCCAATGGGCGTTCGGCGCCGGCGTCCTGTTCTTCCCGATCAGCTATATCATCGGCGATGTGCTGACCGAGGTCTATGGCTATGCCCGCGCGCGGCGCGTCATCTGGACGGGATTTGCGGCGCTCGCCTTCATGGCCTTCATGGCGTGGATCGTTGTCGCGCTGCCGCCCGCCGACGGCTGGCCGGGCCAGGCGAGCTATGAGTTCGTCTTCGGCAACAGCTGGCGCATCGTGATCGCATCGATGACGGCCTTTTGCGTTGGCGAATTTGCCAATTCCTATGTGCTGGCGCGAATGAAGCTGTGGACCGGCGGCAAGCAGCTATGGGCGCGGACGATCGGGTCGACGATTGTCGGTCAGGGTCTCGACAGCCTGATTTTCTATCCGCTCGCCTTTTACGGCCTCGCCGGCTGGCCGCCCGAGCAGCTTTACGAAGTCGTCCTGTCGCAATGGCTGATCAAGACGGCTTGGGAGGCCGCACTGACCCCGGTAACCTACCTCGTCGTCGGTGCGTTGAAGCGGCGCGAAGGGGTCGATGTGTTCGACGAAGGCACCGACTTCAGCCCGTTCAAGGCTAGAGTCTAGGCCAGAGCGATGATCGAGACCTCGGCCGCCTATCAGACAATCAAGCTGTGGCTGATCGACGGCACCGGGCTCGGCAAGGATGCACTCCATATCTATGCGGGGTTGGCCGTCTTCCTCACCGCTCGCGGCCTGTGGCGCTGGCGTCGGCCGGGCCTTGCCGCCTGGATCGCGACGCTGCTTGTCGCGTGCGCGGCCGAATGGGTCGACCTGCAGGGCGAAGCGCTGCGCGGCCGGCTCGCGCCCGATGCAGCGCACTGGCACGACATCTGGAACACGATGTTCTGGCCGACGATATTGTCGATGATCGACGGCTGGCGCCGCCGAAAGACCTCAGGCGAGAACGCCGAGCGCCGCCTCGAACAGGCGTAGCCCATCGGTACCGCCGTGCGCGCGGTCGATCGCGCGTTCGGGGTGCGGCATCATGCCGAGCACATTGCCTGCATCGTTCAGCACGCCGGCAATATCGCGCGCCGAGCCGTTGACGGGATCGGCATAGCGGAACGCTACGCGCCCTTCACCCTCGATGCGGTCGAGCGTCGCTGCGTCGGCGAAATAATTGCCGTCATGATGCGCGACGGGAATGTTGATCGTCTCGCCCGCGTTATAGCTCGCAGTGAACAGCGACTGGCTGTTCTCGACCTTGAGCGGCACAGTCCTGCAGACGAAGTTGAGCCCGGCGTTGCGCATCAAGGCGCCCGGCAGCAATTGCGCCTCGGCCAGCACCTGAAAGCCGTTGCAAACGCCGAGAACGGGAACGCCGCGGCCTGCGGCGTCGGAAACCGCCTTCAGGATCGGCGACCGCGCCGCCATCGCGCCCGAGCGCAGATAGTCGCCATAGGAAAAGCCGCCGGGTAGCGCGATAAAGTCGACGCCATCGGGCAGCGCGGTCTCGCGGTGCCAAACCATCGCGGGCGCACGGCCGGTGACCTGTTCCAGCGCGACCGCCATATCGCGATCACAATTGGAGCCCGGAAAGACGATAACGGCAGTCTTCATGGCTTGGGCTCCCTTTACGGACGTTCGATACGGTAGTTTTCGATCACCGTGTTGGCGAGCAGCCTGGCGCACATCGCGTCGAGGTCGGCGTCGCTCGTATCGTCGGCGACATCCAGTTCGATGAAGCGGCCGGCGCGGACGTCTGCAACGCCGCCGAAACCGAGACCCTCGAGCGCATGATGGATCGCCTTGCCCTGCGGGTCGAGAACCCCCGGCTTGAGCGTCACATAGACATTCACTTTCATGGGGGCGGACCTTTGCTTGGAAGGGCGGAAATGATGCG
>Ga0247823_10002333_pt1 | contig 15633 bp, 12 predicted proteins | sample 13C_PalmiticAcid_2_FD_192426 | JGI IMG/M metagenome (GOLD analysis project Ga0247823, IMG submission 192426) | Soil microbial communities from agricultural site in Penn Yan, New York, United States - 13C_PalmiticAcid_Day30 | ecosystem: Environmental > Terrestrial > Soil > Agricultural land...
GTTCGAGGCTTTTTTTACGGAATAGATCTTTGAGCATGTAATAGGTTTATTGGTTAGTGGTCTCTTTGTAATAACTGGCTGGCCAACTGGTGCAGGGCATCTTTGCGTTTTTGCAGCACAGCGGTTTTTTCCAGGCTGTCAAATGCCAGCTGGGCATAATGATTTTTGATTTGTTCGGCATGTTTGTCTACCCCCAGCGCGCGGTACATCACCATCACCAGGTCTACTTTTTTCTCCGACTCGGTAGGCATCAGTTGCTCCAGCACATGGCGCTGCTCAGGGTTGGCCAGTTCATAGGCTTTGAGCAGGAGGAAGGTTTTTTTATTGGCGCGGATATCGCCACCGGGTTGTTTGCCCACTTTTTCGGGGTCGCCAAAAGCATCCAGGTAATCGTCCTGCAACTGGAAAGCGATGCCCATGTTTTTACCAAACTCGTACAGCAGCTTGGCATTACCCGCACTGGCTCCGCCGATGAGCGCGCCCATTTCGAGGCTGGCGGCCAGCAATACCGAGGTTTTGAGGGTAATCATGTGCAGGTATTCATCGATCGTCACATTGTTGCGGGTCTCGAAATCCATATCCAGCTGCTGGCCTTCACATACTTCGATAGCAGTGCGGTTAAAGAGTTTCAGCAACTCGGGCAGCAAGGCCGGACTCACCTTTGCCAGGTGATCGTAAGCATATATATTCATCACATCGCCGCTGAGGATGCCGGCGCTCATGCCATATTTTTTATACACGGTTTCCTTACCCCTGCGCAATGGTGCATTGTCCATGATATCGTCATGCAGGAGCGTAAAATTGTGAAACAACTCCACCGCAGTAGCTGCATGATAAGCATCGGGATGAACATCGCCAAACAGCTCATTGCCCATCAGGCACAGCACGGGGCGTATTCTTTTGCCTCCCAGCTGCATCATATACCGGCACGGATCATACAGGTTGGCGGGCAGGTCGGGATATCCTGTTTCGCCTAAAAAAGCCTCAAAACGGGTGAGTAATTCCTGGAAACTTTGCATGCGCACAAAATAATGATAAGTTTATTAATAATTTCTGATGTCTGACGCATCGAGGGTTCATTTTGTTGGAGAGGTGGGAGTATGGCGCGAGGTACTTTCCCGCAGATCTCGCAGAAACGATTGTTCTCACCCTGCAAAATGAAAATCTTACATCTTCAAATCTTATATCTCAAATCAGACATCAGACATCCTCCAATCAGACATAAAAAAAGCCCCGTACGGGGCTTTCTCTTAAAATAAATCTCGTTTCGATTTTCCTTTCTTCTTTTTCGGCTCTTCCACCACCAGCTGGTAATCGATCTGGCGCTTGTCGAGGTTGGTAGCGGCTACGATCACCTTTACCTTGTCGCCAATGCGGAAACGCAAACCGGTTCGATGACCTACCAGCGTATACTCGGCTTCTTCGAAATAGAAATCGTCGATATCGCCCAGGTCGGCTACGCTCACGAGGCCTTCGCATTTGGTTTCTACGGTTTCTACCCAGAATCCGAAATGCGCCACACCGCTGATCACACCGTCAAATTCCTCGCCGAGGAACTGCTGCATGTATTCCACCTGTTTGTATTTATTACCAGCGCGCTCGGCTTCCATGGCTTTGCGTTCCTGGTCGCTGCAATGTTTGCACATCTGCTCCAGTCCTTTAATGGGATGGATATCGTTGGTGAGGCATTGCTGCAATACGCGGTGCACCAGCACATCGGGGTAACGGCGGATGGGCGAGGTAAAGTGCGCATAATCCTCAAACGCCAGGCCATAGTGACCAATATTTTCGGTGGTGTACACCGCTTTGGCCATGGTGCGGATACCCAGTTGTTCCAGCACATGCTGCTCGGGTTTACCCTTGGCCATTTCCAGCATCTTGTTGAAAGAAGCGGCGATGGCCTGTGGCGTATGCAGGTCGAACTTGTGACCAAATTTGCCTGCGAAAATGGAAAACGGTTTCAGTTTTTCCTCATCCGGCACATCGTGCACCCGGTAAGGGAACGGAATCGGATTGCCTTTATAGTTCATATCGCCCACATGCTTGGCTACCGTGCGGTTGGCCAGCAGCATCAGCTCTTCGATGAGCTGGTGGGCTTCCTTGCTTTCTTTAACTACTACGGCTACAGGCATACCGGCATCGTCCAGCTTGAAGCGTACTTCCTGTGAGCTGAAATTGATGGCGCCGTTTTTGAACCTGGCTTTGCGCAAGGCTTGCGATATTTTGTTAAGCGTCAGGATCACTTCGGCATGATCGCCGGCACCGGTTTCAATGATTTCCTGCGCCTCTTCATACGTAAAACGACGGTCGGAGTGCGTGAGCGTTTTGCCCAGCCAGTATTCCTTCACTTCACCTTTATCGTTGATCTTGAATACGGCAGAGAAGGTAAACTTGTCTTCGTTAGGACGCAGCGAACACAGCTGGTTGGAGATGTGTTCGGGCAGCATCGGCAACACACGATCGGGCAGGTATACCGAGGTAGCGCGGCGGTAAGCTTCCTTATCCAGCGCGGTATCGGGTTTCACAAAATGGCTCACATCGGCAATGTGTACACCTACTTCGTACCAGCCACCTTTCAGTGGTTTAAACGAGATGGCATCATCAAAGTCCTTGGCATCGAACGGATCGATGGTAAGGGTCAGATCTTTGCGCAAGTCCTTGCGGGCGGCAATATCTTCTTTGGTGATGGCATCGGAAAGGCGTTCCGATTCTTCGATCACATCATCCGGAAAAGTGAGCGGGAAACCGTTGCTCACCAATATTTCCTTCATGGCTATTTCGTTGGCGCGGTCGTGGGTAATGATGTCGATCACCTCACCCACCGGATTGCGCTTGCTTTCGGACCATTCCACCACTTTCACAATGGCTTTATCGCCCTGCTGCGCACCATTGAGCAGCTTTTCCGGTATATAAATATCAAAAGGCAGTTCTTTCTTTTCGGGCACCAGGAAGGCAAAATGTTTGTTCAGCTCTATCACACCGGTAAATTCTACACGGTTGCGTTTGAGCACCTGCTTCACCGAACCTTCCATACGGCCATTGCGCGATGATGCCATTTTGAGCACTTCTACCCGCACCTCGTCGCCATCAAGGGCATTGCCGAGGAACTGGGGTTTGATCATGATGTCTTTGGCGAGTCCTTCTACCACCACGAAACCCATGCCTGAGCGGGTCAGCTCCAGCTTGCCCGCATAAGCCATACCGGCAGGTACGCTTTTAGTTTTGGGGCGGCTATAATGGGTTACAGGTTCTTTCTTCTTTTTCTTGGATCCCATAGGATTTGTTCATTTAGTTTGGTGTGGTTTTGTAGTCCCCCACACCGGTTAGTCGTTCCAGAAAGCGGCTTTCTTCTCTTCTACAAATGCAAATATCTTGTGGTTGAAAGTATCGCTTTCGTTAAATAATAATTGCACCTTCACCGGCAAAACTGCAACAGGCATGCCGGTTTCGTGCAGTTGTTGTGCTTTGAGCAACAATCGTACCGCATCCTTTTCGGTGGTGAGCAACAACTTATGCTGCTGGGGCATATTGTCATAGGCCTGTTGCATCTCGTTGAGGTCGTGCTGCGAAAAGTAATGGTGATCGGGATATTGCAGCAGGTGCACATGGGGCGTCAGCTTTGTGAGGTAGCTGTACAGCCCGTCCGGATTGGCAATACCGCAGGCCAGCACAATGCCGGTCTCCGGGGTAATATTCACTTCTTCACGGGTAAACAGGTCGTACATCGTGCCATAAGCCAGGGTGGAGAAGTAAAGTTCCTGGTTGGGCGACGGCTGTATTTCGCGGCGGATGGCTTCTTTTTCATCCATACCCAGTTGCGGCGGGCATTTGGATACAATGATCACATCGGCCCGTTTGTATGCACTGCGGCCTTCGCGGAGGTTACCGAAGGGCAGGATAAAATCTTTGGTGAACCGGTGGCTGTAATCCGTGATAAGGATGTTTAAGCCGGGTTTCACCGACCGGTGCTGAAACGCATCGTCCAGCAAAATTACATCAATATCGTTATCTGCCTGCATCAGCATCGGAATTCCGATCATACGTTCCTCACAAACCGATACCTGCACTTCGGGATATTTGCTTTTGAACTGCATGGGTTCATCGCCGATATCGAAGGCATTGGTGCGGTGATTGGCCAGCAAAAACCCGCGGGTAATGCGTTTGTAGCCCCGGCTCATGGTGGCTACCTTGTAATGGTAGCGCATCAATTCTATGAGGTATTCAATATGGGGGGTCTTTCCTGTGCCTCCGGTGGAAAGGTTGCCTACTGCAATAACAGGCACGCCAAAACCTACCGACGATAAAACACCGACATCGTACAGCCTGTTGCGGAGCGAGATGATCAGTCCGTACAGCAAGGAGAACGGTAATAACAGGAAGCGGAAATATTTCAGAAAATCTTTAATCGAACTCAAAATGAAAAGCCGGTTTGATGTATAATATAGTCAATATCGCGGATAACTTGTGTACGAATTTGCATAGCCTGTTGCCAGAGGCCCTCGCGACCGGGTTCATCACCTATGCCATTGGCCTTGATATTGGCCATGGCAGCGTTGGCGGCAGCCTGTAACAACCAGGCAGCGGTCGCTACATCAGAGGCCAGGGTTACCCGCAGCTGATCGAGCTGCTCGCGCAATACTTTGCTCACCTGTCCGCAGGCTTGCAGCGACTGGAAAGGCACCAGGGCAGCGGCATATAATAAATGATCGTTGGCTGCGGCATCGGAATTGTGCAATACTTTCAGGAAGGCATTGGCATCTTTATCGACCAGGCTGGTGGCGTAATCGAGGCTGTGCTGCAAACTGCGGCTGGCGGCTACCAGCTGGTCGCCTGCTTTATCGCTGATGGCCACTACCATATTGGACAGCGCTGCGGCCAATGCCACACCCAGAGCGGCCAGTGATCCGCCGCCGGGTACTGCCAGCGGTTCGTTTACTTTTTCGATGAAACGGTTCAGCGTCAACTGGCCGAATTGTACCGGATGGTCGCCCAGCAGGGCTTCTTCGATGATATTCTGACGGGGATCAAACGGTTTGATATCACTCAATCCCAGCGTACGGATAGCGAGGTGCACTGCTTCCTGCTCATCTACCATTTCGATGCTGCGACCGGTTTTGGCGGCAAAATAATAACCGGCTTCTACCAGCGCGTCCTGCGGCAATAAACCGATCACTTCGCTGCCGGTCACCCGTACACCATATTCATCGGCCAGTTTGCAGCAAGTATCAAATACCAGGTGCAGCGGTGCTTCGTGGCGGTCTACGATGTTCATCGAGATTTGGGCTACCCCAAATTCCTTGATGTACCAGCCAATGGCTTTTACCCCTTTGAGCAATCCCGGTGTGCGCTCACCACTGCTGATCGAAAGCGACCCACTCTCGCGCAGGCGGGCAGCAATTTTGCGGGCAATGCTGACGTCTTTGGTGTTGAGGTTAATATTATAGGCCAGCAAGATGTTTCGGGCACCTATGATGCTGGCGCCGGAACGGGCGTGGAAGGCCGCTTTTCCGAAATCGGGCGCCCATTCGGGTTGCAATATCTTTTGCGGCAGCCCTTCATATTCTCCCTGTCTTACCGAAGCCAGGTTGCGGCGGTGCGGTGCGGTAGCGGCATGTTCGTAGAGGTAAACCGGTATGCCCAGTTTATCGGCTACCATGCTGCCCAGGTTGCGGGCACAGTCGATCGCCACCTGCATGTCCGTTCCAGCTAATGGCACAAACGGACAAACATCGGTAGCGCCCATGCGCGGATGTACGCCCTGGTGCTGCTGCATATCGATGAGCCGGGCTGCCATTTCGATGCCTTTAAAAGCGGCTTTGGTGACCTGCTCGGGCGTGCCGGCAAAAGTCATCACGGTGCGATTGGCGGCATAGCCGCTGTCTACGTGCAGGAGCTTCACGCCCTTCTGCGCGGCTATTACCCGCATAATGCGGTGAATAACAGCCTTATCGCGCCCTTCGCTGAAGTTGGGCACACATTCAACAATATTATTTTGCGTAAGTACCATTCTTCACAAAGATATAGCAATGACAAGGTAAAGTAATAGCCTGTACCAGGCAGCCCGGAATATTACGTAATCTTAACCTGGCCTTTTATATTCGTCGGTTTGCGCTTACTTTTGCGGAAACTTAAATCCCCTGAAACTGTGAGACCTGTTTTCATAACCCGTTTGTCGAAGTACCTGCCCAACGATCCGGTCGCCAACGACCAGATGGAGGGTGTGCTGGGCATGGTAGGCGGCAAGCCTTCTAAATCACGGGCGATTATTTTGCGCAACAATGGGATTAAGACCCGCTATTATGCTTATAAAAACGGCCGGAGTACCCATTCCAACGCACAGTTGGTGAAAGAAGCGGTTTCCGGCCTGTTCGACGAAAAAATTCCTTTTTCCGAGCTCCAGCTGCTGGCTTGTGGTACCACCTCGCCGGATCAGCTGCTGCCATCACATGCGGTGATGGTGCATGGCCTGCTGGGTGGCCAACCCCTTGAACTGATTTCTGCATCCGGCGCCTGTGCGGCCGGGGTGCAGGCGATGAAATATGCCTATTTCTCCATTGCCTCCGGTGGTGTAGAAACTGCGGTGGCTACCGGATCGGAAAAACTCTCAACCTGGATGCTGGCCCAGAAGTTCCAGCCCGAAGTAGACAACCTGGAGCGCCTCAACGAAAACCCGTTCCTGGGTTTTGAAAAAGACTTCCTGCGCTGGATGCTGAGTGATGGCGCTGCGGCGGCACTGCTGCAAAGCCAACCCAATGAAGAAGGGATTTCTCTCCGGATCGATTGGATTGAATCGACCAGTTTTGCCCACGAAATAGAAACCTGCATGTATGCCGGCGGCGTGAAACAGGCCGATGCCTCGCTCCTGAGCTGGAACGATATGGATCCGGCCGACTGGACCACCCAAAGCGTATTTGCCCTGAAACAGGACACCAAACTGCTGGCCAAACACATTATCAACAAAGGCGGCGAACACCTGCAGCAGCTGATGGCCAAACATGGCTTTACCGCAGCAGACGTAGACCACTACCTGCCACACATGAGCAGCGAAGTGTTCCGCCAGAAAATCAGGGACGAATTTACCGCCATGGGCATGGGTATACCCGAGGAAAAATGGTTCACCAACCTCACCCGTGTGGGTAATGTTGGAACGGCCTCACCTTTCCTGATGCTCGAAGAACTCTTCCACAGCGGTAAGCTGCAAAAAGGACAAAAAATACTGATGATGGTACCGGAAAGCTCCAGGTTTACTTATGTACACTTGTTGTTGACAGTGGTATAATAAACATCAGCCTGCTATATTCAATATCCCGAATGCTCCCGCATCCGGGATATTGTTTTTATGGTAACATTCTAAAGTCAATGAGTGAATGGTCAATAGCCTGCCCCGCCCAATGCGGGGGTCAATGGTTCTGGCGTGAGAGGTGAGAGGTGAGACTGCCTGTCCCGCCTCATGCGGGAGCGCGAGTAAAGGAACAACGCGAAGCTTTTCCCGCTCCAACAAGAGTCCCTTTGGGACAGATCTCGCAGAAACGATTATCTATAACATTATGCCTTTTATACTCCTCGACGAACATTACCCGCCGTGTGCGAATTCCTCTTTGCGCCTCTCTTTGCGAACTTTGTCCGAAGAACTCCTTTGGATCGGTTCCCCCGCGTCTTTGCGAGAAACCCTTAATACTGGTCAGCAGCAGCACCGCACTGATTTATTAGACCGCCCTGCGTCATCTTTCCTATCTTAGCTCCCTGTAAACACCGGCCGTACCCATGAAACCCAAGATACTCGTACTCTACTATACCCAAAGCGGACAACTGAAAGACATTCTCGACAACATCATTAACCCGATTCGCAACCAGGCAGAGATTACCTACGCGCCCATTGAGCCCGTAACGCCTTTTAAAATGCCCTGGACCACCGAAGGATTTTTTGATTGCATGCCGGAATGTGTGCAGGAAGTGCCCATCGACATTCAGCCGATGCAGATTCCTGATGAGGATTACGACCTCGTTATTTTTGGTTACCAACCCTGGTTCCTTTCGCCTTCGCTGCCTACTACCGGCTTTTTGAAGAGCGAATATGCCCGCATCCTGAAAGGTAAAAATGTAGTAACAGTGGTTGGCGCCCGCAACATGTGGCTCAATGCGCAGGAAAAAGTAAAAAATGCGTTGTCCAACCTGGGCGCTCATTTACGTGGCAATATTGTGCTGGTAGACAGCAACCACAACCTGGTATCGCTGTTCACCGTTATCCGCTGGACCTTCAAAGGACAAAAAGAAGCCTCCGGCATGCTACCCGAAGCAGGTGTGCAAACGCCGGACATTCATGCGGCCGAACGGTTTGGCCCCCTGCTGCTGCAGGCTGCCCAGCGTAAACAATACGACACGCTGCAAGCCCAACTGCTCGATTCCAAAGCGGTAACCCTGAAACCTACCCTGATTGTGCTGGAAAAACGCGGCATCACGAACTTCCGGAAGTTTGCCAAATTTATCCGCGAGAAAGGCGAACGCGGCAATCCTGCCCGCCGACCCAGGGTAAAACTTTTTCAGCGCCTGCTCATGATGGGTATTTTTGTTTTCTCGCCCATCTCCGGCATCACCGCACGGCTAGCTGCTTTGCTGCGCCGCAAGCAGTTCAGCAGTCAATTAAATTATTTTAAAGGGGTTGACTTCCAGCCGGAAGTTCTTTAAATTGGATTAACGCTTCATCCCAGCGTTGCCACCCTATGCCAGATGTATATATAACCCGGCTGTCTAAATACATGCCCAATGCCCCTGTGTCCAACGACGAGATGGAACAGATCCTGGGCATGGTAGACGGAAAACCATCCAGGGCCAAACACAAGATCCTGGAAAACAACAAAATCCAAACCCGCTATTACGCCCTCGACCGTAACGGCAACAGTACCCATACCAATGCCCAGCTCGCCGCCCACTGTATTGAGGGCCTGCTGGACGAAAAAATCGGCAAAAACGATATCGAAGTACTGGTTTGCGGCTGTGTAGCGCCCGACCAGCTGCTGCCCAGCCAGGCTGCCATGGTACATGGCGAACTGGGTTGCCCGCCCATCGAGGTTATTTCCGTCAACAGTGCCTGCGCCTCGGGTTTCCAGGCCTTTAAATATGCCTACCTCTCGGTGAAAGCCGGCGAAAGCACTAAGGCCGTAGCCTGTGGTTCCGAAAAAGTATCGGGCTGGCTCCGCGCCGAAAAGTTCGATGCCGAAGCCGAAAACCTCAAACAACTGGAAGCCGATCCCATTATCGCTTTCGAAAAAGACTTCCTGCGCTGGATGATCAGCGATGGTGCAGGTGCAGCCCTGCTGCAAAACGAGCCCAACAAGGAAGGCCTTTCCCTGAAAGTAGACTGGATAGAAATGAAATCCTTTGCCAACGAGCTGCCCGCCTGCATGTATGCCGGAGCCGTGCGCAGTCCCGATGGTTCCCTCACCGGCTGGGCCGAATACCCCAGCGAGGAATGGGGCAAACAAAGTATTTTTTCCTTCAAACAGGACACCCGTCTGCTAGGCGTGAAAGTGGTACCCATTGGCTCTCAATACTGGAAAGAGCTGGTTGAGAAACACAATATCGACCTCAACAAACTCACCTGGTTCCTGCCGCATATCTCATCCGAGTTTTTCCGCGAAAAAATAGCCAACGAAATCACCCGCCTGGGCGTACCCATTGCCCCGGAAAAATGGTTCACCAACCTGAGCTCGGTAGGCAATATCGGCAGTGCGGCTCCCTACGTGATGCTCGAAGAACTGTTCAACAACAATAAACTCAAAAAAGGCGATACCATCGTGATCATGGTGCCGGAGAGCGCGAGGTTTACTTATATCTATGCGCATTTGACGGTGGTTTAGAGGAAGTCAATAGATTTTGTCGTGAAACGCTCACTTCAACAGGCTCAGGGACCGTTGAAGTGAGCGTTTCAGGGCAATAGTGAATGAGCAATAGCCTGCCCCGCCCAATGCGGGGGTCAATGGTTCTGGCGTGAGAAGTGAGAGGTCAGAGGTGAGACGGTGCGAGGAAAGGAACCGCGCGAGGGGTTTCCCGCAGATCTCGCAGATTCAACGCGGGTGTTATAACCGCAGATCTCGCAGAAACGATTATCTATAACATTATGCCTTTTCGCATTCCCCAGCGCCGTGAGCAAATTCCCTTTGCGCCTCTTTGCACTCCCTTCGCGTTCTTTGTCCGAAGGACTCCTTTGGAGCGGTTTTTCCTTGCGCCCTTGCGAGCTTCTTTTGATTACGGATTAGCGGATTGACGGATTTCGCATTTTCATTTTCACATCAGCACATTTCCACATTAGCTCATTGCATTTTTCAACGTGCCTCCGCGCCTCTGCGAGCCCATCCACTCGCGCAGGAATCGCCCCCCTTACACCGCTAACCTGCTTTTTATTAAGTTTGCAGCAGATTAACCTCCGTCAACGTATGAAAAAAGACGAAGTTCCGCAGGATAAGCGGATCATTAAGGGCGAAGACAACAGCATTAAAAAGGTGATTTACGTAACCCGCGAAGACGGCTCTTACGATAGTGCCACCTCCATAGGCTGGGAAGCCGAAAACCTGGTGCTGAGCCAGGCCTGGGATGAAGTAGACGCCAAAATAGCTGATACCCTGCAACGGGTAGAAGCCGGTGAACTGAGTCCGATTGCCTATTTCATGGAAAAAAACCTGATGGACATTAATATCCTGGCCGGTTATGTAGGCAAATGGAAATGGACTGTTAAGCGCCACCTGAAAGCGTCCAACTTTAAAAACCTGAGCGATAGCGACCTGGCTTTGTATGCCACGGTCTTTAATATTACGCCGGAAACCCTGAAGCAGTTTCCGAAAATTTAACCAGCAACCCGCATCTCCCGACCTAATCCCGAATCCCGACATGATCGTACCTAATTTTAAGCACCAACAGTATGCCCACTGCGAGAGCGGTGTATCGGTCAATCTGTTGCGGCACTATGGACTGGAACTTTCCGAGCCCATGGTATTTGGCATAGGCGCCGGCCTGTTTTTTGCCCACCTGCCTTTTGTGAAGGTAAACGGTGTGCCCGGCACCACTTTCCGGATTTTTCCGGGTTATATTTTCAAGCGGCTTTGCGACCGGTTGGGGGTTAAAATCCACCGCGAATCGTTCCGCTCCGAAGCCGCAGGTATGAAAGCGCTGGACGAAACCCTGGCCCAGGGCCGTCCCGCAGGTATGCTCAGTAGTGTGTACTACCTCAGTTACCTGCCGCCTGCTTTCCGGTTTCATTTCAACGCGCACAACCTGATTGTGTATGGCAAGGAAGGCAACGAATACCTGGTCAGCGATCCGATCATGGAAACCGTGACCCGCCTATCGGCCGAAGATTTGGCGAAAGCCAGGTTTGCCAAAGGATTCCCGGAGCCGAAGGGTAAAATGTATTATCCTGTTGCGGCGCCCAAACAGGCAGACCTGCGCGATCCGATCATCAAAGGCATCAAACAAACCTGCTGGTTCATGCTCACCCCGCCCATGCCGATGTTTGGCTACAAGGGTATCAAATACCTGGGCAAGCATATCCAGCAGTATCCCCATAAACTGGACAGTCGCAAGGCCACTTTGTACCTCGGAAATATCATCCGGATGCAGGAAGAAATTGGTACCGGCGGCGCTGGTTTCCGCTTTTTATATGCTGCATTTTTGCAGGAAGCCGGCACCCTGCTGCAAAACGACCTGCTGCTGGAGCAAAGTCAGGCTATGACGAAAATTGGCGACCAATGGCGCAATTTTGCTTACTCGGCCGCCCGCACCTGCAAGGACCGCAGCACCAACCGCGTATCCTACTCCGAACTGGGCGATATGCTGATGGAAATCTCCGACAAGGAAAAAACACTTTTTGAACGGTTAAAGAAGATCCGGTAAACGATGGCCGATACGGCAACAACGGCAGTACACATGCTCGAAATAACAGACCTGCACAAGACTTATGCCCATGCACTGGAGCCTTCTCTCCGGGGACTGTCCATCAGTTTCCCGAAGGGCATTATTGCCGGACTGCTGGGGCCTAACGGTGCAGGCAAAACCACTACGATTTCCATCCTGTGCGGACTGGTGGCCAAAGACAAGGGCAAGGTTAAAGTGTTGGGGTACGATACCCGGAACCAATTGCAGGAAATCAAACGCCACATTGGTGTGGTGCCACAGTCCATTGCGTTGTATCCGCAGCTTTCTGCCGTGGAAAACCTGCAATACATTGGCCGGCTTTATGGCCTGGGCAACCCTGAACTGAAAGACCGCATTTACCATTACCTGCAACTTTTTGGCCTCGAGAAAAACGCGAAAAAAGCCATCAAAAATTATTCGGGTGGCATGAAGCGCCGGGCCAATATCATAGCCTCGCTGCTGCACGAACCCGAACTGCTCATCCTCGACGAACCGACTGCCGGTGTGGATGTACAAAGCCGCAATATGATTGTAGCCTTCCTGAAAGATTACAACGAGCGCGGCCATTCTATTATTTACACTTCGCACCTGCTCGAGGAAGCGCAACAGCTGTGCAGCGAAGTAGCCATTATTGACGGAGGTACGCTGGTAGCCCACGGGCAGCCTGCACAATTGATTGCTCAACACGATTGCAACAACCTCGAAGACCTGTTCCTGAACATTACAGGCCACAGCGTACGCGACTAACATGAAGAGAATACTAGCTACCATACTCAACGAGTTTCGCCTGTTTGGCAAAGACATCGCCGGCCTGAGCCTGCTGTTTCTCATGCCCATGGCCCTTACCGTGATCATGGCCCTGATACAGGATGCCCCTTTCCGCGAATACCAGGACCTTACTTTCGATATCCTTTGGGTAGACAACGACGGCGGACAAATGGCGCAGGAAGTAGAAAAAGGCATTGGACATACCCAACAGTTTCACCTCGTTAAAGAGATGGACAACCAGCCGTTGAATGATTCGGCAGCACTGAGCCTCGTGCAGAAAGGCATTTATAAAATAGGCATCATCATACCCAAAGGGGTAACTGCCGAGGTCGTGAACAGCGCCAACCAGATTGCCAACGAAATAGGCAAACAAGTGGGCGCACCCGGTGCATTGCCGGTGCGGGAAAGCCGCAGCAACCTGGGCAATATTGCCATTTATTTTGATCCGGCTACGAAGCAGACTTTCAAAATGTCGATCATGAATGCGCTGGAGAAACACATCACCAAAATCCAGGCAGAAATGGTGCTGGCCCGCCTTAATCGCACCATGCGCAGCGAGGGCGACACCACCCAACCCGAGATCAACCTCGATGAAAAACTGAAAACAGTACAGATCAAGGAAATACCTACCACCAAAACCGGCAAAGTGAACCCGGCGACCAACTCGGTGCAGCACAATGTACCGGCCTGGGCGCTGTTTGGTTTGTTTTTCATCATCATTCCCATTGCAGGCAATATGATCCGTGAGCGGGAAGAAGGCAGCTTTGTGCGCATGAAACTCATTCCGGGTTCTTATTTCGATATCCTGATTGGCAAGGTGTTATTTTATGTATTGGTGGGCATTGCCCAGTTTTACCTCATGCTGCAACTCGGCGTGCAACTACTGCCCCACCTGGGTTTGCCAGCTTTGTACATGGGTCATGCACCTGTCGCTTTGCTGTGTACCATTATAGCGGCTTCGTTTACGGCTACGGCTTATGGTGTGTGCATTGGCTCGCTGTTCCAGACGCCCAACCAGGCACTGCCTTTCGGTTCCATTTCGATTGTAATCCTCTCTGCCATTGGCGGTATCTGGATTCCGGTAGAGATATTGCCGGATACTTTGCAGAAACTGGCGATGGTATCCCCCCTGCATTGGGGACTGGATGCGATCAATACCCTGTTTTTAAGGAATGGCAACCTGCCACAGATCCTGCCACATCTGGCGGCGCTCATGGGATTCAGTGTATTTTTCCTGGCGGTATCGGGAATCGTGGAGCAGAAGCGGAAGAGGTAGCGGCCTCCTTTAAATTTCTCGCAAAGGCGCAAAGACACAGCGGAAATGCAAGATGCTGGTTAATCCCTCAATTCGTAATGCAATTGCTCGCAAGGGCGCAAGGAAAAACCGCTCCAAAGGAGTCCTTCGGACAAAGAACGCGAAGAGAGGCGCAGAGGAGTTTCCGTGTATTCTGTCCCAAAGAGGCTTCTTTGGAGTGGAAAAGCCTCGCGCTGTTCCTTTCCTCGCGCCTTCTCACCTCTGACCTCTCACCTCTCACGCCAGAACCATTGACGATTGACCATTCACCATTGACCCATTTAACAATCCGTTAGCCTGTTCAACAAGCATTCAAGCCTATCTTTGCTTCAAGTTTGCTTCAAAAAGAAGCCGTATTGTTGCACCTTATGAAAGTACTGATAGTAGAAGACCACGAGGAACTGGCCACCAGTGTGCGGAAGTATTTGCATAATGAAGGGTATATCTGCGAAGTTTGTTACACCTGCGAAGACGCCAGGGATAAGCTTATTTCTTTTCAGTACGACATTATCCTGCTCGATATCATGCTGCCCGATGGGAGTGGGATCGATTTGCTGCAATTCATTAAAAACGAGAATATTCAGAGCAGCATTCTCATCACTTCAGCTAAAAACGCGCTGGATGATAAGGTAGAAGGACTTGAAAGCGGGGCCGACGATTACCTGACCAAGCCTTTTCACCTGGCTGAACTGCATGCCCGCCTCCGGGCTATATACCGCCGCAAGACGCTCAACGGCGATCACATCATTACCTTCAATGAAATACAACTCAATACCGACCTGCTCGAAGCCCGCATCAAGGATGTAGCCTTGGACCTCACCAAAAAAGAATTTGACCTGCTGCTGTATTTCCTGGTGAACAAGAACCGGGTGCTTTCCCGCCAGTCTATTGCAGCCCACCTTTGGGGCGACTATACCGAAAACATGGATAACTTTGATTTCGTATACCAGCATCTGAAAAACCTGCGCAAAAAAATTGCAGCAGCCGGCGGTACCGATTATATTGATACCGTTTACGGACTGGGTTACAAATTCAACGCATCGAAGGCATGAAGCTGATCAACAAATTTACCCTCTGGTACCTCTGCATCACCCTGGTGGTGATCCTCATCGGAGGTGTGATTGCCTACCATAAGGTGAAGAACGAAATAGACCGCGCCGAGATAGCCCGCCTCAAAACCCTGAACAATACAGTATCGGAACTGATGCTGAAGGGCGATGAAATCAGTGGGTTTACCAATGGCCGGCCCATCATCATTACGCCGCTCGATTCGGCCATTACGCCGGGTTCGTTTTACGTGACCGAAAATAGTTTTTTCAATACCGCTACCCAACGCAAGGAATGCCGATTGACAGTGAACTCGTATTATAGCATTGGCAACCGCAACTATAAAATAGAATCCTACAACTACATCACGAAGGCCAACGAGATCTTTAAAGGTCTGCTGGATTCCTTTTTCTGGATACTGGTGCTGCTGCTCACGATATTAGGTATTGCGGCGCGGCTCATGTCCAATTCTATTCTGTTTCCGTTTCATCGGACGCTTAAAGCAGTGCAGGGTTTCAACATCAAAAACAAGAAACCGCTCGTACTGCCACGTACCAAAACCCAGGAGTTTAATGAGCTTAACTGCTTCCTGCAAAAAATGACTGCCAAGGTAGTGG
>Ga0247823_10002334_pt1 | contig 15628 bp, 9 predicted proteins | sample 13C_PalmiticAcid_2_FD_192426 | JGI IMG/M metagenome (GOLD analysis project Ga0247823, IMG submission 192426) | Soil microbial communities from agricultural site in Penn Yan, New York, United States - 13C_PalmiticAcid_Day30 | ecosystem: Environmental > Terrestrial > Soil > Agricultural land...
TCGTCGTTTCGTGCGCGGCAGCCGGCGGATCGCACCGGCGTGATCGTCGCTCGCCCGGAGCCGAGTGCATACCTGGGTGTCGCGCCGGTCGCCGGGCGTCGCCACGACAGCGCGGCGTCACGACGAAACGTGGCGTCGTCGTCGCTTGCCGGCCCGCTGCAAAGCCGCGGCAAATCGCCTGTCATCTTGTTCGCGCATCGTCGCGCGGCTTCGTACAGCGTGCGCCGTCCGCACGCTGCCGCGCAGCGGCGCGACAGGGCCGGCGGGGAACGCGAGCCGTGCCGCGCATCGGGTGCGGCGAGGACTGCCGGGCCGAACGACTTTGAGCCGAACGCGCCGCACGGAGGCGTGCGCTGCCGCTCGTCCTTAAAAAGCCAGAACGACATGAACGTCACACTGCATCCCCTGTCTCTCGTCATCGCCGCGCTGCTGTTCGGCGCCGCGGCCAATGCGTCGGCCGAAATCCGCGTCGATGCGAATGCCGGCGCCGCGGCCGAAGCCGAAGCCGAAGCCAGCCAGACCCTCGATACCGTGTCCGTGATCGGCCAGGGTGAGACGCGCCAGGTCCAGCGCGTACTGCCCGAAGAAGCCATCGCCAAACCGACCGGCACGAGCCCGCTGAAACTGCTCGACAAACTGCCCGGCGTGCACGTCGAAGCCGCCGATCCCTGGGGCAACTACGAATGGTCGACGCGCATCAGCCTGCGCGGCTTCAACCAGAACCGTCTCGGTTTCACGCTCGACGGCATTCCCCTCGGCGACATGAGCTACGGCAACACCAACGGCCTGCACATCAGCCGCGCGCTGATCGCCGAGAACCTCGGCATGGCCGAAGTCGCCCAGGGCAGCGGCGCGCTCGGCACGGCTTCGACCGGCAATCTCGGCGGCACGATCGCGTTCACCTCGTCCGATCCGCTGCCGCAGTACGGCGCGCGTCTCGCCCAGACCGTCGGCAGCGACGCGACGCGGCGCACCTATGCGCGCCTGGACACCGGCGACCACGCCGGTTTCGCGGCCTATCTGAGCGGCGCTTACTCGACGACCGACAAGTGGAAGGGCTGGGGCGAGCAGGAGCAGACCCAGTTCAACGGCAAGGCCGTCTACGATGTCGGTACCAGCCATCTCGCGCTGCTGGTCAGCACCTCGCGCCGCAACGAGGTCGACTATGCCGACTATTCGCTGGATTCGCAGCGCCGCCTCGGCTGGGACTGGGACAACTACGCACCGGACTGGCAGCGCGCCGTCGACGCCGCGCGCGGCGTCTACTCCGGCGGCGTCAACAGCCTCGACGATGCCTACTACCTCGGCCGCGGCCTGCGCGACGACGATCTCGTCGGCCTGTCGGGCGACTTCGGTCTTGGCGAAGGCCTGAACCTGCGTCTGGGCAGCTACTACCACAGCAATGAAGGCCAGGGGCACTGGTTCACCCCGTACGCGCCGTCGTCGGCAACCGTGCCGATCTCGATCCGCACCACCGAGTACGACATCGAGCGCAGCGGCTATACCGGCGCACTGGTCTGGCAGATCGACGACCACACGCTCGAAGGCGGCTTCTGGTATGAAACCAGCGTGCATGGCCTGCAGCGCAACTTCTATGGCATAGACGGCCCGATCATCGACGATTACTTCCTGCGCAATCCGGCCCTGCGCCAGTTCCGTCAGCGCTTCGACACCGATACGACGCAGTGGTATCTGCAGGATCGCATGAGTTTCCTCGACGGAAACCTCAAGGTCGACGTCGGCTTCAAGAGCCAGGACGTACAGACCGACGCGACGAACCTGATCGGTTCGCGCGCCAGCGGTTCGCTGACCGCGAAGAAGAACTTTCTGCCGCAGCTCGGCGCGAACCTGCGCATCAGCGACGGCGAGGAACTGTTCTTCAGCTACGCGGAAAACCAGGCCGCGTTCCAGCCCGGCGTGGCCGGTCCGTTCTCGGCCTCGCAGGAAGGCTTCGACGCGATCCGTCATGGTCTGAAACCCGAGCGCTCCAGGACCTTCGAAGGCGGCCTGCGTTCCAGCCGCGAGACGTTCGACGCCTCGATCGCGCTGTATTCGACGACGTTCGACAACCGCCTGCTTGCGATCTCCCAGTGCAGCGGCATCCAGGGCTGCCCGACCGTGTTCGCGAACGTCGGCTCGGTGCGCACGCAGGGCGCCGAGGCTACGTTTGTCTGGCGTCCGCTCGACGGTCTGCGCTGGTTCAACTCGCTGACCTGGACCGACGCGCAGTATGAGGACGACTACCTCGACGGCACGACGCGCATCCCGACCGACGGCAAGGACGTCGTCGACACGCCGCGCCAGCTGTTCGCGACGGAGCTGAGCTACGACCTCGACGGCTTTGCGCTCAGCCTCGGCGCGAAATACACCGGCAAGCGCTACATCACCTACGTCAACGATTCGTCCGTGCCCGGCTTCTGGGTCGTCGACGCCGGCGCGAGCTACACCTTTGCCGACATCGGTCCGCTGTCGGCGCTGAAAGTCTCCGCCAGCATCACCAACCTCGCCGACCGCAAGTACTTCGGCACCGTCGGCTCGAACGGCTTCGTCGCGTCCGACCCGGCCGGCCTGAACTACACCGTGCTGCAGGGCGCGCCGCGGCAGCTGTTCTTTACTGTGGATGCGAAGTTCTGAGGGGTGACTGACGACGATCGCCGCGCTGCTCCGGCAGCGCGGCGGTCAACGCGGGCAGTGCGTGGAACGGCGATACGAAGCGCTGCGGCATGCCATCGACATCGGCGATGCCCGGCCCCGGGGCCGTCGTGCCGCTCGTTTTCCACAGGCACTCGCCGGCGGTCGATACGGCAGCATCCACTGACAGTGACAACTACTCCCGCGCCTCGAATGACGCGTGGTATGCGACGTCGCCGGATGGCAGCTCGCCGCGAAACGACAAGGCCTGGAAGTACTCCGGCGGAACGCCGGGCAGCGTCAGTCGCGGCACGGTTCTGAAACCGAAGCGCCCGTAGTAACCGGGTTCTCCGAGCACCACGCATCCCGCCGCGCCACGATCGCGCAGTTCAGCCAGCGCCTGCGTGACGAGCTGCGAACCGATGCCGCGGCCTTGATGCGAGGGAATGACCGACACCGGGCCGAGCCCGAACCAGTTATTTGCCCCATCGGAAACCGTGACCGGCGAGATCGCGACATGCCCGACGATGACGCCCTCATGCTCAGCCACCAGCGAGACGCTCAACTGGCCGGCCGCGCGCAGCGCGCGGACGATGAACTGTTCGGTGTGTTCGGTATGCGGTGCGTCGAGAAAGGCCGCGACGGTGACGGCTTCGATGGCCTCGGCGTCGCCGGGCGCTTCACGGCGTAGCTGCAGGCTCATGAGGTGATGCGGAAGTGTTGCGGAAAATCGCGGGCCGTGAGCGGCGCAGCGGCCGGTCCGACCCGAACCGCCGGCGATGGCTGCGACGAGCGCATCGCCGGCCTTCGTGCCTTACAGCTTGGCGCGCGACTGCAGGAAACGGCCGAGGCGGGCTTTGCGGCGGCGGGCGCGGGACTTCTTCATGGTGAGGCTCCTATGGGGTTGGGTGGACCAGCGATTGTCGCATTCCGGGGGCGTCGCGTCGCCTGGGGCGCCTGCGGGGGCGGTGCCGGCCCCGGCCGATCCGTCACTGGCCGCCGGTTCGCCGCTATCGCCGTCACCGTCGTTTGCGCGGCGGCGCCTGCCGTCGATGTCCGGTTCAGATCGATGCACGCTCCTCGGGCCGCAAGGTCAGCACCTGCACGCCGTCGCGCGTCACGGCCACCGTATGTTCGAACTGCGCCGACAGCTTCCGGTCGCGCGTCGTGACGGTCCAGCCGTCGGCTTCGGTCCGGACGGCGCGACTGCCCTGGTTGAGCATCGGTTCGATCGTGAACACCATGCCTTCCTGCAGCATCAGCCCGGTCTGCGGCCGGCCCCAATGCAGCACCTGCGGCGGCTCGTGCATCTCGCGGCCGATGCCGTGCCCGCAATAGTCGCGCACGACCGAATAGCCGTGGTGCCTGGCATGACGATCGATCGCATGGCCGATGTCGCCGAGCCGGTTGCCCGGGCGAACCGCCCGGATGCCGTGCCACAGCGCTTCATAGGTCACGCGTACCAGCCGCCGCGCGGCCGGCGACACCTCGCCGACGAGATAGGTCTTGCTGGAGTCGGCGATGAATCCGTTCTTCTCCAGCGTGATGTCGAAATTCACGATGTCGCCGTCCTGCAGGACTTCCGCCGCCGACGGAACGCCGTGACAGACGACGTCGTTGCGCGAGGCATTCAGCGCATACGCATAGCCGTATTGCCCCTTGCTCGCGGGGCGCGCATCGAGCTCGTTCACGATGAACGCGTCGACGAGATCGTTGACCTGCATCGTCGTCATGCCGATCAGGTCCAGCCGATCAAGATGAGCGAACACCTGCGCCAGCAGCCGGCCGGATTCCGCGAGCAGCGCGATCTCGTCGGGCCGCTTGGTCATGCGATCGCCGTCCTGACGGAAGGCGCCTCGACACCGGCCGCGCGCAGCTCGCGCGCGACGACCTCGTTGAACGAAGAGGTCGGATTCATCTCGCACAGCATGCCGATCTTGATCCAGAACGCCGCCTGCGCATTGATGGACCGGCAGGCCACGGCGCTGGCCTTGCGGATCTGGTCGTGCAGTTCGTCGTCGATGTTGACGATGCCCATCGGATTCTCGGATATATGAAACGTATATGGATCATATGTTCGGTGACGGTGGTTGGGCAAGGGCTGGTCGTCGCGGTTCGACGCGGCTCCCCGGGGCGGTCGGCTCCCCGGCAAGGTTTGCCGCGAGGCATCGGCAGGCAGACGCCCGTGGCGGTGCAGTTCGTCCAGCAGGCATTCGACGATCGCGGGGCGGGGTCGCCATCGTGTAACGATTTTTCAGCTCGTCATGCTGGTGCATTTCGATAACCGCTTGTTCTGAAAGATCTCCAGGAGGTCATCGGTAAATGTGATGTATCGATTGGTGCAACGATTTTCCGTCACTCCGATCCTGATCCTGGCGGCCATACGCGGCGATCCAGGCGCATCCTGGCCGGATGATGGTGCGTGTCGACTTATCTGAGAGTTCGACGTCGCCGCCGACAGTAGTCGCCGAGCGCCTGCACGAAGGGAGCGGCGGTCGGCGCGGTTGTTCCAAGGGGCAGGGCGAACTGAGGCAGCCTATGCCGTCGGAACGCGCGCAACCGCGGCTGTGCCGCATCGGCCGAAGAGGAAACACCGGATGTCCGACTTTTCGCCGTCAGACCTCAAGAGCATCCTGCATTCCAAGCGCGCGAATCTGTACTACCTCGAGCAATGCCGCGTGCTGGTCAAGGGCGGTCGCGTGGAATACGTCACCGAGGACGCGAAGCGGTCGCTGTACTGGAATATTCCGATCGCGAACACGACGACCCTGCTGCTCGGCACCGGCACATCCGTCACGCAGGCCGCCATGCGCGAGCTGGCCAAGGCCGGCGTGCTGGTCGGGTTCTGTGGCGGAGGAGGGACGCCGCTGTTCAGTGCCAACGAGGTCGACGTCGACGTTTCCTGGCTGTGTCCGCAGAGCGAATACCGGCCGACCGAGTACCTGCAGGCCTGGGTTTCGTTCTGGTTCGACGAGGACAGGCGCCTGGCGGCGGCGAAGGCGCTGCAGCGGGCGCGGATCGATCGCATCCGCGGTCACTGGACGGCGAGCCGCGAGCTGCGGCAGGCCGGTTTCGCACCGCCGGCCGGATCGGTGAACGAGCTGCTGGACCGCGCCCGCGCGGCGATCGATGTTGCGCCTGACAACGGCACCTTGCTGACCGACGAGGCGCGCCTGAGCAAGAGCCTGTTCAAGCTCTGCGCACAGGCCACGCGCTACGGCGAGTTCACGCGCGCCAAGCGCGGCAGCGGCACCGATCCGGCCAATCGCTTTCTCGACCACGGCAACTATCTGGCCTATGGTCTTGCGGCGAGCGCCTGCTGGGTGCTGGGATTGCCGCACGGTCTGGCTGTGCTGCACGGCAAGACGCGGCGCGGCGGCCTGGTCTTCGACGTGGCCGATCTCGTCAAGGATGCCGTGATCCTGCCGCAAGCCTTCATCTCGGCGATGCGCGGCGACGACGAGCAGGCATTCCGCCAGTCCTGCATCGGGAATCTCGTGCATACGGAGGCTCTGGATTTCATGATCGAGTCGTTGCAGCAGATCGCGCAGGCCACTGCCGCCGCATGAACATCCTGCTGATCTCGCAATGCGACAAGCGTGCGTTGACCGAGACCCGCCGCGTACTCGATCAATTCGCCGAGCGCCGCGGCGACCGCACCTGGCAGACGCCGATAACCCAGGCCGGACTGGATACCTTGCGCCGCCTGCTGCGCAAGACGGCGCGCAAGAACACGGCCGTCGCCTGTCACTGGATCCGCGGCCTCGACCACAGCGAACTGCTCTGGATCGTCGGCGACGCCAGCCGCTTCAATACGCAAGGCGCCGTGCCGACCGACACGACGACGCGCAACGTGCTGCGGCGGGACAGTGAAAACGACTGGCATACAGGTGACGTCATCCGCTTGCTCGCGCAGCTTGCCGCCTTGCTGCACGATCTCGGCAAGGCCAGCGTCGCGTTTCAGGAGCGGCTGAAGAACCGCGTTGCCGAGCGCAATCTGTATCGGCACGAATGGGTATCGCTGCGCATGTTCGCGGCCTTCGTCGGCGGTGACGACGACGCCACCTGGTTGCAGCGGCTGATCGACCTGCAGCCCGGCGACGAGGCGGACTGGCTCGCGCCAGGCCGCTATCAGCGTGACGGCATCGACGCGACGCAGCCTTATCCGTTCCGGAGCCTGCCGCCGCTCGCGGCCGCGGTCGCGTGGCTCGTCGTCACGCATCACCGCCTGCCGATGCTGCCGGTCATCAAGGATGACGGTAGACAGCAATGGCTCGGCGCGCGATCGAAAAGCTTGCGACGCGTCCTGCTCGAATCGCCGTTGGATCAGGTCGCTCACCACTGGAACGAAATGCTGACCCCGGCCAGTGCCGAAGCGGTTGCCGCCTGTTGGGAGCCGGCAGGACCCCTGCCCGTCGTCGAATCGTGCTGGCGCGCTTGCGCGGCTCGTGTGGCGCGGCGGTTGCTCGAGCGTCAGTCGTCATCAGCCAGATCGTGGCTCGACGACCCTTACGTCATGCATCTGGCGCGGCTCTGTCTGATGCTCGCCGACCACGACTACTCGCGGCTGCCGGCCGATTCGCCGCAGCGTGTGAAAGGCGGCGGCCGCACCGAGCTGTTCGCCAACACCGGCAGCGACGGCGAGCGCAAACAGCATCTGGACGAGCATCTGCTCGGCGTCGCGCGCGATGCAGGACTCATCGCTCATGCATTGCCGGGGTTCGAGCGCCAGCTGCCGGCGCTGCGCCAGCTCCGCGGCCTGCGCAAGCGCAGCGCCGATCCGCGTTTCGCCTGGCAGGACAAGGCCGCCGACGCGGCGACGGCATTGCGCGAACGCGCGCGCGAGCACGGCGCCTTCGTCGTCAACATGGCCTCGACCGGCTGCGGCAAGACTTTGGCCAATGCGCGCATCGTCTATGCGCTGGCCGATCCGCAGCGAGGCCTGCGCGCGACGTACGCACTGGGCCTGCGCACCCTGACCCAGCAGACCGGCCGCTGCTATCGCGACGACCTGCACCTGAGCGACGACGATCTGGCCGTGCTCGTCGGTGGTTCGGCCAGTCGCGAACTGTTCGAGTTCTACGAGCGGCAGGCCGAAGCCGTCGGTTCGGCGTCGATACAGAGCCTGATCGAAGAAGACAGTTACGTCGTCTACGAGGGCAGTACCGCCGGTCATCCGCTGCTCGATGCAGCACTGCGCGATCCCGACGTGCGCCGCCTGCTGCTGGCGCCGATGCTGGTCTGCACCGTCGACCACATGGCGCCGGCCACCGAGGGCACGCGCGCCGGCCGCCAGATTGCGCCGATGCTGCGCCTGCTCAGTGCGGACCTGATCCTCGACGAGCTCGACGACTACGACCTGGACGATCTGCCTGCACTGACGCGCCTCGTGCATTGGGCCGGTCTGCTCGGCACGCGTGTCGTACTGTCGTCGGCGACCTTGCCGCCGACATTGATCGAAGGCATGTTCCTCGCGTATCAGGCCGGGCGGCGTCACTACCGGCGCAACCGCGGCGGTGACGGCGGGCTCGAGATCGCGGCACCGGAAGTGCCTTGTCTCTGGGTCGACGAGTTCGGCGTGCAGGAGGCGATGTGCGGCGAGGTCGACGGCTTCGTTGCGCAGCACGCGTCATTCGTCGATCGCCGTGCGGCCAGGCTGGCTGAGGCTCAGCCACTGCGGCGTGGGGCGCTGGTCGAGCTTCAACTGCCGAAGTCTGCGGCGGTGGACGTACAGGCTGAGGCCTTCGCGCCGTACGTCAACGACGAATGCCGCGAGCTGCATCTCGCGCATGCGGAGACCTGTCCCGTCAGCGGCAAGCGCGTGAGCTTCGGCATCGTGCGCATCGCCAACATCGATCCGTTGTTCGAACTGGCCCGCGCCTGGATGGCGCTGGGTGCGCCCGACGGCATGCGCATTCATCTGTGCGTCTATCACGCGCGTTTTCCGCTCGTGCAGCGTTCGGCCATCGAGGCGCAGCTCGATGCCGCCTTCAATCGGCGCGGCGACGGCAAGGGCGTCTATTCGTTGCCCGGCATTCGGCGTCAGATCGATGCGCATGAGGAGCGCGACCAGATGTTCATCGTGCTCGCTTCGCCAGTTTGCGAAGTAGGGCGCGACTGGGATGCGGATTGGGCGCTGGCCGAACCGTCGTCGATGCGTGCCCTGATCCAGCTCGCCGGCCGCGTGCAGCGGCATCGCCGCAAGGTGGCTGCGTTGCCGAACATCCGCGTGTTCGAGACGAACCTGCGCTACTTCGACGGTGCCAAAGGCGACGACGGCAAGCCGGCGGCGATCTTCGTGCGGCCGGGATTCGAGAAAGCCGGCACCACGGCGGACCATCCGTTCCGCTTCATCGCGCAGCGCCTCGGCAAGCTGATGCCGCCGGAAGAGCTGGACGTGATTTCCGCGTTACCGCGCGTGCGACCCCGGCCCGATGCCGACTGGCAGCCGAAATGCCGCTTCTCCGAACTCGAGCACGCGCGCACGGCGGTCTGCATGCTGCCGCGCTCGCGTGTGCCTGCCTCGATCGGCCGCCTGCCCGAGGAATCGTTGCGACAGGACGAGTCCGCGCCGGGCTGGCTTTATCCGCAGGCCGCGTTGACCGGCCTGTTGCAACAGCAGCAGCGGTTCCGCGAGGACAAGCAACCGAAAGTCACCCTGGTGTTCCTGCCTGACGACGATGCGGAGCGGTTGGTTTTGCATCGTGTCGAGGACGATACGAAACAACGCGGGCGGTCGATCTACGTGCTCGCCGAGCAGGAGCAGACTGTGCGGGTGGACGTACCGCTGGGGCCGCGAATCGATTCCTGGGGGGATTTCGATCTGATGCGGTTACTGAGCGAACAGGCTGACGAACGGGAGGAATCACTCATCGACTGCGCCAAGCGGTTTACGACCGTCAATGTGCCGGAGGAGCGGAACAGCCGGGGGTGGCAGTACCACCCCTGGCTGGGATTTGCGAAGCGGAGATAGCTGCCTATGCGGCAGTCGAATCGCACCCTTAGGCCTCGCCTAGCTTTTCTGAGCTGCCTAGACGGCAGTGATTCTTGCGACGAATAGCTGCCCGTGGCACAGTGTGCCACGAACAAAAGAGCACATTTAGGCTCTCGCATAGCTGGTTCAAAGAGCCCGATTCCGCCACTAACGGAATCGGGCTGGGTGCAGATGCCGGATGAGACCCGGACCAAACACGAGGTCATCGTGCCAGGAGGACGCGGAAGTGTTTGAATTTCAACGCTTCGCTAGAAGAAGACGCTAATTTAGAGCCTGATAGCTCCTTCCAACACCCCGCGGCGGCAAGCTGCCGCGGGGATTCTACCGACGCGACCCACCAGGGTCGAATCCGGAGAGTTCCCCCAATGACCGAAGAATCGGAAGGCGGCAGCCGCTCCGACCGCTTCCGCTCGGCCATCGCCGCGTTCATCGACGCGCGGCGCGAGGCCAAGCTGAAAGGTAAGGAGGGTGATGCCGATACGGCATCGAAGTACGACTACGGGGCCTGGCTGGCCGATGCGGCACGCCGCGTGGCCCAGATCCAGGCCGTGACCCATGTGCTCAAGGCCACGCACCCCGACGCGCGCGGCAGCAGCCTGCACGTCCGGCCCTCGCAATTGCACCCGCATGTAGAAATCGGCAGCCATGTGCTCGGCGAAGACTTCGCCGAGGACATCGTCGGCAACGCCGCGGCGCTGGACGTGTTCAAGTTCCTCAAGCTCGACGTCGACGGCCGTCGCCTGCTCGACTGGATGCAGGACGGCGATCCTGATCTGCTGCGGGCGCTGCATGCGGATGCGGCCGTTGCCGACGAATGGGCTGGTGCGTTCTGCGGGCTCGTGCGTGGTGCGACTCAGTTGAGTTCGCACGAGAAAGGCAAGCAGATCTACTGGCTGGTCGGTGGCGATGCCGCCGACGATGCCGGCTACCAGCTGCTGCAACCGCTGTTCTCGAGCAGTCTCGCGCATGCCGTCCATGCGGATATCCAGGACGCGCGTTTCGGTGAAGCCAACACGGATGCGCGCCGGGCATTCCGTGCGCGCGAACCATTCGATGGCGTCTATCGCGACTACCGCGGCGTGGTCATGCGCAAGCTCGGCGGCACGAAGCCGCAGAACATTTCGCAGCTCAACAGCGAGCGTGGTGGCGTCAACTATCTGTTTGCCTCGCTGCCGCCGCGCTGGGATCGCGAGGAGCGTCCCGTCTTGTTGAACGTCAAATCGGCGCTGGAGCGTTTCGCCTGGTTCGAGGGTGTGCGGTCGCTGGTGCGCAAATTGGCCGATTTCCTCGCATCCGATCCGCCGGCCAAAGTGGAAACACGTGAACGGCGTGAAATCATCGAGCAGGCGCTGGGCGCGCAATTGGTGCTTTTCGCGGCATCGGTTCGCGGTCGTCTCGATCCCGGCTGGTCGCGTCATCAAGACTGCAAATTGCCGCTGCACGAGAAACTCTGGCTTGATCCTGAGCGCACGCTGCTGCCGCCGCGCGAGGGCTGGGAGCAGGAGGATCAGGAATTCAATCACCACTATCAGCTCGGGAATTGGGCCGACGACGTCGCCGCGGATTTCGGCCGTTGGGTGAATCAGCAACTGCGCGAAGCGGAAATCGCCGGTCTGGGTGATGTGGAATATCGCCACTGGGCCGGCGAAGCGCTCATCGACGCCGCCTGGCCCGTACCGATGCGGCGCTACGTCCGAGGTGAGCCATGAGCCCCTGTCCATCGTTCGACCGGCTGCTCGTGCTGCCGCATCTGCGCGTGCAGAACGCCAACGCGATCTCCAGCCCGCTGACGCACGGCTTTCCGTCGATGACGGCGTTTCTCGGCCTGATGTGGGCATTGCAGCGCAGGACGCGGGCGCTGGGCCTGGATCTGTCGTTCCAGGCAGTCGGCGTGGTCTGTCACGACTACGAAGAACAGATCAGCGAAAGGGGTTTCGTGCGCCGGTTCCGCCTGACGCGCAATCCCGTCGACAAGGACGGCAGCACCGCGGCAATCGCCGAAGAAGGCCGCATCCATCTGGAACTGAGCCTGGTTTTCGCGGTGTGCTGCGAACGCTGGGATCGCGAACCGGATCGCGTGGAGGCGGATCTCGCGACGATTGCGGAACTCGTCGCCGGCATGCGCATCGCCGGTGGCTCGCTGGTGCCTTCGCTGCGCACATCGCTCGGTCGCCGGCGTCCTTACCTCATCGATCTGGCCGGCACCGAAGACGACCAGCGGACCGTATTCCGGCATGCGCGCTATCGCCTGCTGCCGGGTTTCGCGCTGGTCGCGCGCGACGATCTGCTCGAAACGCGGCTGACCGGGCTGCGCCAGCAGGACCCGACGGCTTCGCCGCTCGATGCCTGGCTCTCGCTCGTGCGCATCGACTGGCGCCACGAGCCGGCGGCCGATGCCGCGGGCGGCAAAGGCGAATGGCGCAACGACCGCCGCGGCCGCGGCTGGGTCGTGCCGGTTCCGGTCGGCTATGGCGCATTGGGCGGCGTGCAGAGCGCCGGCACCGTTACCAACGCGCGCGACGCGACCACGCCGTTCCGCTTCGTCGAAAGCCTCTATTCGGTCGGCGAGTGGATCAGCCCACACCGCATCACTTCGCCCGAGCAATTCCTCTGGTACGCCGTCAGCCGTCCCGACGACGGACTCTATCGCTGCCGCAACGACTATCGGCCGATGCAGGACCCGTCCGCCTCGGCGCTTGAATACGACTTCGACTGATCGATCACCCTTATTCGAGGAATTCCGTCATGGCAACCGAAACTCTCAAGACCGCTTCCGTGCTCGCGTTCGAACGCAAGCTCGACCCTTCCGATGCGTTGTTCTTCGCCGGCGACTGGTCGGCACGCAAGGCCTCTGCCGACTGGGCACCGGTGTCGGTCCGTCCGAAGTCCGTGCGCGGCACCATTTCCAATCGCCTCAAGGCCAAGGACAGCAGCGATCCGGCCAAGCTCGACGCGGCCATCCAGAACCCGAACCTGCAAACCGTCGACGTCGCTGCGCTGCCGCGCGACGCGGATACGCTGAAAGTCCAGTTCACCTTGCGCGTGCTCGGCGGACTCGGTGAGCCGTCGGCCTGCAACGACGCGGCGTATCGCCGCAAGCTGATCGAAACCCTGGGCGGCTATCTCCGCGATCAGGGCGTCGGCGAACTGGCGCGGCGCTATGCGGCCAATCTCGCCAACGGCCGCTTTCTCTGGCGCAATCGAATCGGCGCCGAGCAGGTCGAGATTCACGTCGAGCATTGGCGAGACGGCGCCGCGGCGGCGCAGTGGGTGTTCCAGGCTCACGATCATTCGCTGCGCGACCTCACGGCGCCCGAAAAAGAGATTGCCGACGTTAACGCCATGGGCGCTTTGATCGCCTCCGGTCTGGCGGGCCAGGCGCACGTGCTGCTGCGCGTGACCGCGTTCGTGCGTATCGGCGCCGGCCAGGAAGTGTTTCCGTCGCAGGAACTGATCCTCGACCGCGAGCGCGGCGACAAGAGCAAGACGCTCTACGACGTCGCCGATGTCGCCGCGATTCACTCGCAGAAGATCGGCAACGCATTGCGCACGATCGATACCTGGTACGGCGACGCGGCGGAGAACGGTCCCATCGCGGTCGAGCCCTATGGCTCGGTGACGACGCAGGGCAAGGCGTACCGACAGCCCAAGGACAAGCTCGATTTCTACAACCTGCTGGATGCCTGGATCATCAAGGGCAAGGCGCCGCCGCCGGAGCAGCAGCACTTCGTCGTGGCGACCCTGATCCGCGGCGGTGTCTTCGGCGACGCGAGCTGACGACATGGACCACTATGTCGACATTCGTCTGCGGCCGGATCCCGAGATCGTGCCGCATCAACTGCTGAGCGCCGTCTATGCGCGTCTGCATCGCGGTCTGGTGCAACTCGCGAGTCAGGACATCGGCGTGAGCTTTCCGGACTACGACGAGCGCAAGCCCACACTCGGCGCATGCCTGCGTCTGCATGGCACGCGGGCATCGCTGCAGCGGCTGCTGGACACGCCCTGGCTGTCCGGCGCGCGAGACCATGTCTCAGTAGCGCCGATAACGCCGGTGCCCAGTGACGCAGGTCACCGCCGCATCGCGCGCGTGCAGGCCAAGAGCAGCCCCGCGCGCCTGCGCCGACGCGCCATGCGACGCCACGGCATCGACGCGGATGCGGCACTGCGACAGATACCCGACAGCGCCGCCGAGCAGCTGAAACTGCCCTTCGTCGTCATCGGCAGCCGCAGTACCGGGCAAGCCTCGTTTCCGCTGTTCATCCGCCAGGAGCCCGTGCAACGCGAGGCGACCGGCGGCACGTTCAACAGCTACGGACTGAGCCAGCACGCCACGGTGCCCTGGTTCTGATTGACCGCCCCTTGCACCTCCGGTCGACGTCTTGCGTCGATCGGAGGTTTGCGAGCCGGCCGGCTATTCATTCGCCACAACCGACGGCTTCTTTCAGGCGGATTTCGTTGCGCCGACCACTGCATTGCAGCGAGCAACGTCCCGAGCGCGACGCGCGGCGCTGTCCTGGTTGAGGGCTTCGGAGCGGCTTCCGCACTCGACCCTTTTTCCGGTTCGCGTGCAGGTGCCTGGATAAACAAACAGTTACGCTGCCCCGTCGGAATTGGGTCCGTTGCCTGTCGGAGGCATAATCGCGTGGCCTGTCAAAGGGCTGTGTAGGATATGAGCTTGTTCACTGCCGCATAGGCAGCTCAGAAAGATCGAGCTGCGCGGATTCGTGCAGTGCCACTGTTCACTGCCGCATAGGCAGCTCAGAAAACGCCGACGCGCTCGTTCCACTTGCTGATGTCGTTCACTGCCGCATAGGCAGCTCAGAAAGAACGGGAAGCGCATCGAGCTCGAGATTCAGAGTTCACTGCCGCATAGGCAGCTCAGAAATGATAGACCGCCGTCTGATCGCCGCGTGACCAGTTCACTGCCGCATAGGCAGCTCAGAAATTGTAGCCGCCGCGCCAGCCGACCGCGGCGACGTTCACTGCCGCATAGGCAGCTCAGAAAGGCAGCGTCGCCGTCGCCGCGCGCAGGTCATCGTTCACTGCCGCATAGGCAGCTCAGAAAACGAAGCGCGGCAAGCGCTGGGAACTGCTGCGGTTCACTGCCGCATAGGCAGCTCAGAAAGCATGCTGGAGCGCGTCGACGAGCTTCACGTAGTTCACTGCCGCATAGGCAGCTCAGAAAAGAAATGAAAAACCCCGCCGAAGCGGGGTTTCGTTCACTGCCGCATAGGCAGCTCAGAAATTTCCATGGTCCCGGAAAGCGTAGCTACCCACGTTCACTGCCGCATAGGCAGCTCAGAAAGGCGACGGTATCGAGCTCCTGCAGGTGTTCTTGTTCACTGCCGCATAGGCAGCTCAGAAAATAGGCAGCCCAGAGCTGCGCGATATCTTGCAGTTCACTGCCGCATAGGCAGCTCAGAAACAACGTCATCAGGTCCTCCAGCTCGAACACCGGTTCACTGCCGCATAGGCAGCTCAGAAATTGACGCTGACGTCGCCGGCCGCGCCGGCGTTGTTCACTGCCGCATAGGCAGCTCAGAAATTTGCGGCTCACGCGGTCGATGCGCCGCGGCCGTTCACTGCCGCATAGGCAGCTCAGAAAACGGCCCGCAGCAGGCATCGGCCGCGGCGATGGTTCACTGCCGCATAGGCAGCTCAGAAATGATGGCGGCGCTCAACGCGCAGGAAGACCAGGTTCACTGCCGCATAGGCAGCTCAGAAAAGTAGATGGTTGCCATGTCGGGCTCTGCGAAAGTTCACTGCCGCATAGGCAGCTCAGAAAATGAGCGGCTTTCCGCGATCGGTGTTGGTGTAGTTCACTGCCGCATAGGCAGCTCAGAAATGCACGCTCAGTGCCGGCATTCCTGCCGACCAGTTCACTGCCGCATAGGCAGCTCAGAAATGCGTCCCCTTCTACACCGACTCCGCGTCGCGGTTCACTGCCGCATAGGCAGCTCAGAAAATCGGCGCCGTCGTAGCGGGCAGTGACGGTGAGTTCAC
>Ga0247823_10002335_pt1 | contig 15619 bp, 13 predicted proteins | sample 13C_PalmiticAcid_2_FD_192426 | JGI IMG/M metagenome (GOLD analysis project Ga0247823, IMG submission 192426) | Soil microbial communities from agricultural site in Penn Yan, New York, United States - 13C_PalmiticAcid_Day30 | ecosystem: Environmental > Terrestrial > Soil > Agricultural land...
CGCGTTCCAGACCAACATCCTGGCGCTCAACGCTGCGGTGGAAGCCGCGCGCGCCGGTGAGCAGGGCCGTGGCTTCGCTGTGGTCGCTTCGGAAGTGCGCACGCTGGCGCAGCGCTCGGCCAACGCGGCCAAGGAGATCAAGGGCCTAATCGACACGTCGGTGGGCAAGGTCGCGGATGGCTCGGCACTGGTCCGCCAGGCGGGCGCCACGATGGACAAGATCGTGGCGTCGGTCCAGTGCGTCACCGAGATCATGGCCGAGATCTCCGCGGCCTCGCAGGAACAGAGCGCGGGTATCGAACAGGTCAACCAGACCATTACCCAGATGGACGAGACCACCCAGCAGAACGCCGCGCTGGTGGAAGAGGCGTCTGCGGCCGCCGGAAGCCTGCAGGTGCAGGTGGGCGCCCTGCGCCAAGCGGTCACGCAGTTCCGCACCGACCGCACGCCGGGTCGCGCGTCGGTACGCCGCCCGCAAACGGTCTAATGCCGCGGATGCCGTCCGCCGGGTGCGAGGCGCATCAGGCGGACGGCGGGAAGTCGGCGAGCGACGTGCCGTCGACCTCCACCAGGCGGTCGAGCCGGACACGCTCCCCTGTGCCGAGTTCGGCGTACTCGATACCGTCGCGGGCCGACAGGGTCACGATCCGGGTGTCCCGCGCCTGCGGATTGCCGTCATCGTCGATGAAACGAATGACGGCGTTCGCCCGGCGCGTCGCCGTAGCTTCGAGCGCGTCATGGAACTCGCAGTTGATCGGCGTATAGGGATCAGAAGGGCGTGGCATGCGGATTCCCGATCGGAGCCGGCACAAGGCAGGCGAGCCAGCGTACCGCTGCGCTGCGATGGTGTCGCGCACGCGCTCAGGTACCGGCGTGCGCGATCACTGCCGCGTCAGCAAGGCTCACCCCGGAATCCGCGCGATCACCTTGATCTCGAAATCGAATCCCGCAAGCCAGTTCACGCCGATCGCCGTCCAGTTGGGATAAGGCGGGGCGGGGAAGACCTCGCCCTTGACCTTCATGATCGTCTCGAACTGGTGTTCGGGGTCGGTATGGAAGGTCGTCACGTCGACGATGTCGTCCAGGCCGGCGCCGCCGGCTTTCAGGGTGGCCTCCAGATTGGCGAACGCCAGACGGACCTGCGCTTCGAAGTCGGGCTCGGGCGAGCCGTCACTGCGGCTGCCGACCTGGCCGGAGACGAACAGCAGGTCGCCCGAGCGGATCGCGGCGGAGTAGGTGTGGTGGGCGTAGAGGTCGTGCCGACCGGCGGGGAAAACAGCGTCGCGGGATGCCATAGGAGTGCTCCTTGGGATGGGTGGGGCCGATCGGCCCGGTGCAGGGCGATCACTCTAGGCAGCGCTGCCGGGTGGATAAACACGCGGATCCCGAGATCACTGTTTGTAGAATCCAAACAATCCCAGCCGCCCTTGGAGTTCGCATGGACCGTATCGACGCGATGCAGGCCTTCGCCCGCGTGGTCGAGACCGGCAGCTTCACCAAGGCGGCCGACACGCTGCAGGCCAGCAAGACCCGGGTGACGCAACTGGTGCAGCAGTTGGAGACGCACCTGCGGGTGAAGCTGCTTCACCGCACCACGCGCAAGGTCAACGTCACCGCCGACGGCGCCGCGTATTACGAGCGTGTCGTGCGCCTGCTGGCCGACCTGGACGATGCCGAGACCAGCCTGTCCGCGGCCTCCGAAGCACCGCGCGGACGGCTGCGCGTGGATGTGCCCGCCCCGTTGGCCAGCCTCGTGCTCGTGCCCGCATTGCCTGATTTCCATGCGCGCTATCCCGATATCCAGCTCGACCTCGGCGCCAGCGATCGCAAGGTGGATCTGATCGACGAGAACGTGGACTGCGTGATCCGCGGCGGCGAACTGACCGACGCGTCGTTGCGCGCGCGCCATATCGCCGACCTCGCGCTGGGTGTGTACGCCGCACCGTCCTACTTGTCGCGCGTGGGCACGCCGGCGCATCCGCAGGCATTGGAAGACGCCGCGCATCGTGTCATCGGCTACCGCAGTGCGCGGACCGGCAACCCGCTGATGTCGTCGATGCGGCACGGCGAGGAAAACGTGCGGGTGCAAGGCCGTCATGTGTTGTCGGTGGACGACGGCAATGCCTATCTGGCCGCCGGCATCGCCGGGCTTGGCGTGCTGTGGCTTCCCACCTACATGGCGCGCGAGCCGCTGGCGCGGGGTGCGCTCGTGCCGCTGTTCGAAGAGTGGCAGATCGAACCCATGCCGATGTACCTCGCGTTCCCGCCCAGCCGGCATGTCAGCCGTAAGCTGCGGGTCTTCATCGACTGGGTTGTGGATCTGATGGCGCAGCATGCGCCAGGCATCCGGCCGCCGCGCTGACGCGCGAAGGACGTCCCGCCTCGGCCTGTCCTACCGTCGGCTCGAACCGCGTTGACGGGGATGTTTCCGGCATCCCCGGCCCTGGGCGCCTTCACGCTGACACAGCGGCGTGGCGCCATCATCCGCTCGCGCGCCCCACCGACCCCCCTCGTCGACATGAACCTGTTCGAACGCGAATCGCAGCTCGATACGTTGGAAGGCCTGCTCCGCGACGCCCAGGCAGGGGCGGGCAGCGTCGTCCTGGTCGGCGGTGAGGCGGGCATCGGCAAGACCAGCCTGGTGACGGCGCTGCGTGAGCGCAGCGGCACGATGTCCCTGTGGTGGGGCGCGTGCGATGCCTTGCAGACGCCGCAACCCCTTGCACCGCTGCACGACATCGTGCGTGACAGCCCGGTCGGTTTCGGCGCGCTGATCGACACCGTCGGGCGCATCCCGCTGTTCGGCGCCGTGCTGTCCGAACTGCAGGCCGCACCCACGCTGTTCGTCGTCGAGGACGCGCATTGGGCCGATGAAGCCACGCTCGACCTGCTCCGGTTCCTGGGTCGGCGCTTGGCGCAGGTGCCGTGCCTGCTGGTGGTGACCTATCGCGATGATGAAGTGCCCGCGCACCATCCGCTGCGTCGCCTGATGGGCGATCTGCCGCGGGCGAGCGTCGTCCGGATGCAGGTGCCACGCCTGAGCGCCGGCGCCGTGGAGGCGATGGCGAAAGGCGCGCTGCATGCCAGCGAAGGGCTGTACGACGTGACCCAGGGCAATCCCTTCTTCGTCAGCGAAATGCTCCGCCGCGGTACCGAGGCCGTGCCGCATGGCGTGGAGGATCTCGTGCTGGCGCGCTTCGCCCGGCTCAGTGCGCCGGCGCAGGACGTCGCGCAGCTCGCGGCCATCGTGCCCCGGCATCTTCAGGGCTGGTTGCTGGACGCGGTGCTCGCACCGTCCGTTGAGGCCGTGGAGGAATGCCTGGATGCCGGGCTGCTCGTCGCCCAGCGCGATGCGTTCGCGTATCGGCACGAACTGGCACGCGTCGCAGTGGAACGGTCATTGTCGGGCCCGCGTGCGCAGCGATGGCATGCGCGCGTGCTGGCCACCCTGGACGCGCTGCCTGCCGAGCGTGCGCCGCTGGCGTGGCGCGTGCACCACGCCGCCCGGGCCGGCGACCGTGATGCGGTGTTGCGCCTGGCGCCGGCCGCAGCCGAGGAGGCGCGGCATAGCGGTGCGCACCGCGAGGCCGCCGCACAACTGCGCACCGCGCTGGGCTTCGCAGACGCACAACCCGATGGGGAACGCGCGGCGCTGCTGGAGCGACTCGCCTACGAGAGCTACCTCACCGATCAGATCGAGGAAGCACTGACCGCACGCGAGGCGGCCCGCGATCTCTGGCGCGCGCGCGGCGACCGGCTTCGGGAAGGCGATGCCACGCGCTGGCTCTCGCGTCTGAGTTGGTACAACGGCCAGAGCGCGCACGCGCAGGCCTATGCCGACGAGGCCATTCGTCTGCTGGAAGACCTGCCGCCCGGGCGCGAGCAGGCGATGGCCTACAGCAATCGCGCGCAGCTGCACATGCTGCAAGGGCAGAGCGATGCGGCGGTGGCCTGGGGCGAGCGTGCGCTGCGCCTGGCCGTTGCGCTGGATGATCGGGAGATCGAGGCGCATGCGCTGAACAACATCGGCACCGCGCAGCTCGATCTCGATGAGGCTTCGGGCGCGGCGGCCCTGGAGCAGAGCCTGCGGCTCTCGTTGGACCACGGGCTCGAAGAGCATGCCGCCCGTGCCTACGTGAACCTGGCCTACGACGCCATCGTGCGTGTGCGCCTGCCCGCCGCGCAGGCGTGGCTGTCGCGCGGGCTGGCGTATTGCGAAGCGCGCGACCTCGATGCTTGGGCCGGTTACCTGGCGGCACTGCAGGCCAGTGCGTGGTTCGCCGCGGGTCGATGGGACGACGCGGCGGGGCAGGCGACCCGCATGCTTCGCACCTCCCACCTGGCGCCGATCACCCGGGTCATCGCCCTCACCGTGCTGGGCCACGTGCGCGTGCGCCGGGGCGATCCGGACGCGTTGCCCGTGCTCGATGAAGCCCTGCAGCTGGCGCTGCCCATGCAGTCCTTCCTCCGCATCGCACCGGTCGTGGTGGCGCAGCTCGAAGCCGCTTGGCTAGCGGACGATGCCACGCGGGTGGGAGAGATCCTGGCTATGCTCACCCACACCCGTGCGCGCTCGCGCTACGACCGCGGACGGGTGGACGAGATTGCGTATTACCGGGGTGCCACGGCGGCCGATGACGGCATGTCGTTGGAGGGCCCCATGGCGTTGCAGGCCGCCGGCCGCTGGCGCGAAGCCGCGGACGCATGGCAAGCACTGGGATGTCCCTACGAGCAGGCGCGTGCGCTGGCCGACGGCGATGAGGCCGCCCAACGCACCGCGCTGGTCCTGTTCGAAGGGCTCGGCGCGAGCCCGATGGTCGCCCGCCTACGCCGGGGACTGCGTGAGGCGGGCGTGCGCGGCGTGCCGCGTGGCCAGCGGGCGTCCACGCAAGCCAATCCCTATGCCTTGACCGCCCGCGAGATCGAAGTGCTGGAACTGCTGTGCGGCGGCCTGCGCAACGCGCAGATCGCCGCGCGCCTGTCGCGCTCGGTCCGCACGGTGGACCACCACGTCGCCGCGGCCTTTTCCAAGCTCGGCGTCGGCACCCGCACCGAAGCCATGGCGGCCGCGTTGGCGGCAGGCATCCACGCCAAAAGATAGGCAAAAGATAGGCAATCGCCGGGCGCAATCTGGGCAAGTCCGCCGACGCGGTGCGGAAGGCCGCTCCGTAGCCTGTGCAGCACAGCAATCCGCTGTGCCCACGACGGACTTACCCCATGAAAACTGCCTTCCATCCCCTGCGTACGCTGGCCATTGCTGCCCTGTGCGCCCTCACCCTGAGTGGTACCGCCCTGGCCCGTGACGCGGGCAGTACCGCCAGCACGGCCAGTGCCATTCACCGCTACGTCATCCAGCGCTCGTTCCCGAAGGGCGCGCTCGATGGCCTGGACGCGGCCACCAAGGCCAAGGTCAACCAGACCAACGCCCGCTTCGGCGTGAAGTGGCTGATGTCCTTCGCGAGCGGCGACAAGACCAAGACCTTCTGCATCTACGAAGGCCCCACCGAAGCCGCCATCCGCGAGGCCGCCAAGGCCAACCACCTGCCGGTGGACAGCATCACCGAAGTGCCCGTCACCCTCGACGCGCACTGAGCCCACCGGGTGCGCGGCCATCCCGCCGCGCACCCGATCCCACCGACCTTCTTCCGGAGACACTCCCATGCCCCGCTACATGATCGAACGCACCTTCCCGACCGGCCTGCACATCCCCATGACCGACGTGGGTGCCCGTGCCTGCCTCGGCGTCGTCGCCACCAATGCCAAGGAAGGCGTCACCTGGGTGCATTCCTACGTGAATGCTGAAAAGACCAAGACGTTCTGCGTCTACGACGGCCCCGATCCCGAAGCGATCCGCCGCGCGGCGGGCGACAACAACCTGCCGCTCGAGCGCATCACCCAGGTGAACGTGCTTGCGCCGTACTTCTACCGCTAGGCAGGTGACTGTCATGAATCGCATCCTCGCCGTGCTGTACGGCGGCGCCTGCTACACGGCGTTCCTCGCCACGTTCCTGTACGCCATCGCGTTCGTCGCCGGAGTCGGTGTGCCCAAGCACATCGATAGCGGTCCCGCCGCACCGTGGCTTGGCGCGCTGGCCATCGACGTCGCCCTGCTCACCCTGTTCGCCGTCCAGCACAGCGGCATGGCGCGGCCCGCCTTCAAACGCTGGTGGACGCGCTTCGTGCCCGCCTCGGTCGAGCGCAGCACCTTCGTCCTCGCCAGCAGCGCGGTGCTGGGGCTGGTGTTCTGGCAGTGGCACTCGCTGCCGCAGCTGGTCTGGCACGTGGAATCGGCGGTGGCGAGGGCCGGCCTGTGGGGCGTGTCCCTGTTCGGTTGGCTGCTGGTGCTGGCCAGCTCGTTCACGATCGATCACTTCGCCCTGTTCGGCCTGCGCCAGACGTGGCGGAACGGGCAGGGTGCCGGGGGGAAGGAAGAACCCTTCGTCATCCGGGCGATGTACCGCATCGTCCGCCATCCGCTCATGCTTGGCTTCCTGATCGCGTTCTGGGTCACCCCGCAGATGACGGTCGGCCACCTGCTGTTCGCGGTGGTGGTCACCGGATACATCATCGTGGCCGTGAGGTTCCTCGAGGAGCGCGACCTGATCGCGGTGCACGGCGATACCTATCGCGACTACCAGCGGCAGGTGCCGATGCTGCTACCGGGTCGGAGGCGCCGTTGAACAGTGGCGCATGCCTGTGCCATGTGGCGGAACGTGGCGGTTGATACCACTGCCCATGGCCGACGATAGGGGCCGATATGGCCCGCCATGGGCGACACCATGGCGGGCCATCGTCGTGCGTATGATCCGCGATACCGGTTGGTATCGACGACCATGCCAGTTGGTATCGATGGCCATATCCGTTGGCATGCCGCGCGATAGGTCGATGCATGGCCATCGATAGGCCGGGCTATCGAGCGCCATATGTCCGACGATTGCGCGTGATACCAATCGGTATCGACGTTGATACCGATAGGCCTCAACGTCCAATGCCACGCCTATGGCGCACGATACTGTGCGCTATCAACGCGCCGGTTTGACGCGTGCGGGCGTGCTGTTCCCGTCTGCAAATGTTAGAGGTTTTTCCTTGCGCGGCCACTTAGAGTAGGACCGTCCGCCAGAAGGCGGGCACTCAACCCCGGCACGTCAAGGAGACGACATGAGCCAGAACATCGTAGACATTGCATTCGACGACATGGCCCTCACCGATATCGACAGTGCGCTGTCGATCCTGGAGATGCGGTTCGCGGTATTGGTGGCATTGGATGCCGTGAAGCGGCAACGATTGCACAAGATGGGCGACAAGTCCGAAGCCTTCTGCCGGTTGGCGATCGATGTGCTTTCCGGCAATCCCCAAATCATTCCACCCAACTTCGATCTGGCCGCCCTGCAGCGCGACGTGGCCGCACTGGACACGCTGCGCACCCGCACCATCCGCGTGCTGCGCCTGTACGAGCGCATGGTGGATACCGAAATGGCCTTGGGCAGCGACATGATGGTCAACGCCGTGGAGGGCTATGCCTTCCTCAAGGTGGCGGGCAAGAGCGCGGGCTTGGATACGCTGCGCAAGCAGTTGTCCGTGCGCTTCAAGACCCGGCGGTCGCGGGCGGAAGTGGAGGAGAGTGTGGGTGAACCCGACGACGTCGTGGAACCCACCTGAACTATCAGCGTGAGAGGGAAAGGCGTGACAACAGGGCTCCGTCAGGAGCCCTGTTGGTCAGTGCGCTCCGTCGGCTTCGATCTGGGCGCCCTCTGGCTGGCTCGGTGCTTCCCGCTGGGATCGTCCGATATGCCGCAGTCGCATCTGCTTATCACGGACGGCCACTTCATGTCCGTCCGTCATCGCATTACACATGTCCGGCCCGCTCCAGTCGGACGGTGGGCGCCGGGAACGGGAACCCGGCGCCCGCATCGTATCGGCAGGCGTCCGACCTTTTCCGCCGCCCTTCGATGCGTGACGAGAAACCACGACTGGAGCGGGCAGTTCTCCTAGGGGCGAGGTCTAGGAAGGATCGGCGTCCTGGCGGGACGCATGCGCCTTGAACGTGGCGTTCAGACGTTCGTACACGTACTCGTGATCTTCGGGCGCTGCCAGTCGAAGCACTGCGGTCGTCAGGTTCGCCCATATCTCGGCGCGTGAAGCGGCCCGGGATGTCTGTTGCACGACATCCCATCGCTGGCCGATCTCACTGATCATCGCATCGAGCTCGGGGAGTGATTTGAAGTGCGTGCCTGTCATGGACATCTCGAAGTGCAGGGACAGACGCGACGGTAGTGCACGCGCCAGGTCAGGCGCGTTAGCTGACGGTAAATCCAGCGCGCGCGCGCCGTTCTGCGTCGTTATGTGTGCATGGCGATCCTTCATGAGGCCGGTCGCGGTGGCACATGACCAGCGGCGATATCGGCGAAAGATCTGATGCATAAGCGCATAAAGAATCTTCATTTCGCTTAATAGGGTGCGCGTGGCCCACTTCAGGTCCCACGTCACTCCGGACTTATCGATGCCCCGTGCAGTTTCCTTGGCCGCCGCCATTGCGGCCGTGCTTTCGCTTGCCCCCGATCTCGCCCGCGCCCAGGAATCCGCACCTGTCGCCGACAGCAAGACGCTTTCGACCGTCGTGGTAACGGGCTCCAATCTGCGTCGTGCCGACGCCGAAGGGCCCAATCCGGTCCAGGTTATCAACCGCGAGCAGTTGGAAGCCTCCGGCAAGGCGACGGTCGCGGATGTGTTGCGTTCCATCTCCGCCAATACCGGCAATGCGTCCAATGAGACGAGCAATAGCGGCTGGGCGTCCGGCTCGGCGGGTATCGGTCTTCGCGGCCTCTCGCAGAAGAACACCCTGGTGTTGCTCAATGGCCGCAGGCTGGCCAACTATGGCTTTCCCGCCAACGGCCTCTCCGATACGTTCGTCAATCTCAACGCACTGCCTCTGGTGGCGGTCGAGCGGATCGAGGTCCTGAAAGACGGCGCGTCCGCGGTGTACGGGTCCGATGCGGTGGCCGGCGTGGTGAACATCATCACCCGACAGAATTTCGAAGGACTCGATATCGGCGGACGCATCGGTACGTCCGACGAAGGGGGCCTCAACGAGCGTCAGGCCAAACTGATCGGCGGGTTCGGCGATATCGAGAGCGACGGGTTCAACGTCCTCTACAGTGTGGACTACTACGACCGTGATCGGCTGGACCAGAGCGAGCGCAAGCTGACCCGCTCCGGCATCTACACCGGCAAGCCGGGTGGACGCTGGAATGGATGGTCGGCCAAAGGCGCACGCTTCCTGGTCAATGGCGTATCGGTGCCGTTGCTGGACGCCAATGGCAACTGCCCCGAAGGCACCGTCCTCACCGCGAGTGCGCCCATCGACGGCCTGGCCGGCGACACCTGCGCCTTCAACCTGGCGGACTACACCACGCTGATCCCAGCCACCGAGCGCCTGCAGGGTTACGTCAACGGGACGTTCCGCATCAACGACACCCTGGAAGCCTTCGGCGAAGCGCACTACAGCTACATCCGTGGCACCTCGTGGTTCGGCTCGAGTCCGTTCTTCACCTTGGAAAGCGGGCGCTTCGCGTTGAACGCGGAGACCGGCCTGGCCGAGCCCGTGTCGGCGATCCTGCCCGCCAACAATCCCTACAACCCTTATGGCGTGGCCACGCCCATCGAGTACACCTTCTTCAACCTGGGGGCCTCGATCAAGACCAACCGCTCGGATGCCTATCGGGTCTTGGGTGGACTGCGGGGGCGCCTGGGCGACTGGGATTGGGAGACGGCCGCCTTCGCCGCGCGCAGCAAGGAAGAGGAGATCGTCGCTGGCGGCTTCGCCAACCGCTGGGCGCTGTACGACGCGCTCAACAACGGCACCTACAACCTGCATGATCCCTCCGCAACGCCGCAGTCGGTGCTGGATGCCATTGCCCTCAGCACGACGCGTCCCGCCGATTCGAGGCTGACCGGTGCCGATGCCAAGATCATCGGCCAGTTGTTCGACCTGCCCGCGGGTCGGGTGGGTTTCGCCGCCGGTGTGGAGTGGCGACGCGAGGAACTGGTCTCGCGCAATCCCTGGCAGATCGATGCCGGCCTGCAGATCCGCCCGGCCATTGCCGCCGTCGATGGTCGCCGCGATGTCGCTGCCGCCTACGCCGAATTCAACATCCCGCTGCATTCCACCCTGGAACTGCAGGTCGCCGGACGCGGCGATCATTACAGCGATTTCGGTGAAGCGTTCTCGCCCAAGGTCAGCCTGCGCTGGCAGCCATTCGATGCCTTGCTGGTGCGCGCGGCGGCATCGCGTGGCTTCCGTGCGCCGTCGCTGTCGGAGAATGCGGCCAGCACCAACATCTCCTACGGTTCGGTGGTCGATCCGCACGACCCCGATGTGCCTGGCTCGCGGCAAAACCCGACGTTCTTCACCGTCGGCAACACCGACCTGGATCCGGAGCGCACCCACAGCTACAACGCCGGCTTCGTGCTCTCGCCCTGGGCCGACACCAGCCTGAGCGTGGACTGGTACCGCATCGAGCTGGACAACCTGATCGGCACGGGCAATACCGCCACCATCGTGCAGGAGAACGACCCGGCCAACGTCATCCGCGACGCGCGCGGCAAGTTGCTGGCCGTTTACAACCGCTATCAGAACCTGACCGAGCTGAAGACCTCGGGCATCGACGTCGAACTGCGCCAGCGCTGGCGCACGGCCGCGGCGGGCGAATTCGGTCTTTCCAGCGCGTACACCCACGTGCTCGAGTACCGCCGGCAGAACACGGTGGGCGGCCCGCTGGTGGACTACGCCGGCAACAACCTCAGCTTCACGCTGCCGCGCAACAAGGCGACCACGACGGCCGACTGGGTGCTCCGCGACTTCACCACGGCGCTGACCTGGTACCACACCGGCGGCTACGCGCAGACGCGCAGCACGGCGCAATCGCGGGTGGACGGGTACGACCAGTTCGATCTGTACTTCGCCTGGAGCGGCTTGGACAAGCTGACGCTGTACGCCAAGGTGCAGAACCTGCTGGACGAAGAGCCGCCATACGACGCTTCGTTCCCCGGCATCCGTGCGCCGTACGACTTCTCCCAATACGACTTGCGCGGCCGCTACTTCTCGGTGGGCTTCGACTACCGATTCTGACCCGCTGGCGGCCGTCTCCCGGCCGCCTTACCTTCCTCCCTCGTCGCGTCCGGCCCGCGCGCCGGACGCGCTCCATTGGAGTGGCTGATGCTGTCCGCTGCACGCGTGCTGTTCCAGGCCCTGGTGGCCTTCGCTTCGCTCTCCCTATCCGTCACAGCGCTGGCGCAAACGTCCTACTTCTTTCCCGGCCCCGTCGATGCCGATCCCACCGTGCCCACGCCCGAGCAGTTCCTCGGGTATCCCATCGGCAGCCGGTACACGCGGCACGACGAACTGGTGGCCTACTTCAACGAACTGGCCAAGACCTCCCCACGGGTGAAAGTCGAGCAGACCGGTCGCAGCTACGAAGGGCGCCCGTTGTTGTTGGTCACCATCACCGACGCGGACAACCAGGGGCGGCTGGAGGACCTGAGGCAGGCGCACGCCACGCTCGTCGACCCGGCGCGCCCGGATGCGGCGGCGGCCAATGCGCCCGTCGTGGTCTGGCTGGCCTACAGCGTGCACGGGGCGGAGACGTCCAGCGCAGAGGCCGCATTGCTGACCGCCTGGTACCTGGCAGCGGACCGCAGCGAGTCCACCCGGCGCTGGCTGCGCGAAGCCGTCGTGCTGCTGGATCCTGCCCAGAATCCCGATGGCCGCGATCGCACCGCGAACTGGCACAACGCGTGGGCGTCTTCGCCGCCGTCCGCCGACCCGGCCGATCGCGAACATGTGGAGCCGTTCCCGGGAGGGCGCTTCAACCACTACCTGACCGATCTCAACCGCGATTGGCTGGCACTGTCCCAGACCGACAGCTGGCCGAAGGTGGAGCATTTCCATCGCTGGTATCCGAACGTCCAGATCGATTTCCACGAAATGGGCAAGGACAGCACGTACTACTTCGAGCCTTCGCCGAAAAGCATGGAGAGCCCGCTCCTGCCCAAGAGTTCCTACGAGGCCAACAAGGTGTTGGCCCGCTACCACGCGCAAGCACTGGATACGCTCGGTTCGCTGTACTACACCGGCGAGAACTTCGACAATTTTTCTCCGATCTACGGCTCGACGTATCCGGATTTCCACGGCGCCATCGGCGTTACGGTGGAGCAGGCCAGCTCGCGCGGGCGGGTACAGGAAACCGTCAATGGCCTGCTGACGTTTCCGTTCACCATCCGCAACCAGCTCAATGTCGGCCTGGCCACCGTGCGCGGCGCGGTGGAGCAGAAGGTCTACCTGTTGAAACTGCAGAAGGATTTCTTCCGCAGTGCGTTGGACCAGGCCAATGCCTATCCCGTGCGCGACTGGGTGTTCGGCGATACCGCCGACCCCACCCTGAGCCGCCGTCTGTTGGCCTTGCTGCTGCGGCATCACATCCAGGTGCGGGCGCTTGAACAGCCGGTGGACATCGACGGCAAACGCTTCGTGCCGGGTTCTGCCTGGGTGGTGCCTGCCCGGCAGCCCCAGTTCCGGCTGGCGCACGCGATATTCGAGTTCACCCCGCCGGTTAAAGGCGACGTCTTCTACAGCGGTACGTCCTATGCGATCGCGCCGGCCTATGGCGTGGCTTACGCGGCCAGCCGGCGCGTCCTGCCTGTCGGCGCCGTGGTCACTCAGGCGCCCCCGCGCACGGGCGGCGTCGTGGGTGGAACGGCGGGGTATGCCTATACCTTGGATCTGCGTGATTTCGGCGGCTATCGTCTGGTCGGCACGCTGCTACAGGAGGGGTTCCGGTTGCGCGCGGCCTTCGCGCCCTTTGTGGCGGGCACCGAGGCCGAGGAGGCGAATCATCCACATGGCACGGTGATCATTCCGGTGGCAGGCCAACCGTTGCAGGGCGATGCCCTGCGGGAACGCCTGCATGCGTTGGCCGACGCCGGTGGCGTCCGTGTCCGGGCGCTGGCATCGGGCCTGAATCGATCCGGCATCGATCTGGGCAGCGACAGCATCAAGGCCATCCGCAAGCCGGCCATCGCACTGGTCCTCGGACCGGGGGTGTCTCCGCCGGAAATAGGCTCGGCCTGGTATGCCTTCGACACGGCGCTGGGGGTGCCGTCGACGAAGCTGGAGCCGTCGCAACTGGCGACGGTGCCCCTGGATCGCTACACCAGCATCGTGCTGGCCAGTGGCACTTATGCGGACGTGCCTGAAGCCAGTGTCGCGGCGCTGAAGCGCTGGATCGCGCAGGGTGGGTCGCTGGTGACGTACGGCAGCGGTGCGCGGTGGGCGATCGAGAAAGGCCTGGCGCAGGCCAAGCTGCGTGAAGGGGGCGAGGACATCCCGAAGGAGCGGCTGGATTTCGGCAGCCAGCGCGATGTGTTCGCGCTGCGACGGGTCAGCGGCAACATCCTCAGTGCGGACGTCGACCTTACGCATCCGTTGGCGTTCGGGCTGCAGGACCGGCGGATCCTGGTGAACAAGGAGACCGGACTTGTCTTCGAGAATGGGGAGAACCCGTATCTCAATGTCGTACACATCGACGCTGCACCGCGGGTCAACGGTTACCTGTCGGAGATCAACCGCGCGCGCGTGGCCGATAGCGCTTTCCTGCAGGTCGCTCCGCTGGAACAAGGCAATGTCGTGGTGTTCGCCGACGATCCTGCGCACCGCAAATACTGGCATGGCACCGAACGCCTGCTGCTCAACGCGGTGCTGTTCGCCAACCATCTCAACCCGGTGAAGCAGCGCGGGGAGTGAAGGCGCCGGGTCGCACGGTGCGCGCCCGGTAGCGAATCGTGGGGTGGGGGAGTTCGCGGATCCCGCCCCAGGGAGACTGGATAGTTCGTCGGAACAGGGCCTTCGGGTCGCCCGGCGCACGGGTCTGGCATGACTTACGACAGATCGACGTGCAGGCGATCTTCGCCAGAATGACGGCGTGCCACCCCGTCTGGAATGGCGCCACGCTGGAGGCCCTGCCATGATCCGATCCCTGCTTGTGCTCTGCCTGCTGGTGGCACCGGTCGCGTCCCGTGCCGCCGAGCCGGCGCGCGTCATGATCGTGGGCACCTACCATTTCAGTAATCCGGGACAGGACCAGGCGAACGTCGAATCCGTCGACGTGACGGTGCCCGGGCGGCAGGCCGAACTCCAGGCGGTCACCGATGCCCTGGCCAGATTCGAGCCCAGCCTGGTCGGTGTCGAATGGCCGGCAGCAGCCGCCGACACGGAGTACGCCCGCTATCTCGAGGGCACCTTGCCGGCGAGCACCAACGAGGTGGTGCAGTTGGGCTTCCGCTTGGCGAAGCAGCGAGGGCTGACGCGCGTTCATGGCATCGACGTGCCGGGAGATTTCCCGTTCGAGCCGCTCCAGGCGTGGGCACAGGCCAACGGGAAAGCCGACGCGCTGAATGCGCTGATGGCGCAGGCACAAGGCATCACGGGCCGTATCACCGCGCTGCAGGCCACGCATTCGATCGGCGGCGTGCTGCGCGAGATGAACACGCAACGCGCCATCGATGAGGGCGCGGCGTTCTATGCCGAGTTCCTGCGGTATGGCAAGGACGATCAACAACCGGGGGTCGCCCTCAACGCCGCTTGGGGCGAACGGAACCTGGCGATCTGCGCGCGCCTGCTGCAGGCCCTCAAGCCTGGTGATCGCGCCGTGGTGTTCTACGGCCAGGGCCATGTCTATCTGTTGACGAGCTGCTTACGCGCTGCACCCGGCGTTGAGCTCGTCGATGCCAACGCCTACCTGCCAGCGCGTTGAGCTGACGGGCAGAACTACCTGGGCAAGGCCCGCTGCTGGGCAGCGGGTGACAACCTAACCGCGGGCCCGCTCGGGAGAAGCGCCATCGAGGATGGGTACATGCCTGGGCGATGCATCGATCGACGCGTTTGATACCACTTCCTGTGGCCGGGGATAGGAGCCGGTATGGCCCGCCATGGATACCCCTATGGCGGGCCATCATCGTGATCATGGCGGGCGATACCGGTTGGTATCGTTCACCATGCCAGTGGGTATCGCCCGTCATATCCGTTGGTATGCCGTATGAGGTGTCGATGCATGACCGTCGATAGGCGCGCGTGTGCACGGCGATATGTCCGATGATCGTGCGTGATACCCATCGGTGTGGACGTTGATACCAATGGGTATCAACGTTCAATGCCCCGCCTATGGCGTACGACACTGCGGGCTATCGACGCGTGGGAATGGCGTACTCGGCTGTGTCGTGTCGCGTTGCAAATGTTAGAGGTTTTTCTTTGCGAGGCCACCTAGAGTAGGGCCGTCCGCCAGAAGGCGGGCACTCAATCACGGCACGTCAAGGAGACGACATGAGCCAGAACATCGTAGACATTGCATTCGACGACATGGCCCTTACCGATATCGACAGTGCGCTGTCGATCCTGGAGATGCGGTTCGCGGTACTGGTGGCATTGGATGCCGTGAAGCGGCAACGGTTGCACAAGATGGGCGACAAGTCCGAAGCCTTCTGCCGGTTGGCGATCGATGTGCTTTCCGGCAATCCCCAAATCATTCCACCCAACTTCGATCTGGCCGCCCTGCAGCGCGACGTGGCC
>Ga0247823_10002336_pt1 | contig 15619 bp, 14 predicted proteins | sample 13C_PalmiticAcid_2_FD_192426 | JGI IMG/M metagenome (GOLD analysis project Ga0247823, IMG submission 192426) | Soil microbial communities from agricultural site in Penn Yan, New York, United States - 13C_PalmiticAcid_Day30 | ecosystem: Environmental > Terrestrial > Soil > Agricultural land...
GCGGCCTCGGTGGCGACCAGCCCGACGATGACCGCGTTGACGCGCACCTTAGGCCCCCATTCCATCGCAAGCGATTCGGTGAGGCTCAGCAGCCCCGCCTTGGCCGCGCCATAGACCGCGGTGCCCGGCGAGGGCCGCGCCCCCGAAACGCTCGCGATATTGACGATGCTGCCGCCATCCTCCTGTGCCTGCATGATGCGATTGGCGGATTGCGCGACATGGAGCGGCGCGAGCAGGTTGAGCGCGACGACGCGTTCCGAAAACCGCGGCGAAGCCGAAGCCGCATCGGCTTCGGGCGATCCCCCGGCATTGTTCACGACGAGATCGAGCCGGCCGTGCCGCCCGAAAATGCGGTCGATCATCGCTTGAACCTCGCCCGCCGAACGCACGTCGCATGCCTCGAACTCCGCGGCCGCGCCATGATGGCGCGGCAGATCATCGGGGGCGTTGCGGCCGCAAATGACAACGCGCATCCCGTCTTCCAGAAGACGCTCGGCGATCGCGCGGCCGATCCCGCGGCTGCCGCCGGTCACGAGCGCCACGCGCTGTTTCTCGTCCGCCATGTCCATCTCCATATCTCGTCCGCCTCTCTCTCCTACCGGGCGGCGCGAAAGTCTCTCTCCATATGGTGGTATCGGGCGAACGGCCAGCGCGCCTATCCCTCTCGCAACATCGCGGGTGCCCTTGTGCCCGGCGTCTGGTGGCTGGAGAGTGGATTGAACAAGCAATTGACCGTCGAACAGTTCGTCGCCTCGCTGCAGAGTGGGATGACGATCGGGATTGGAGGCTGGGGCCCGCGCCGCAAGCCGATGGCGCTGATCCGCGCCATCCTGCGCTCGGACCTCAAGGACCTGACGATCGTCACCTATGGCGGCCCCGATGTCGGCATGCTCTGCGCCGCGGGCAAGGTGAAGAAGCTGATCTTCGGCTTTGTCTCGATGGATGCGATCCCGCTCGAGCCTTATTTCCGTAAAAGCCGCGAAGCCGGAACGCTCGATATTCTCGAACTCGACGAAGGCATGCTGCAATGGGGTTTGAAGGCCGCGGCGTTCCGCCTGCCCTTCCTCCCGACCCATGTCGGCATCGGCACCGACGTGATGACGCACGGTGGTTTCAAGACTGTGCAGTCGCCCTATGACGATGGCGAGGTCGTCCTGGCGATGCCGCCGCTGAAGCTCGATGCTGCGCTCATCCACGTCCACCGCGCCGATAAGCTCGGCAACATCCAGGCGCTCGGCCCCGATACCTATTATGACGAATGGTTCGCGCGCGCCGCCGACCGGACCTTCGCATCGGCCGAGGAAGTCGTCGAGCGGATGGACTTGAGCTATCCCGAGGATGCGCGCGCCAACATCGTCGAGCGCTGCTTCGTCCACGCCGTCGTCGAAGCGCCGCTCGGCGCGCACCCGACCTCGATGCCGCCATCGTACGGCTGGGACATCAAACATCTCAAGGCCTATGCCGCGAGCGCGCGCGAGGAAGGCGGCTGGGACGCCTATGCCGCCGAAACGATCGGCGCCGACGAGGCGGGCTATCTCGAACGCGTCGGCGGCAAGGATGTCGTCTCCAGCCTCCCCCTTCCCATTTTTTGAGGCGGACGAAGCCCATGACCACCGCACCCGAATTTTCGCTCTGCGAACAACTGATCGTCGCCGCGTCCGAAGCGTGGCGCGGCAATGGCGAACTCGTTGCCACCGGCATCGGCACCGCGCCGCGCCTCGCCGCCTCGCTCGCCAAGGTGACGCACACCCCCGAACTGATGATGACCGATGGCGAGGCTTGGCTGGTCGAGGACCCCGTTCCGCTGGGGCCGCGCGGGTATGACGATCGCAAGCCTTCGGGCTACCTGCCCTTCTCGCGCTATTTCGACGCCGCGGTCTGGCCCGGCAAACGCCACGCGATGGTGTCGCCCAGCCAGATCGACCGCTTCGGGCAGACGAACATCTCCTACCTGGGCGGCACCTATGACCAGCCCAAGGTCCAGATGCTCGGCGCGCGCGGTTTTCCGGGCAACTCGATCTATCACATCAACTCGATGTTCGTTCCGGCGCATTCGAAGCGCGTCTTCGTCGAGGGCGAGGTCGATATGGTGTCGAGCGTCGGCTATAATCCGGCGCGGCGCCTCGCGGGCGCGAATTTCGACCGCGTTGACCTGCGGCTGGTCGTCACCGACCTTTGCGTGATGGATTTCGGCGGCGCCGACAAGGCGATCCGCGTCATCATGCTCCACCCGGGCGTAAGCTTCGATCAGGTGCAGGAGGCGACGGGCTTCGCGCTAACCGCCGCACCTGACCTCAAGGAAACGCCCGCACCCACCGCTGGACAGCTCGCGATCATCGCGCGGTTCGACCCCCACAACCTGAGGGCAAGCGTGCTCAAGGACAATCCAGCAGGCAAGAGGAGCTGACCATGGCCGACATCGTCTACGAAACCGACGAACCCGTCCTCTATCGCGCCGAAAATGGCGTCGCCTGGATCATCATGAACCGGCCGACCTTTAACAATGCGCAGAACAGCCAGATGACCTATGCGCTCGACGACGCCTTCCGTCGCGCGGTCGATGACGATGAGGTCAAGGCGATCGTGCTCGCGGGCACAGGCAAGCATTTCTCGGCCGGCCACGACATCGGCACGCCGGGCCGCGACGTGACGAAGACCTTCGATCGCAAGCTGCTGTGGCCCGATCATGTGAACAAACCCGGCGCCGAATTTCTCTACACGCGCGAGCAGGAGGTTTATCTGGGCATGTGCCGCCGCTGGCGCGAGATGCCGAAGCCGACGGTCGCGATGGTGCAGGGCGCGTGCATCGCGGGCGGGCTGATGCTCGCGTGGGTGTGCGACCTGATCGTCGCGTCGGACGACGCCTTTTTCCAGGATCCCGTCGTCCGCATGGGTATCCCCGGCGTCGAATATTTCGCGCACGCCTTCGAACTGCCGCCGCGCATCGCCAAGGAATTCCTGCTGCTCGGCGAACGGATGCCGGTCCAGCGCGCCTATGACCTTGGCATGGTCAACCGCATCGTCACGCGCGATGAGCTCGAAGGCGAGACGCGCAAGGTCGCCGAGAAGCTCGCCGAAATGCCGCGCCTCGGCCTTTCGCTCACCAAGCAGGCGATCAACCATGTCGAGGATCTGCGCGGCAAGCGCACCGCGATGGATGCGGTCTTCCACATGCACCATTTTGCGCACGCGCAGAATGATCTGGTGACGGGTAACAGCCTGGCGGGCCTGACCGGCAAGGCGATGGCCGAAGCCAACAAGAAGGACGCAAAGGAAGGCTGATGGCCGATCCGCTCGTCACCCTGCTGACCGAACGGCTCGGCTGCCGCCTGCCCGTGATTCAGACCGCGATGGGCTGGATCGCGACGCCGAGGCTGGTGATCGCGTCGAGCGAGGCGGGTGCCTTCGGCTTCCTCGCGGGCGCGGTGATGCAGCCCGCCGAGCTCGAAACCGCGATCCTTGCGGTCAAGAAAGGCACCAAGCAGCCCTTCGGCGTCAATTTCCACATGTTCCAGCCGGGCGCGGCGGAGATCGTCGAGATCATCCTGAAGCACCGCGATCAGGTGCGCGCGGTCAGCTTCGGGCGCGGGCCAGATGCGAAGATGATCGGCCGTTTCAAGGATGCCGGCATTCTCTGCATTCCCACCGTCGGCGCGGTGAAACATGCGCAGAAAATGGTGCAGCTGGGCGTCGACATGGTGACGGTGCAGGGCGGCGAAGGCGGCGGGCATACCGGATCGGTCGCGTCGACGATCCTGCTGCCGCAAGTGCTCGACAGCGTGAAGGTGCCGGTGATCGCCGCGGGCGGCTTCGGCGACGGCCGCGGGCTCGCCGCGGCGCTGGCCTATGGCGCGGTCGGCATCGCGATGGGGACGCGTTTCCTGATGACGCGCGAAAGCCCGATCCCCGACCTGACCAAGGCACGCTATGTGAAGGCGAGCACCGACGATATTCTTGTCTCGACCAAGGTCGATGGCCTGCCGCAGCGGATGATCAAGAACGCATTGCTCGACCGGATCGAACGCTCGTCGGGCATCGGCATCTGGCGTCGCGCGATCGAGAGCGGGTTGCAGATGAAGCGCCAGACCGGCGCCTCCTTCGGCGAATTGTTCAAGGCGGCCAGGGGCATGACCAGCCACGGTGGCCTGACGCTGCCGCAGGCGATGATGGCGGCCTCGGCGCCGATGCTCATCCAGAAAGCGGTGGTCGATGGCGACCCCGATCAGGGGCTGATGGCGACGGGACTGGTCGCCGGGCGGCTCGATGACCTGCCAGGCTGCGCCGACCTCGTCACATCGATCGAAACCGAGGCTCGCGCGCGTCTCGCCGCCCTTTCCTCCCCCTCGAAAACGGAGGCCTGAACCATGCCGATCCACACCGAAATCAAGGACTGCATCGCCGAGATCGTCTTCGACGTTCCGCCGGTCAACGCGTTCGACAGCACCACCTGGAACAGCCTGCCCACGATCATCCGCGCCGCCGGCAGCAATCCCGAGATCAATGTCGTCCTGATCCGCGCCGAAGGTCGCGGTTTCTGTGGCGGCGTCGACATCAAGGAGATGCAGGCGCATCCCGAGCGCATCACTTTGCTCAACCGCGGCAATTATCTGACCTTCAAGGCGGTGCGCGACTGCGAAGTGCCCGTCGTCGTTGCGGTGCATAAATTCGTGATCGGCGGCGGAATCGGCATTTGCGGCGCGTCGGACACGATCATTGCCGCCGATGATGCCTATTTCTCGCTGCCCGAGGTCGATCGCGGCGCGATGGGCGGTGCCTCGCATCTCTCGCGCATGTTGCCGCTCCACAAGGTCCGTGCCGCCTTCTTCACCGGCGGTAATATCTCCGCCGAGGAAGCGTACCGGCTGGGAGCGGTTGAAAAGATCGTGCCGCGCGCAGCACTGGTGGAGGAAGCGCGCGCCTTTGCCGCGATCATCGCGGGCAAGTCGCGCAAGGCGCTCGTCCTCGCCAAAGAAGCCTTGAACGGCCTCGAGCCGCGCGACGTCGATCACGGTTATCGCTTCGAACAGGGCTTCACGCTCGAAATGTACATGCACGAAGACAGCCAGAAGGCGCGCGACGCCTTTGTCGAGACGGGCAAGGCGGCCGAATTCTGATGGATCTCGCCTACACCCCCGAACAACAAGCCTTTCGCGCCGAGGTCCGCGCATGGATGGAGGCCAATGTCCCCAAGGAACCCCTCGTCACGCTCGAGCGCGAGGAAGGCTACCATCAGCATGTCGAATGGGAGCGCAAGCTCGCCAGCGGCAACTGGGGCATGGTCACCTGGCCCGAGGCTTACGGCGGGCGCGGGCTCGACCTCATCCAGTGGCTGATCTTCGAGGAGGAATATTACCGCGCGGGGGCGCCGCTGCGCGCCAACCAGAACGGCATCTTCCTGCTCGGCCCGACGGTCATGGAGTTTGGGACCGACGAACAGAAGGCGCGTTTCCTGACCCCAATGGCAAAGGGCGAAGTCATGTGGGCGCAAGCCTGGTCCGAACCCAATGCCGGGTCGGACATGGCGGCGATCACGTCGAAGGCGATCCGCGACGGCGACCATTATATCATCAGCGGGCAAAAGACCTGGTCGAGCCGCGCGAGCTTCGCCGACTGGGGTTTCGGTCTGTTCCGCACCGACCCGGAATCGAATCGCCACAAGGGGCTGAGCTTCATCCTGTTCGACCTGAACGCCCCCGGCGTCACGCGCCGCCCGATCCGCCAACTCCACGGCGACCCGGGCTTTGCCGAGCTGTTCTTCGACGAGGTGCGCGTCCCGGTCGCGAACCGCATCGCGGGCGAAGGCGAAGGCTGGAATGTCGCGATGGCGACCGCGGGCTTCGAGCGCGGGTTGATGCTGCGCTCGCCCGCGCGTTTTCAGGCGGCGGCCGAACGCCTCGTCGCGCTGTTCCGCGCGCATGAGGCAACGGCATCGCCGGCCGCGCGCGAGCAGGTCATGCAGGCTTGGATGGACGCGCAGGCCTATGCGTACAACACCTATGCCGTCGCCTCGAAGATCATGACGGGCGGGCATATCGGCGCGGAGGCGAGCCTCAACAAGATATTCTGGTCCGAACTCGACCGCGCCGCGCATCGCACCGCGATGCAGTTGCTCGGCGCTTCGGCAGAGCTGCGCCATCTCGACGGCGGCGCGCTCAATATGTGGCTCGAAGGCTATATCTTCTCGCTCTCGGGCCCGATCTACGCCGGGTCGAACGAGATCCAGCGCAACATCATCGCCGAGCGCCTGCTCGGCCTGCCGAGGTAAGTCGCCATGGATTTCACGATCACCGAAGATCAGGCGACACTGACCCAGGGCGTCCGCGACTATCTGGCGGGCGTCCACGGCCCCGAATTGCTGCGCGCTCTCGACGCGGGAGACAGCCGTCGTTCGGCCGACGTCTGGCAGGGCCTCGTCGAAATGGGCCTCCCCGGCCTGCTCGTTCCCGAGGCGCAGGGCGGGCTCGGCCTGTCGCTGCTCGACAGCGTGCTGATCGCCGCCGAGCTCGCCCGCGCCGGGGTCGCCGAACCGCTTGCCGACACCGCGCTCGTCGCCGCACCGCTTCTCGCCAAGGCGGGCGGGCAGGATGCGCTGCTCGCTGCGATTACCGCGGGTGAAGCGAAGGTCGCGCTCCAGCATCCGGTCAATCCGTGGGTCGCCGACCTCGATGGCGCCAGCCATATATTGTCGGCCAAGGATGGTGCGCTGCTGCTCGCCGAATGGAGTGGCGGCGCCGAACTGCTCGACAGCGTCGACCCGCTCCGCCGCCTCTATGCGCCCGTCGCACCGACAGGCGTCGAAGTCGGGACGGCCGACACTCTCCTTGACCATGCCGCGCTGATCGCCGCCGCGCAGCTTGTCGGCATCGCCGACGCAATGCTGAGCCAAGCCACCGAATATGCGAAGAACCGCAACCAGTTCGGCCAGCCGATCGGCGGTTTTCAGGCGGTGAAGCATCACCTCGCGACCGCGGTCGTGAAGATCGAGTTCGCCAAGCCGGTGATCCAGCGCGCCGCGATCGCGCTGGGTGAAGGCAACGCCAACGCCGCCGTGCATGTCAGCCATGCCAAAGTTGCCGCCACCGACGCCGCCTGGGCGATGAGCGAGACCGCGATCCAGGTGCATGGCGCGATGGGCTACACCTACGAGGTCGACCTGCATTTCTGGATGAAGCGTTGCTGGGCGCTCGCCGGAGCCTGGGGCGACCGCGCCTTCCATCTTCGCCGCATCGACGCCGCCGTCATCGGGGGCACGCTCCCGATCGGCCCCGGCCATAGTTTCGCATAAGGAAAGAAGAATATGGCTGAAGCCTATATCATCGACGCCGTCCGCACCCCCATCGGGCGCAAAAAGGGCAGCCTTGCCGGCGTCCACCCCGCCGATCTCGGCGCGCATCCGATTCTGGCACTGGTCGAGCGCACGGGTATCGACGCCAATCTGGTCGACGACGTCGTCTGGGGATGCTGCGACACGATCGGGCCGCAGGCGGGCGATATCGGCCGCACCGCGTGGCTGGTCGCGGGGCTTCCCGAACATGTCCCCGGCACGACGATCGACCGGCAATGCGGGTCGTCGCAGCAGGCGGTGCATTTCGCGGCGCAGGGCGTGATGAGCGGGACGCAGGATCTGGTCGTCGCGGGCGGCAGCCAGGCGATGAACGCGATCCCGATTTCGGCCGCGATGTTCGCGGGCCAGCCCTATGGCTTTGACAATCCCTTTCTCAGCTCGCCCGGCTGGCTGGCGCGTTATGGCGATGAAGAGGTCAACCAGATCAAGTCGGCCGAGATGATCGCCAATAAGTGGAACATCAGCCGCGAGGCGATGGAGCTGTTCGCGGCGGAATCGCATCGCCGCGCGCAGGCCGCGATCGACAATGGCTGGTTCGCGGCCGAGATCGCCCCGCTCGCCGGGCTGGCGCAGGACGAAACCGTTCGCCCCGCCACGACACCCGAAGGGCTCGCCACGCTCCGGACCGTCAACGAAGGCGGCGTGATCACCGCGGGCATCGCCAGCCAGAATTGCGACGGCGCCGCGGCGATCCTGATCGCGAGCGAGGCGGCGGTGAAGGCGCATGGCCTGAAGCCCCGCGCGCGCATCCATCATATTTCGGTCCGCGCCGACAATCCGGTGTGGATGCTCACCGGCCCGATCCCCGCGACGAAGTACGCGCTCGAAAAGGCCGGCATGTCGGTGGACGACATCGACCTGTTCGAGTGCAACGAGGCCTTTGCTTCGATCCCGATGGCGTGGATGCAGGAACTCGGTGTCCCGCATGAGAAGGTCAATGTGCAGGGCGGCGCGATCGCGCTCGGCCATCCGATCGGCGCCACCGGCGCGCGGCTGATGACCACCTTGCTCGGCGCGCTCGAACGCACCGGCGGCCGCTACGGCCTCCAGACCATGTGCGAAGGCGGCGGCCAGGCCAACGTCACCATTATCGAAAGGCTGTAAGCGACATGGGCATCTGCGACGGACGGACCGTCATCATCACCGGCGCAGCACGCGGACTCGGGCGTTCCTATGCGCTCGCCTTCGCCGCCGAGGGCGCCAATGTCGTCGTCAACGATATTGGCACCAGCCTTGCGGGCGAGGGCCGCGACACGTCGGCGGCCGACGGCGTCGTCGCCGAGATCGAGGCGGCGGGCGGCCACGCCATCGCCAATTATGAGGACATCACCGACTGGGATGCCGCGAAGCGGATCGTCGACGCGGCCGTGGAAGCGTTCGGCGACCTGCATGTCGTCGTCAACAACGCCGGGATCGTCCGCGACCGCATGTTCGTGTCGGCGACGCCCGAGGAATGGGACGCGACGATGCACGTCCATCTGCGCGGCCATTTCTGCGTCGCCCGCCATGCGGTCGATTATTGGCGCGCGCAGCAAAAGGCGGGCCATCCCGTCGATGCGCGGATCATCAACACCACCAGCGGCGCGGGGCTGCAGGGGTCGATCGCGCAAGCGGCCTATTCGACCGCGAAGGGCGGCATCGCCGCGCTGACTTTGGTGCAGGCGGCAGAGCTTGGGCGGTATGGCATCACCGCCAACGCCCTCGCCCCGGCCGCGCGCACGCGGATGACCGAAGGCGCCTTTGCCGATAAGATGGCCGCGGTCGAAAGCGGTTTCGACGCGCAGGACCCCGACAATATCGCCCCCACCGTGGTGTGGCTTGGGTCGGAGCAGTCGAAGCATGTCACCGGCTGCGTCTTCGAGCTTGAGGGCGGCCGCATCACGATCGAAGATGGCTGGAAGCTTGGCCCGACGGTCGACCAGCAGGCCAAATGGGCGCCGGCCGATGTCGGCGCGGCGGTCGATGCGTTGCTGGGCGAACGGAGCGAGCCGCGCCGGGTCTGGGGCAGCTGAGATGCATTTCGCCTTCACCGACGAACAGGGGATGATCGCCGAAACGGCGAAGGCATTTTTCGCGGAGAATGCGACGAGCGAACGCACGCGCGCCGCGATGGCCGACACCGGCGTCGATCGGGCGCTGTGGCAGGCTTTTACCGGCGAGCTCGGACTCGCCGGCGTCGCGATTCCCGAGGCGATGGGCGGCGTCGGGCTCGGCATGGTCGAGCTCGCGATCCTTGCCGAGGAAGCCGGGCGACACACCGCCGCCCTTCCCTTCCTCGCCAGCCTTGGCCTTGCCGCGCCCGCGATCCTCGCCGGGGGTAGCGAGGAACAGAAAGCACGCCTGCTCCCGAAGCTCGCCTCGGGTGAGCTGGTCGCAAGTTTCGCGGTTGCCAGCGCCGACGGCGCGCCGGGTGCAACGCTCGGCGACGACACGCTCACCGGCGCCGCGCTCCATGTTCCGCACGGCGCGGCTGCTGACCTGTTCGTCGTCGTCGCCACGAATGGCGTTGCGATCGTCGAACGCGGCGCGCCCGGACTTGGCAGCACCCCGCTGACCAGCATGGACCAGACGCGCCCCTATGCGCGGCTCGATTTCGGCGGCGTGGCGGCCGAGGCACTTGCCGATCCACGCGCGGCGGCGAACGCGGCCTTCGCCACGGGCTGGCTCGCCATCGCCGCCGATGCACTGGGCGGCGCGCAGGCGTGTCTCGACCGGACGGTCGCCTATGCGCAGGAACGCGTCCAGTTCGGCCGCGCGATCGGCAGTTTTCAGGCGGTGAAGCACCGGCTCGCCGACATGATGGTCGCGATCGAACAGGCGCGATCGGCGGTCTATTGGGCCGCGTGCGCAATCGACGAAGGGTCGGACGAAGCCGAGTTCGCGGTTCATGCCGCCAAGGCGTTCGCATGCGATACCTACAGTCACTGCGCGGGCGAGATGATCCAGCTTCATGGCGGCATCGGCTTCACCTGGGAGCATGATGCGCATCTCTATTTCAAGCGCGCGCGCAGCAATGCGAGCCTGCTCGGCACCCCCGACTGGCACCGCGAGCGGGTGGCCGGGCTGACCGGATTGGACGAAGCGGCATGAAGCTGGGATTCTCTCCCGAGGAAGAGGCTTTTCGCGCCGAAGCCGCGGCATGGCTCGCGGCCGAGTTGGACGGCCCCTTCGCCGACGTGCGCGGGCTGACGAGCCTGATCGCTAGCCCCGAGCGCCGCCGCGACTGGGAACGCCGGCTCGGCGAAGCGGGATGGAGCTGCGTCGGCTGGCCCAAGGCCTATGGCGGCCGCGACGCGACGCTCGCGCAGCAGGTGATCTTCGCCGAGGAATATGCGCGCGCGGGCGCCCCGCCGCGGCTCAACCATATCGGCATCGAACTCGCCGGCCCGACCATCCTCGCCTTCGGCACCGAAGAGCAGAAGGCGCGCTTCCTGCCCGCGATCGCGCGCGGCGAAGAAATCTGGTGTCAGGGCTTTTCGGAGCCGGGTGCCGGCTCCGACCTCGCCAACGTCCGCACCAAGGCGTGGCGCGACGGCGACGAATGGGTGATCGAGGGCCAGAAGGTCTGGACCAGCCTCGCGCAATTCTCCGATTGGATCTTCGCGATCGCGCGCACCGAGGAAGGATCGAAAGGTCCCAAGGGCCTGTCCTTCCTGCTCGTTCCGGTCGACCAGAACGGCGTCACCGTCCGCCCGATCCATCAGATCACCGGCGAGGCCGAGTTTAACGAGACTTTTTTCGATGGCGCGCGCACCGGCGCGGCCAACATCCTCGGCGCGCCCGGCGATGGCTGGCAAGTCGCGATGGGGCTGCTCGGCTTCGAACGCGGAGTCTCGACGCTCGCGCAGCAGATGGGCTTCCGCAACGAGCTCGACGCGGTGATCGACGCGGCGCGCGCCAATGGCGAAGCGAAGAACCCGCTGATCCGCCAGCGCATCGCCAAAGCCGAAATCGGCCTGAAACTCATGCGTTACGGCGCGCTGCGCATGCTCTCCGACGCCGAGGGCGGCAGGCTCAATCCTTCGGCGCTCACTTACAAGATCCAGTGGGCAACATGGCGGCGCGATCTGGGCGAACTCGCGATGGATGTACTGGGGCAAGCGGGCGAAACCGTGGCGGGGCATGACTATGCCTTCCCCGCGCTGCCCAACCTGTTCCTCTACAGCCGCGCCGATACGATTTATGGCGGCACCAACGAGATCCAGCGCAACATCATCGCCGAACGCGCGCTGGGGCTTCCCCGCGAACCGCGCGGCGACCTCAAATGAAGGAGCCAAATGTGGCACGACCCGCCCCCGAATATCCGACCCCCACCGGCCTGCTGAAGGGCAAAACCGTGCTGATCACCGCCGCCGCAGGCAGCGGCATCGGCGGTGCGGTCGCGCAGCGTGCGGCGGAGGAAGGGGCGACGCTTTTCCTCTCCGACATGCACGAACGCCGCCTCGGCGAAACCGCCGACCGGATCGCCGCGCTCGGCTTCGCACGCCCCGGCACACTCGTCTGCGACGTCACCGATGAGGATCAGGTGCAGGCGCTGGTTTCGGGTGCGATCGGCGCGATGGGGCATGTCGATATACTCATCAACAATGCAGGCCTTGGCGGCGCAGCATCCGTCGTCGAGATGACCGACGATCAATGGCACAAGGTGCTCGACGTCACGCTCACCAGCGTCTTTCGCATGACGCGCGCGATCCTGCCGCACATGTACGAACGCCAGAAGGGCGCGATCGTCAACAACGCCTCGGTGCTCGGCTGGCGCGCGCAGAAGCTGCAGGCGCATTATGCCGCGGCCAAGGCGGGGGTGATGGCCTTCACGCGCTGTTCGGCGCTCGAAGCCGCCGAACAGGGGGTGCGCATCAACGCGGTTTCGCCCAGCCTCGCGATGCACGCCTCGCTCTCCAAGGTCACCCCGCCGGGGCTGCTCGAAGAACTGACCGAGAAGGAGGCTTTCGGCCGCTATGCCGAGCCGTGGGAGGTCGCGAACGTGATGCTCTTCCTCGCCAGCGACCTGTCCTCCTACATGACCGGCGAAGTGCTCGCGGTTTCGAGCCAGCAGGCATGAGTGCGCGTGTCTTTGAAACCCCGAACGCGCTGCTCGCCGCGGTGGGCGAAAGCTTCGGGCCGACCGGATGGATCGCGATCGAGCAGGATCGTATCGACCTGTTCGCGCGGGCGACCGACGATCACCAATGGATCCATGTCGATCCCGCGCGCGCGAAGGACGGCCCCTTTGGCGGCACGATCGCGCATGGTTATCTAACGATGAGCCTCGTCAACCGCTTCCTCCCCGAACTGGTCGAGGTGCGCGGCGTTTCGATGGGGGTCAATATCGGCACCGACAATCTGCGCTTCCTGAACCCCGTCCGGGCGGGCAGCCGGATCAGGGGCAAGGGCGAACTGGTCAAGGCCGAGGAAGCGAAGGGCGGCGTTCAGGCGGTGGTCCGGGTGACGGTGGAGATCGAGGGCGCCGAGAAGCCCGCTTGTGTGGTGGATACGATCAGCCGGTTTTATCCGGAAAGCTGAGATTTTGCGCTGCGGCCAATGGTCTGCTTTGGGGTGGTGAACCGCCGCTGCCTTCTTTCATCATCCCGGGTTGGATCCGGTCGGCGCAAGGATCGCGTCATCATTCCAAAGTTCAGGAAAGTTCAGCCTTATGCATCGCCGGATTTCGACCTTGGGGCCTGCTGGACGCGCCCGGCACGCCGCGTCGTGGCCGCACCGGCAAGCCAGGCAGCGACCGCCTTTATCCACCAAATGAAAGAGCCGGGTGAAGGCTGGCATAGCCGGATAATGTAGGAAAGGCTTATTTGAAGGCGACGCATGCCTTTGGGGCGGGGAGCAGCCATTCCCTAACCTTCGTCATTCCCCTCCGGTCGCGCACCTATTCCGCCGGGTCGCGCAGAAGGAATTTCTGTACCTTGCCCGCCGCGTTCACCGGCAGCGCGTCCATAATCACCACCTGACGCGGCACTTTGTAATTCGCCATATTCTCGCGGCACCAGGCGACGATCTCCTCAGGCGTCGCGCTCGCACCGGGGCGGAGGACGATATAGGCCTTGGGCACTTCGCCCAGCCGTTCGTCGGGAACGCCGATCACCGCCGACTGCATCACCGCCGGGTTGGCTGCGAGCAGCCCTTCGATTTCGGCCGGATAGGCGTTGAAGCCGCCGACGATGAAGATGTCCTTGGCGCGGTCGGTGATCTTCACATTGCCGCGCGCGTCCTGCACCGCGATGTCGCCGGTGCGCAGCCAGCCTTCGCTGTCGATCGCCGCTGCGGTCGCCGCCGGATCGTTGAAATAGCCGCGCATCACATTGGGTCCGCGCACGAGCAATTCCCCCGCCTCGCCCGGCGCCACCACCTTGCCCGCCTCGTCGATGAGCTTGACCTCGATCCCGGCCAGCGGACGGCCCGCAGTGTTGGCGATCGTCGCCGCATCGTCGCCGGCGCAGCACATCGTCACGACGCCGCAGGTTTCGGTGAGGCCATAGGCGGTGAGCACGACCTCGATCCCGAGCTTGCCGCGCATTTCCTCGATCAGCGTAACGGGTACCGACGCGGCGCCAGTGATCGCGACGCGCAGCGACGAAATGTCGAACCTGTCATAAGGTCCGGCGAGCAGGCTCTGAAAAATGGTCGGCGGCCCGGGGAGCAGCGTGACGCGCTCGCGTTCGATCCGTTCGAGAACCTTGTCGGTCTGGAAGACCGCGTGGGGCAATACGGTCACCCCGCGCATCAGCGCGACCAGCCAGCCCGCCTTGTAGCCGAAGCTGTGGAAAAACGGATTGATGATCAGGAAATTGTCGCCCGGCCCGTAGGTCAGCGTCTCGCCATAGCTGAGATACAGCCGGACATTCTGGCCGTGCGTCGTCACCGCGCCCTTGGGGTTGCCCGTGGTGCCCGAGGTGAAAAGGATGTCGCAGACCTGATCCTCGCCCAGCGCATCCATCCGCGCGTCGACCGCGGCATCCGAAAGCGCCGCGCCGCGATCGAGGAAGCTCTGCCACGGCAAGCCGCCCTCTTCGCCCTCCATCAGCACAATGCCGCTGAGGTCGGGCAGATCCTCGCCCGCGAGCAATTGCGGATAGGCGGTGCCAAGGAAATCGGCGACGGTGAGCAGCAGCTTGGCGCCGCTGGTGCGCAGGATATAGCCCGCCTCGCGCCCCTTCAGCCGCGTGTTGAGCGGCACGATCGCGGCCCCCGCCGCCTGCGCGCCGATAGCAGCGATGATCCAGCCCACCGCGTTGGGCGCCCAGATCGCAATCCGGTCCCCTTCGGCGATCCCCGCCGCGATAAAGCCCTTGGCCGCCACGCGCGCCAGCCGTTCGAGATCGCGGTAGCGGACCTCGGTCCCGTCCTCGCCCCGGATCGCGACGGCATCGCCATGTGCGCGTACCGCGGCGAAGATTTTATGGGGTATCGTAAACTTCGCTTCGGCCACGACAGATCGTCTCCTGCGCCGGGCATCGATGGACACGCCATCCATCCGCCCGGTCGATTGTTCCTTGTTGCGTGACGCGTGGGCGGGGCCGCGACAACCCCTATTCGGGGGGCTTGCGTACCCGCCCCTTGCCGCGCGGGCCCCGACAGGTCATTGCCGGATGGAGCCCGACTCCTCATAATTATCGGGCGACTGGGTGCGAATGGGAAGCGAAGCCGGAATGCGGATCGGGAAACCTCTGGCCGAAGTCGATGAGCTGGTAACACTGCTCTATCGCGGGCCGCTCGAAGCGACGCCGTGGCTGGGCTTCCTCGAAGCGCTGAGCCGGCGGATGCGCTGCGCCAGCGCGGCGATCACGCTGCGCCTCAGCCGGCAAGGCACACCGCCGCTGATCATCTGGGGACCACCTCCCGTGATCGACGAGCGCGAGGCGCGCCGGATTCACGCGGTCCATGCCGAACTCGGCGATCTCGACCCCTTGCGCAACGCGCTGACGAAGGCCGGCGACATTTACCGGCTGAGCGAAGTGATCTCGCCCGACGATCTTCGCGGCAATCGCTTCTATCGCGAGATATTGCAGCCCTATGGCATCGAATATCAGCTCGGCATGTATATTTCCGAACCCGGCGGGTGGGAGGGCAATGTCGGGCTCACCAACGGTCCGGGCGAAGAAGACTTCACCGACGACGACAAGCAGGTGCTGCTCGCGCTGCGCCCGCATCTCGAACAGTCGCTCGCGCTCTTCTCGCGCATCCGCCGCGACGAGACCGAGCTTCAGGTGATGATCGACACGCTCGACCGGCTGACGCTCTGCACCTTCATCCTCGATGGCG
>Ga0247823_10002337_pt1 | contig 15618 bp, 14 predicted proteins | sample 13C_PalmiticAcid_2_FD_192426 | JGI IMG/M metagenome (GOLD analysis project Ga0247823, IMG submission 192426) | Soil microbial communities from agricultural site in Penn Yan, New York, United States - 13C_PalmiticAcid_Day30 | ecosystem: Environmental > Terrestrial > Soil > Agricultural land...
AAGTGCTGTTGCGCGAGCAGCCCGATGCAGTGCTTGCCCAGGGAGACACAACGACGGTCATGACCGTGGCATTGGCATGCTTCTATCGAAATATTCCACTGGGTCATGTCGAGGCAGGATTGCGTACAGGGGATCTTCGGAATCCGTTTCCCGAAGAGATGAATCGTGTCTTCGCAGGCTTGCTCGCTCGTTGGCATTTTGCGCCTACTGAGTCATCACGAGATAACCTGTTACGTGAGCACCTTCCGGCGGATCGTATTTTTCTCACGGGCAACACCGTAATCGATGCATTGCTCGACGTCGCTGATCGATGTGACCATGCGGCGCCCGTTGTTGTGCCAGGCCGCAAACTTGTACTAGTGACTGCGCATCGCCGTGAAAATTTTGGTCAGCCTTTTGAGGCCATCTGCCGTGCAGTCAAGGAACTGGTCCTCAGGAATGAGGACGTGGAGGTTCTGTATCCTGTCCATCCCAACCCAAACGTCAAGGAAATAGCTTACAAGATGCTGGGAGGACTGCCCCGAACAACATTGTGCGAGCCGCTCGATTACCTGCCCTTCGTCGCCGCGATGAAGTCCGCTTATTTGATTCTGAGTGATTCAGGCGGCGTACAAGAGGAAGCCCCGGCACTTGCGAAACCAGTACTCGTATTGCGTCGCGAAACAGAGCGGCCCGAGGCCGTGGACGCTGGCGTGGTGAAGCTGGTTGGTGCTGATTACGATGGCATCTTGAGTGAGGCGCAAATCCTTTTGCGCGATAAGGATGCATATGCAGCCATGGCCCGTGGCGTTTCGCCTTATGGCGATGGTCACGCGGCGCAGCGAATTGTGGAAACCCTGCGCAAGCACTTCATCTGATGCAACTGCTCTACCTGTCTCCACTCCCTTGGTCTAGCTTCGCCCAGCGGCCGCATAAGCTTGTAGAGTGGTTTCATGCCGAAACTGGAGGGCGTGTTCTATGGATCGATCCCTATCCTACGCGCTTGCCGAGATTAAGTGATCTCAATCGATTGCGGGCGACGCCGTCTCCTGCCGTGACGGACATTCCGGTGTGGCTGGATGTGGTACGGCCCATGGCTTTGCCGATTGAGCCATTGCCCTTGAGCGGTTGGTTTAATCGCCTGGTTTGGAGTGACACGCTTCGCACAATCAAGCATTTCATTGCACAGGGTGACACGATGCTCGGTCTGGGAAAACCATCGGTTCTCGGTTTGCAGGTGCTCTCCCGCGGGCCTTTTCACAGAACCTTCTACGATGCTATGGACGACTTCGCAGCGTTCTACCACGGCTATTCCAGGCACGTAATGCGTGAGCGAGAACTGCAGACGATTACGCGCACTGATATGGTATTTGCATCGTCTTCCACCTTACGGGCCACCTGGCAAACAGTTCGTCCGGACGTGCGGTTGATCCACAACGCTTGTGCGCCCGAAACGCTGCCGGACGTAGTCGGACGATCCAAGAATCTGCGGCCTGTGCTCGGTTACGTCGGTACCATCGCAGCATGGTTCGATTGGGAGCTTATCATCATGCTGGCACATTCGTGTCCGGATGTTTGCATACGTCTTATCGGGCCGATTTTTGTGGCTCCTCCTGGCGATTTGCCGCCGAATATTGAAATGCTGCCGCCCTGTAATCACGCTGACGCGATGCGCCATGCGCAGGCATTTGATATTGGGCTCATTCCGTTTCGCCTCAACCAGTTGACCGATTCGGTGGATCCGATTAAGTACTACGAATATCGCGCCCTGGGCCTTCCCGTGCTGACCACTTCTTTCGGTGAAATGCGTTTTAGATCAAGGGAGCCAGGCGTCTATATGCTGGAACGGGGGACCGATCTTTCAGCCCTGGTGACATCGGCCTTGTCAATCTACTCGGCGGCGGGAAGAGACGATGCATTGCAGTTCCGGGAGCGAAACTCATGGAGCGCTCGATTTCGGGCAACAGGCTTGCTGTCGACGTGAATGATTCGAAATGCCACATGGTATATTCGGCGAGTCAAGGACCCTCCCTATGTTGACAGTGTCGGTGGTGAGTCATGGCCAAGGCCAATTGCTGCGCCCATTGCTGGACCAGTTGGATATTCAGGCTGCTAGCATACCGATGCGGGTGGTGCTGACGGAAAACCTTGGGCCCGCCATCCTGCCGGATTTTGCGCCGCAACATTTTGAACTGAAGGTGTTGCGCAATCCCGCACCAAAGGGTTTTGGGGCCAACCATAACGCTGCATTTGACTATTGCATCGGCGATCACTTTGCGGTTTTGAATCCGGACGTACGCCTCGAACGGGATAGCATGAGGCATCTTGTGGACCAGGTGTGTCAACGTCCTGGCGTGGCCGGACCCCGCGTTGTGACAACAAACGGCAGCGTGGAGGATAGTGCGCGACGCCTGCCCAGTGTCAGGCGCTTGGTGCGTAGAGTGATCATGAATGAGCGTCTCCCTGACTATGATGTGAAGAACACAGTACAGTCGGTAGATTGGCTCGCAGGGATGTGTATGGTGTTTGACCGTCGCAGCTTTGCCATAGTTGAGGGATTCGACGAACGCTATCATCTCTATTGCGAGGACGTTGATATCTGCTTGCGATTGCACTTGGCCGGACTCAACGTAACATGGGTGCAGTCCGCCATCGTCGAGCATTCTGCTCGACGTGATAGTCACAGGAACCTGCGTTATCTTCTGTGGCATGTGCGCAGTGTGCTGCGCCTGTTGGTGTCTCCAGCCTATCGGCGATACCGTGCATTGCATCTCAAATAAGACATAGAACCCACGCCATTCATACCAGCCATGTTCGATTTCTTTTGGGTGCCGCTGTTTTCAGCCCTCGTCTGTGTTCTTGCCGTCTTGCTGTTGCGCCCGCTTGCGTTCCGAGGCGGGTTGCTCGATCGACCCGGCGGACGTAAGCAACATAGCGGTAACGTTCCGCTGATCGGCGGGATCGCGGTAACTATTGCCGTAAGCGTCAGTGCGCTGATTTTCCTGTATTCGAAGGGATATTACGTTTCACTGTTGGCCGGCCTGATCGTGCTAGCACTCGGAGGAATGATCGATGATCTCCGTGGTATTGCACCCGTGCCAAAACTCGGCATCCAATTGTTTGCAGCCATCTTAATGACGTCGTGGGGGAATGTTTATCTGCACTCCCTCGGTGATATTTTTGCTCGCCGTGAGATCGAACTGCTCAATTGGGGGATCCCGCTCACCTTGTTCGCTGTGGTCTCGCTCGTCAATGCGATGAATATGATTGATGGCTTGGATGGACTTGCAGGCGGAATGGCTTTCATGATCTTCGGATGGATGGCTTATCTCGCCGGAGAGGTCGGGAACCTGCCCGCGCAGCGCATGTGTGTGATCTTCTGTGGTGGGATTTTTGGGTTTCTGTTGTTTAACATGCGGAATCCGGTGCGCGGAGACCGGCGTATCTTTCTTGGCGATGCCGGCAGCATGATGATTGGATACGGTATCGTGTGGTTTGCAGTGGAGCTATCGCAGAAAAGCTATAACGGTGGAGTCAGCGTTCCGCCAGTCGTCATGCTCTGGATTGTCGGGTTCCTGCTCATTGATCTGCTTGCCGTCGTGGCGCGGCGGGTTATCAAGGGTCGCAACCCTCTGTATGCCGATCGTACCCATATGCACCATATCCTGCTCAGACTGCATGTATCGCAGGAAGCGATCGTTTGGCTGATTCTTGGAAGTAATATGCTTTTGGGACTGATCGGTGTGATCGCTTGGAAGCAAGGGGCATCCGAGCAGTCCTTATTTCTCGGCTTTCTGATACTGACGGCCGGCCACTTGATGGCGATGCGCCATGCATGGCGCTTCATTCGAGTCGGCCGACGTGTCTTCGGGCGCAGGCGCTAAGGGTACCTTCCGGGCATACTAAACTGTACGGACGCGCTGGCGATGAGTGATGCCTTCTAAGGTCTGAATCACGCGGTCAATTTCCTCGTTTGCAATACCGACCCAAAGAGGCAGGCGTACCAGACGCTCAGACTGAAAATTGGTGACATCCAGGTCGCCGTGAGTGCGGCCATACCGCTGCCCAGCTGGAGAGGAGTGAAGGGGAATATAATGAAATACCGAACCGATTCCCTCTTGCTTCAGCTCATTTAGTACCATTTGACGATCAATCTCCGGCGCCAGGAGAATGTAATACATATGGGCATTGTGTTCGCAATCGGCAGGTATGATCGGACGGCGCAATACACCTTGTTTCTCCAGGCCTTCTAGGCCTACATGATAGCGATGCCAACTCGCCAGGCGCGCTTGGGTAATTCTTTCCGCCACCTCCAGTTGTGCCCACAAAAACGCGGCAATCAATTCACCAGGCAGAAATGACGATCCAACTTCCTGCCATGTATACTTGTCGACTTCTCCACGGAAGAATCGACTCCGGTCTGTACCTTTTTCTCGAATGATTTCCGCACGATGAATCAGCCCTGGATCGTTCACCAAAATTGCGCCGCCTTCACCAGAGATGACATTCTTGGTTTCATGGAAGCTATAGGCTCCCAGGTCACCGATGCTGCCCAGCGCCTTACCCTGATATCGTGCCATGACCCCTTGTGCGGCGTCTTCAATGACCTTAAGTCCATGTCGTTGCGCAATTGCCAAAATAGCGTTCATCTCACACGATACGCCGGCATAGTGTACCGCCACGATTGCGCGAGTACGTAGCGTAATCGCTTCCTCGATTTTCTGTTCATCCAAATTCAGTGTGTCTTCGCGAATGTCGACGAACACCGGAATAGCGCCACGCAGAACAAAGGCATTAGCCGTGGAAACAAAAGTGTAGGACGGCATGATCACTTCGTCGCCTGGTTGTAGGTCGAGAAGAAGGGCTGCCATCTCCAAGGCAGCTGTGCAGGAATGGGTCAATAGCGCTTTGCTGCATACCGCTTGCATTTCCAGCCATTCATGGCATTTTTTTGTGAAAGGGCCATCCCCTGCGAGGCGCCCGTTGAAATGACATTCTGCAATGTAATAGAGCTCTTTGCCCGTCATGTGAGGCCAATTGAAAGGGATATTGCTGGGTTTCATATGAGGAGGCTCTAATAAATGGACGCTAGTGATGCGGGAGCTGTGCTTGTGTAGGCAGAGAGGCAGCTGAATCTTGGACGCAGCGCACTACGTTGATAATCACACTTCCGTGCGCTTGGCTTGCAAGTATCGATAATGTCCCACGTTGCCGCTCTTTGCAATAGAGCGAAAGTAGCGCCAGCCGGGGTTCATGCGCAATCATTGGCAAGCCATCTTTACTCAACAGGCGGGTCAGCAGTGACTTGTTGCCGAGGTGGGTACTATGCGCATAACCCGTCGGAGCAAGCGTGGTGACCCCGAGGCCCGCGAGTTTGAAAGAAAGATTGTGGGGTGGAATGTGCAGCACTGGATAAACTGCCTCGAACGGGAACACGCCTCCCCAGATGGAAACCGGGTCGGTCGGGAAATGTGCTAGTGACTTTTGCATATCCGCGGCGCTTCGCGTGTAACTCACTGAGATGTGTACGGTCTGGTCTGAATTGATGTAGGCACACGCTGTACAAACCATCAGGGCAGCAAGCCGTCGCATCTGTGCGGGAACTGAGCATAGCAGCGGTGCTATGACCAAGAGCGAAAGCAACGGGATATAGACGCGAAGGGCACCAGGCCTGCCCAGTAAACCGAACGTGAGAATAGCGGCGAGAAACAGCGCCCAACATATGCTTACGCGGATTGATGGAATAATTACAAACATCGAGACTGCAGCAACTGTGAGCGGCAGCAGCGAAGGGTGCGCGAGTGTTGTGATGCCTTGCCACGCGTTGGCAAGTGTACTCTTGGCGGCGGGGATCGGGCCGAGATCGCGTAGCATCTGGCCAAGTTTGATCGGGTCGGCTACCAATGGATCAATGAAGAACCAATTACTCACCAAATCAATGTCATTTGCTGTGTAGCCATACTGGGTGGCGATCCCGAGGTGCTGTTTCAGGTGAGCGCCGGCGCCATAGTCTGTAAACATGGCTCTGACCGGATTCAGTGCATTGTATGCCTTCCATCCGTGCTCGGAATATGTGTGGCTATCCAGAAAAAAACCAGCAACACATAGCCCTAGCAATACGAAGAGTGCCCAGCGGCAATCATTGCGCCGCAGAATCGCTTTCCAGTCGAAAAGCGGCAAAGCAATAAGTACAACAATGTAGAACTCAAGGTTACGAATAAAATATCCGCCGCATGCCAGTGCAACGGCTGCAACAAGCTGGATCCTGTTGCCACTTTCTAGGAATAGTCGCAGCAAGAGAAGCGCAGATATTGAGAGCAGGCCGGCATTGATCGTAAATTGCGGAAAAAGCGTTGGCCGCAACATGATGAGTACGAACAACGCCATCGTCAGCGCAATGCCCAGGCCGCGTTGTAGACAAAAATAAAGTAGGGTAGATCCTGAGATAAGTAGGACCGCCAGTGTTGCCAACGAATATCCCAGGATACCGCCGATGCTGGGGATCGTACTGACAATATGTCCCCAAACAGCGTTGGAGAAGAAAAGCGCCGGCGATGATTGCGCAAAGAGTCCGTAACCGTGCGCTGCCATCGACATCGCGACATCATCGTTCGTCATCCAGTGCGGAGTCAGAAAAAAGCAGAGTGCCGTAATGAAGCATCCTGACAGTAGGGCGGCGTACCATGCTGTGCGAGATGTCGCAACTGTAGCGTGAGCGGGCTTATCCACGCGCTGTCACCACGGTGCCTAGCACGATCAAGATGACACCCAGTACGCGATTAGCCGTAAGAGGCTCATTCAACAGCCATGCGCTCAACACGAGCACGATGACAAAATTCAAACTCATGAACGGATAGGCGTGACTCAGATCGAATCTCGTCATTGCCGCTATCCATGCCATTGACGCCAGGAAGGCAGCGACAAATCCGGAGAAAATCATGGGGTCTAGCAAGGTCGAGAATACAAAAAAAATCTTCTCACGCATGCCTTGTGGCATGGGGCCTAACTGGGACATCCGCCACTTGATGATTAACTGCCCATACACCGTGAAGCTGATGGTAGCCAGTATGTAGAAATAGTCGGTCAGGCGAGTCATGTTTAAGCTTCATGGACACCGGGGTTAGTTTTCAGCGTGTCTATTTCTCTAAAACGATTAATCCACGCAAACGCCATCCGCCGATGGCAGGTACTTGATCGTCTTGGCAGGTGCGCCATGAATTTGCACGAGCGGTCCGGCATCGTGGGTCACTAGAGACTGGGCACCAACCAAGACGTCATCGCCAATATGCAGGCCTTGCAGAACAACGGCGGAAAATCCGAGAAACGTGCGGTTGCCAATCCTTGCTCCCCCGCCAATCGTTACATTGCTGGCAAAGAAACTATGGCTGCCAATTTTTGTGTCATGGCAGATGGTTGTATTGGACCAAAAAACGTTGTTATTTCCCAGCTGCACATCCGGCTCGATCACGCAGCCTGGCATGAAAAAATTGTTGTCGCCAAGGGAGGTTCCATTGGCGATGAACGCCGAGTGCGCCGCGATGTTGATCAATGTATAACCGCGCAGCTTTGCTTCGGCGTACAGCGACTCGCGCACAATCATGCGCTTGTAGCCGATGGCCATATAGAGGTCTGCAGCAGTAGGGGGGAACTCATGTAACAGATCTTCCCAACAATACACGGGTTGGTCCAGATATGTCGCCATGTCTCGATAGGCTTTATGAACCACGAAACCGGCGACTTCTCGCTGCATGTCTTCTTTAAGGTAGTAGTGCGCCAACTTTGATAAAGGCGATGTACCAAAAATCAGGACAGGCTTAGCCATCACTTGATGAACACAAAGCGAAGATACTTAAAAAGCGGGGAGGACACAGGGGCTATCGAATTAAGGTACTCCTCGATTAACCTGGCCTCGTCGAGAGACTGTTGGTGCATGACTTTAGCTTGCCCGAGGAACCATTCGTATTCCACGACACAGTCGGAAAAGCCAATCTCGCGCGCGACCCGCAACACTTCTTCCGGATCGAACCCCTTAGCAATGGACTTGATCGGCTCAGCCTTTTCAAGAAGCGCGCCATCTATGCCAAAGTTTGATTGGTAATATTCGCCGTTGTGAAGTGCGCCTTTGATTTCGCGAATGACCGTTTCTGACGTGATGGGACGGTGGTCATCGATGGCCTCAGCATGCGCGATGCCCAAGATAAAGTCACGGTTAGGATTCAGGTCCGAGTAAAACCTGCCGCCGGGCTTGAGTACTCTGTAGACCTCGCGGAGGAAATCCTCATAGCTGTATAGGTGATCCATAAAAGAGTACGCTGTTGCGAAATCAAACACAGCGTCAGGGAAAGGCGTATGTTCAGCGATGGACTCATGCAGGAATACATTGCCGCTGGATAAGTCCACCTGCTTCATCATATCCACGGTGATATCCACACCGTGCACCTCCTGAACAAGATCCCGGATGAGATGGATGATAAATCCGGTACCACAGCCGAAATCGATGGCCTTGGCTTCCTTTGCCACTTGTGAGTTACCAAGCAGACGTTCAAGAATAGCCCGTACCTTTGCCTGATTCTCGGGGCGGAAATGCGGGCTCTTGTTGTATTCGCCAGTGTTGGCTAGCTGGGAGTGCACATAGATGTTGGCATCGAGTGCCTCGTTACGGGCTGGGTTGCTATCTTTCATGCCGTGTCCTTGCAGGGGTTCGAGCTCATTTTTTTGACGTTGACCATGTCCTGTACTAAATATCGCGGGCGGCGCAAGACCTCTTCATACACCCGGAACAGATAGCTACCGATGATCCCAAGAGAAACCATGATGCTCCCCAGCGTCAGGCATAAAACCAGCAAAATCAAGGTTGAGCCACTGGGTAGTGAGGCACCGAACACCGCATACTGCAGGATAATCATGAGAGAGTAAATCACGCAGCCAGTTAGCAGCAAGCCGCCGAAATACATCGACAGGCGATGCGGAATATCCGTATAGCTGATTAGTGAATTTGCTGCCAGCTTCAGCCGCTTTCGGAACGTGTACGAGCTCACGCCATGCGGACGTGCGATATACGGCAACTCAACAAAGGCGGCTCGGTATCCTATATAGAACATCAGCGGCCCATACAGTACGTTGACTTCCCGGAATTGCAGCAGTGCGTGCAGAACGTTCTTCTTGAATGCTCTGAAGGTGCCAATGTTCACTGGAACGTCTGTGTTCACGATCTTCGAGAAGATACGGTGATACAACGCCGATGACAGGCGAGTTGAAATTTTCCGGTCAGCGGTCTTGCGAATGGTGTAGACGATATCAGCATCGTCTCTTTGCAGAGCCTCTAAAAGCGCAGGAATGTGCTCCGGACTATCTTGCAGATCGGCGTCCATCAGAATCACGCTCTCCCCTCGCGCGTGCTCAAATCCTGCGCAGATCGCCGGATGTTGCCCGAAATTGCGAGAAAGAATAATCGCCTTGAAACGCAGATTCGAGGCGCAGAGCTTGTGTAGCTCTACCGTGGAGTCATCTCTGCTTCCATCATTAATAAAGATAACTTCATAGTTTGGTGCGCAGCTGGAAAGAGATACATCCAACCGCTGCCCCAACTCCTGAAGTGAGCGCGCGTTGTTATAGACCGGAATGATGACGCTGACGTCGATGTGTTGGTCCATGCGTCAACCTTGATTCGCCTTGTAAAGCCGCTTCTCCTCGGGCACGAAGAATTCTTCGAGCGAGGAAGGCAGGCGAGTATCGTAACCGATCAGGCGGCGGGCTTGATCGTTGAGCTGCGCGGCGATTTCCACTGGGATGAAGCGAACCCAGTCCATACGCTGTTTCATGAAGGATCGGCACGCGTTGACAGTCATCGAATGACGCCAGTGATCGGTGAAGTTCGGTGCAGTGCGATGGAACAGGCGGGCATTGAAAATGATGAGCGCACCGGCTTTGCACGTGACCTGGATACAGTTGCGTTCGAAAAGATCTTCCGATGGCGCGGCCTCGCAATGATGCGAGCCAGGGAGGACTTTGACTGCCCCATTTTCCACGGTGTAATCAGTCAGGGTCCATATCAATCCCATATTGAAGGCCCATCCCGGAACGAATCGAGGTGAGTCGACGTGTAAACGACTGGCATAATTCTTTCCGCGCGGCGGGATAGAAGAGGAGGTGGCCGCATACATTATCCAATGTTCACCGAGATGGGGGGCTACCAGTTGTTGTAGGCGCGGATCCTCCAGTAGCCGAGCAAAGTTGATATCCGTCGCCATGAGGTCGTGGAGCTGGTTGGCGTCGAGAGCACTTCGTTCCGAGCCAGCGATAGGCTTATATCGCGCATTCGCTTCCAGCATCGCATGCCGTAAAAGTTCGCATTCAGATGGCAATAGAAATCCTTCGATGATGCTGTAACCACGTGTTTGCACGTGATAAGCATGCTCAGAGGCTTCGGTGGCAGAAAGGAGAGTGCGAGAAGCTAGCTGAATGGATGTCATGATGTTCTGCTGCTAGATGTGGCGATATCCTTGTGCACGTAAGCAAGGGAACTCGGTCCACAATTAAAAAGTACGTCGATAACCGAAGTGGCATGCTCAAAAGGGCCGCTCCATTGTTGCTTATACGCTGCGTACGGCCCATATTCGAACCATGTGATCTTGATTCCCGCGTCGTCAAACAAGCGCCGATCGATATAGTCTTGTGCGGCTGGTCCGGACACGTACTCAGTCGCGTCGGTTTGTTTACAAAGGCTCACAAGGCGCTCTGTCTTGCCCTCTTCCAGCCGATAGTCCCATGAGTAACTGAAGCGAGTATCAATGCTGAGATACGCGCAGATCTGTTCAATCAGAGCGCGGTTGAAGGCGCTAAGATTTGTGTGAACATGTTTTCGATAGATGGGCTCGAGTATCTGGGCAACTTCGCGAAAATATGGCGCACGACGGTAATTTGCTTCAATCATACGCCAGTGCTTTTCCTGCCACCCTGAACCGGGAAGTGTCACATCTCTGATCCTCCGGCGTATGTCCTGCCCCACGGGGATACTCATCCATTCAAGCCCTTTCGGTGTCCTGATCTTGTTGCGGTTACGCCAGTCATTTTTTGTGAATTGCATATCATCGTACAGAATGAATTCGTCGACTGATGCAATCAGGTCGAAATATCCCTTCCAAGGAATATAGTTGGATTGAATGATGGCAAGTTTTTTCAATTTTTCAAGTCTTTCGGGATATATACGATATAGCCGGGCTTACTCTGAAAGTCAGCAACGCGATAATTCGCCTGGATGAAGCCGTAGACGAAGGGGTGCGTTCTGGCAAAGCGCATGGCATCTCGGCCATCGAGGGGAAGGTCGATCAATAGAATAAACGCAGGGTTTGCTGTCCTTATTCGTTCTATTTCCTGTCGTTCGAACATCTCTCCGCGGTGCCATAGCGCATAGATCGCCCACATTGGCGCTTTGGTTTCGGTTATCGCATACGCTCCCGGCCAGAACGGCGTGATGACAAACGGCTCTCCATGTGGGGCGAAGCGTGCAATGATGTTTTGCAGGATGTGAATGTCTTCAGCAGTGGCTCGATCTACAAACAGGGTATCAATTCCAATTTTCTGTTTTGCACATTGATCAGGTTGGTTACACAGCCACGCGGGGTGATGAATGCGCATGGTGTATATGCTCGCAGTCAGAAGGAAGATTCCTGCCAGCCACTTGTAAGGTATCTTAAGGGTTGCGATGACTGCGAGCGTACCAAGTAGGAAAGGGAATATGCCTTGCGCGAGATGTCCCACATCGGCGCGCGAGTATGCATAGTGGGCATACGGGAGTGCGAGGCATGCGCAGGCCAAGAGGATCGGCTCGATTGGCCTACCCTGCGCTGCTCGCCATGCAGTGACGCTAAGTCCGATTACTGCAAAGCAGACAATTGCGACAAAGAACAGGCCCACTAGCAAGTTCTGGACGGCATACCATAGAGGCAGGCTGGAAAAATCAGCCTTCCATGGCCAAGGGACTGGCAGTGGAAGATTCGTGGTCTTAATCTGGAGTAGGTATAACACGCTGTCGATAAAGGCTTCTGAAAAGCCCGGGATTAGCACGCTCATCAGGATGATGGGCGAAAACCCGAGCAAAATACCATTGATCCATGCCAATATGCGCTTAAAAAAACCGATCGGAAAACGCTGTGTTACCTCAATAAGAAAAATGGCTACAATACTTCCACTCAACCCGTAAATTCCATGATTGCGCCCAAATACCGCTACCATTCCAAGAACTAAACCTGCAACAAAATAGCGTCGCGTAGATGAATTTTCTCCTAGATAAGCTAGCGTGGCTATGAGAATAATGGATAGCGAAATATCAAAGAGCTTATGTCGGGGAAACATCCAAGCTGTCAGGACTGCGGCCGACAACACGAGAAATGTGAGACCGGGACGGGGAGTGGCACGTTGGAGCGTCCACAGGCCTATCCCCAGCCCTGCGAACTGGAAAACGGCAACTGCCTTGCGGAGGGAGACAATGCCGTGGTCACCCCAGAGGGCCATCAATGCGCCAGACCAATAGTAACGACCAGGGTCGTACGACATGAAATCTCGGAACGGAACCTCACCCGCTAAGACCCGTTGAACGCCATACCAGAGAAATCCCTCGTCCCACAAGCTAAACCCGAGGTGGCCTTGCCAAAAAAACATAGCCGTAATGACTGCCGCCGCAAGCACAATAGGCTGAAGCGATCTTGCTGCGTCCGAGAGTCGTAGTTGCGCTTGCGGCATGATATCTAGGGCGATGGAAAGGCTCCTATTCTAGTCTCCTCGAATGAATGCGTCATCCTGCTAAATAGGTACCGACGGCACCGCAGTAACCATGTCCTGATTTCTTGACGAGGGAAACCCAAAATACACTATGTCCGCCGCTAGCTCCGGTAACTGCGTAATCGGTTGCCCATACCTCAGTGAGGCTGGAGCGTGTTCACCATGACTGTCGCCAGCTGGGCATGCCAGCAATCGACTGTGCGCGTAGCGGTAGCGTGCAGCGACGGTTTGCTAGCGTTGCCGCTGCTGGCACGCGATCAGATAGTCGCTGTGCATGGACACGTACCGCCCTTCCTGAGCGGGCTGCAAGGGGATAGCACGCAGATTCGAGGACAGGCCTTTTGCCTTCCAGTCCGGAATGAATTCGAACTGGCGCAGCTTGCCGGGAAAACGGAAGCTGTCGACCATCCCCGTCACGGGATTCAGGCCCAGCCGTTCGTCGGTCGAGGGCTGGTCCACGCGCATCTCCAGCACCTTGTTGAGCGGTGCAGTCCAGCTGCGCGGCAAGATGGCGTAGCTGCTCCACTGATAGTCCGGCCCGAGACCACATTCCACTTGCAGGAGCCGCCCGGCTTCCAGATCGCTGCGGCTCAGGCCGGCAGCATGCGCACGCGCCGCGAGCTGGCGGTTCCATGACTGCTCGAGGTCGGCCGGCTTGAATACCCGGCTGACCGACACCCATACCGTGTCGCCGGCGGTGGGTGGGGTTCCGCAGCCTGCGAGCAATGTCGCGGCAAGTGTGAGCCATCGTGCACGCATCATGTCTTCCTCGGGAAAACGATCTCGACAGGATTGTGCCATTGACCGCGGAGCTTGCGCACAGTTATCGCAACAGTGATGATGGCGCGGACTGAATGTCTGCATGCGAGTATCGTGTGCGGTTTCGTGTGATGCGTGCGCGTGGGCCACAGCCAGCCGAATCGGCGATCGCCTATCCGCTGTTGTTCCGGTATATCCCAAGTACGCGCTTGCTCGCGCTCCTGCAGTTACTTATCGTTGCGCCAGATTTTCTAGCCCAGGAATGATGGTGTTGCGGCCTGTTCGGTTTTTCTCTCCCTCTCCCTCTACGGCAGCAGAGGCAACTTCTGTCTCCACAGCACCAGCGCATGTCCAGACGGAGTTCCTCGCTGAAAGATCTGCTGCTGCTCGCACACGACGGCTATTGCGCAGCCTACTCCGCCAGTTGGAGCGGAGCCGCCCCTACCCTCGCGCACTGACCCCTGCGGCATCGGCCTGGGGCATCAGCGCAGAAGCTACAGCATTACGCGTCAACTTGTACGAAACGCCATTCTCCCGCAACTGGCAACCCACTGATTCCGCCGTCGTGGCGCATAGCCTGTTGTATGCCGAAGCCGGGGATCTGTTGCCCATGTTAGGTGCCAGGGGTATGAGGATCGTGCAGTGTGCATGGGAGGCAGCACGCGCAAACGACCGTGTGGCGGATGACTACGATGCCTTTGCGAGCCGCTTTGCGCTGTGGTTGCTGGAGAGACTCGCGCTTTTGCAGAATGGGCTCGCGTGTCCGGAGCTCGCACCCGGCCTGGTGGAGGCGCTGCGGATCCGGGCGTATCTCGAGACGCCAGACCGGGTGGGCACAACGCAGATCGCGGAAGCGTGGATCCGCCAGGCCGAAGCGCTGGGCCTGTGTCGCCTGCGTGTCCGCGTGGGTACGCAGGCCGAGCTCGATATCTTGCTGCAGCAGGACGATTGCGCGCTCTTTCCGGTGCTGGGCATTGCGCTGGCCGGCGCCAACCTGGAATCGCGGCATGCGACCGTGCACGACCTGATTCAGCGCATCGTGCTCCCGGACACGCCGCAGGGGATAGATCCGGTGGGGTCTCCCGCTGTTTCAGCGAGTGATCTGCTATCGAATACCTCGCCGCTAAATAATCCCTCGCCGAATGATCTGTCACCAAAAGACACCACGCCGAGCGACGCGACACTGAACGGCACGATACCGGAACAGCCGCCTCAAGAAGTACACGCAGATGAGGTTGTGCGTAATGTACCGTTGAGCGCCCCATGCAGTCCGGTCTCGATTGCGCCGACTGTGTCACCGACCTGGATCTCATCAACTCCGCCGATGACAGGAACAGCACCGGCCAGCGCTAACGATATCCCGTTTCCGGACAAGCCCGTGGTCTCGCACCAGGTTGACGAGGCGGTCAATGGCATTGCTGCGTTTGCGCGGGACTGGTTTGGCATTCGCGCGCCCACGGCGGCCGAACGGGAGCCAGTGAGGCGCCGCATGCGTTCCACGCTGCGCCAGAGGCAAGAGGATTTTGAGGGGCTCTACCGGCGTCTCAAGCATCAAGGCCGATTGCCGTCCATCGAGGAATTCTTTCTGACGATATGCGTGCATTGCGAAATCGCCAGGCGTCGTTCCGGTATTGAGTATTCCGTGGCGACCGGGCCCGTGCCGATGCGGCCGGGTATTTTCTATTACCACATCAAGCTGCGGCATTTGCCGACACTGACCGTCGTGGTCAAGCCGAGCCGCTGCCATTCGCTGGCGCGACTGGTCGTGCTGCTCAATCCCGATATGCGGGAAATCTCTGGCGCTGTGTGGTCGTTGAAACGCAACTGATTGTGCTTATGCGTTCCGTGAGGGCGCAGCGCGGTGGTCGGTGGCGTAGTTCGCGAAGGGGGGCCCGCGACCAGGGTCATAAAAAGGTACCGACACCGATCCCGGCCCGTATCTTGTGCCGGCTAGGGGGCAACGAAGCTGCGGGCGGAAACACGTTGTGTCACGCCGCACTTACATCTTTTTTCTTGAGAGACGCACGGACGCTGCTTATCGTCGGGTAGCTTTAGTTTTTCCCGATTTTTCATGCCAAATTCATATTCTTTTCCGCCGAT
>Ga0247823_10002338_pt1 | contig 15618 bp, 13 predicted proteins | sample 13C_PalmiticAcid_2_FD_192426 | JGI IMG/M metagenome (GOLD analysis project Ga0247823, IMG submission 192426) | Soil microbial communities from agricultural site in Penn Yan, New York, United States - 13C_PalmiticAcid_Day30 | ecosystem: Environmental > Terrestrial > Soil > Agricultural land...
GCCGGTTCTGCTCGGTGCGATGGTACAGGAGGGCCGCATTGCCGAGGCGCAGGTTGGCAATCTCGTGACGATCGAGATGATCGCGATGGTCCTCGGATCGCTGGCCGGCATCGGGTTGCTCCGCAAGATGGGGGCCCGTGTCGTGATCGGTGTTGCCGGGCTCGTCCTCGCCGCCATGAGCCTCACGATGGCGGGCCAGTCGGGCATGGCGGTCCTCGCCTCATTGCGCGGAGTCGCCGGGCTAAGCGAAGGCGTGCTCGTGGCCTCTGCGCTCGTCGCCATTTCGCGCGTCGAGCGGGTCGAACGCGCCAGCGCCATCTTCCTGGCCGTCCAGACACTTTTGCAGGCAGCCGTTGCCGCCGCGCTTCCCTTCATCATCGCGGGCAGTTCGCGCACCGACACCGCACTGCTGGCCCTCGCCCTCGCGGGCGCGTTCGCTGCAGCGGCGGCCTTGTTGCTTCCGCCACAGCTTCAACCCGCTGCGCCGGATGGCGAACGCGGTGCCCTTACGCGTGCCAGCCTCACCGCTCTTTTGGGAGCGGGTTTATTCCTCGGCGCGATCGTCTCGGTCTGGAGCTATTTCGGCCTCTGGCTCATCCGCTATGGATACCCTCCGGCCTTCGAGGGCACCGCCGTGTCTTCATGCCTTGTTGCGCAAGTCATCGGCGCGCTCGCCGCCGCGCGATTTGGCGAGCGCCTGCCAAACCGGCAGACTATTTCGGTCTGCGCGCTCGCCGCCGCTCTGTTGGTTGCCCTCTTCTTCGTAGGCCGCGGCAACGCCACCGCAATCCTGATGGTGAGCATTGCGTTCGGCTTTGTCTGGCTCTTCACCCTGCCCTTCTTTGCCGGATGGTTGATCGAAATCGATCCCGGCCGTCGCGCGGTCCTTTACCTCACGGCCTTCCAACTCGGCGGCGCAGCATTGCTGCCCTCGCTCGCGGGTGTGGCGGTTGGCAGCTTTTCGGTCGACGCAGCGATGATTTTGAGCGGCGCAATATTCCTCGTGCTGGCAACCGTGTCCTTTCGAGGCAAGCCCGTGACCATGTGACAACCGGATGTCCGCCCATTCCGGGTTTTGCTGCGAGCATGCTGCAGTGACGCAGCATCGCCGACAGATAGCCTTCTAACTTTAGGCGTGCATCCCATTGAAATCTTGGTAGATGCCCGCTCGCAGCCGCTTGGGCGTGAAGCAGTTGCAACCTCTCGGGGGACCCAAGAACAACAATCGAAGGAATATCGAAGGATGAAGAAATTTTTGACGGTCGCCGCAATCGGCGCGGCGCTGGCACTCAGCGGCTGCGGCAAGAGCGGCGACAAGACCACCGCCCCGGCGGGAACAGTGAAGCGCGAAGCCGGCAACTGGAAAACCGACGTCAAGCTGGTCAAGTTCGAGATGCCGGGCGTCCCCGCCAATGTGAAGGACCAGATGTCGAAGCAGTTCGCGGCCGCGAGCGGGACCGAACAGTGCCTCACGCAGGAACAGGCCGACAAGGAAGATGTCGCCGGTGCGCTGTCGAAGGGCTATGGCGAGGCCTGCACCTGGAACAAGAACCAGATCGCCAACGGCAATATCGATGTCGCGGGCACGTGCACCCAAGGATCGCAGAAGGTCGAACTCGCTCTCGCGGGAACCCTCGGCGCCAAGAAGACCGACGTTCTCGTCACCTCGAAGGGCAAGTCGCCAATGGGCGGCGGCGACATGGAAATGCAGATGCAGGTCACCAGCACCAATATCGGTCCGTGCAAGGGCTGACCTTCTTCAAAAAAGAGTTGGTGAAGGGGCGCGGTCCAAGGCCGCGCCCCTTTTCTCAACGACCACCAGTCCCCGCAGATCAGATGGCCAGCGCTCTGCCCGCTTGAAAGCCCCGTCGTGCCATATCCCGCCGCCGTGACCACTCCCGCCCGCTCGTGGCGGGGAATGGATGGAGCCCGGTCCCGTTTGCGACCAGCCGGCTTTGAGTTTGACGCTGGTGAAAGCGGACATCAGCCGGATAGCGCAACTTCCCGCCATCGGGGGTCTCATACTATTTGAGCTCGGCGACGAGCTCCTCGGTCATCGTTTCGATCTCGGCCTCGATCTGTTCGCGCGTACGGCCATTATCATTGCCGGCATAATTGCCTTCGCCATAACCGAGCCCCGAACAGAGCGGCAACCGCCACAACCGGCATTGCCCGATCGGTCCGCTCTTGCCGCAATCCGCCATCGCAAGCCGCGCCGCGAAACGCGGATCCGTGTCGCGTCCGCGATAGGTGGCACGTTTCGCATCGATAACGATCGCCTGACACTCGTCGACGAAACCGCCAAGCGATACGCATGCCTTGCCGGTCTGCTGCTGGCAATATTCGAGTGCCATATTGAGTCCGTTCTGCGGATTATGGTTCCAGTTCGACGAATAGAGCTGGGTCCGGTCGACGTCGGTGACGTGCACGCCATGGAGGCGCGGCCGGACATAGGGCATCATCTGGATCTGCGGCATTGCGCTCCCCTGCGGCGCGCCTTGCGGTGCCGTAGCCGTGCGCCGGCAGATCGGTACCGGCGAGGCGCCTGGTGCCGGCGTGTGCATGCCGATCACCGTTTCGCCCGGTCCCGCCCCTGACGGGCATATATAGTCCTGCGCCGCCACCGGTTTCGACGGGGCGAAAGGCAACAGCAGGCCGAGGGACGCCAGCGCCGCGAATTTCAGGAAACAGCGCTTTGCATGAAAATCCATCTTGCCCTCCGTCTCGACAATGATCGTGGCGCACTATTCGCTGGCACGGTCCTGCGCATCGAGTGCGACCAGCAGCCCGACGCCGGCAAGCAAAGCCAGGCCACCGACGACAACCGCCACGGTCCCGGCGTCGGACAGGTTGCTGTGCCCCTTTGTCGATGGGCGTCCCCCGGGCGCATATCGCGACCGCGTCAGGCGCTGTCCCGCCAGCGAAAGATGCGGCGTCCGATCATCGCCGGCGAAGCCGAATTCGAGCCCTTGCCCAATCCGCCAGGCGGGTCCTTTCAACCCGGCCCCGTCGCTACGCTGCATCGGCGCCACGGTCAGGCCTGCGCGGACTTTCTCGTCGCTCCTTTTTGTTCCACCCAGCGGGATCCGAAGCCGCGCACCGACGAAGCCACCCATCGCGACCGGGCCGGCACTGTTCAGATGCGCGGCAGCTTCGACCGTCTGCGCGTGAACCGGCGACACGCAAATCGCCGCCAGCGCTATGGTCACCACAATCCTGTTCATTGGCGTTCCTTTTCGTCGATTGAGTGCAATTGCTTGAAGGCTGCGAACCTTGCCCGGTCTTCACAAATGGCGGGGCGACTGCTCCAAATCCCTTATGATTTCTCGGAGCGGCAAGCATCGAGATAGAGCGTGGTGCGAGAATGACGATATTCGAGAAATTTTCCGGTCAACCGGATACGCTCGCCCTTCTGCAGGCTGAGCGCGTAGGCGGTCTGGTCTTTCGCCATCATGCAGTGGATGTCGACCTTGAACTGCGCCGCGCCGGGGCCGGGCGTGAAGAGCAGTTTGCCGGGATCGGGAATGTCGAAGGCGACGCGATATTCGGCGCCGTCCTGTATCGCATAATCGAACTTTCCCGATATTGTGAAGGACTTGTCGGCATAGCGCAGCGGGATCGCGGCGGGCTTGTCCCTGGCCTCGGCCGCGAGCCGCTGCGATAGCGCCAGCGCGTCGAATTTGACCGGCTGGCTCGGCGCGACCGGCGCCTTGGCAACGGCAATACCCGCCTTGCCGCCGCGCAAGCGCGACAGGAGTGCGCACATGTCGCGCCGGTACGCCTTTTCGCCGACGATCGATCCCTTGTTGAATTTGGCGAGCAGTTCGACCCGGCTTCCGCTCCCCTCGCGCGTCGCCGTGAAAACGAACGGGATCGCACGATGCGTCGTGCTCTGGGGCAACTCCATCAGCATATTCCCGTTGACGGCATCCATGGTGAGCACGTCGAGCTTTTCCGATGGCGCCAGCACGCGCATCTGGTTGACCGCGCTATCGGGAGTCAGGTCGGATACCGTGAGCGTCGCCGTGAAGCGCGGCCCCGAAAGGGCATTGCCGGCGACCTTGAAACCGTCTTCGCACGGGCCGGCCTGCGCCGCGACCGGGAGGGACAGGCAGCCCAGCATGACCAGTTTTCCGAAGATCGCGATACGCCTCGCTGGCGGTTGCCCGGCGACGCCGCGCATGCGGCTGCGCACGGCTGGCAAGCCCGGCGCTCGCCCGCAGATCGTTATCCTGAACATCGACGCCTTCCCCTCGCTGCTGCAAGTCCGGACGATCCGGAAGCCGCATTCCCGATCTGTCTTCGCATTCCACCGAGTTCGATTCACTAGCACAGATGCACTAGATGCACGTTCTGGAGACTGATGTAGTGGTCCCGCACCATGGATTTCCCGACGCCCGCGATGCCTGCCTGCAGACGGTCCCGCTCCCTGCCCCAAACCCCGATCGCTATTCGGTTCTTGCGCAAGCCATGAAATCGGAAGACCATGATTCGATGATTGAAATCCCCCATCTATCCGGACGATGAGCTTGTCCCGCCCCTGCCCGGAAAGGATCGTGATCGCAGACGATCATCCGATGTTTCGCGAGGGCGTGCGGCGAATCGTACAGCGGATCTGTCCGGACGCCCACATTGTCGAGGGTGGCGACTGGAACAATCTGCTCGGCCAGGTCCGGGGCGAAAACGCACCTGACATCTTCATCCTCGACCTGATCTTTCCCGGTTTCGAGGCCGAACGCTCGGTCGGCGCGCTGCGGCAGGAGTTTCCGCGCGCATCGATCATCATCCTTTCGATGATCGACAGCGAAGAAACGATTGCCGCTGTGCTGGCGGCGGGGGCCGACGGTTTTATCGGAAAAGCCGTGCCGCCACATGAAATCGGCCTCGCCATACAGGCGGTCCGCGACGGGAATTTCGTCGTGCAGCGTTCGCCCGCCGGGCTCGAACGGCCTTCGGCGAAGGGGTTGCTTACGAGCCGCCAGATCGACGTGCTGCATCTGCTTGCGATGGGCAAGACCAACAAGGAAATCGGCCGGGAGCTTCAAATTTCACCCTTCACGGTCCGCATTCATGTGTCCGACCTTTTTCGCGTGCTCGATGTCCGGACGCGCACGGCGGCCGCGGCGAAAGCAGCCGATCTGGAACTTTGAGCGGTCAGTTTGCTTTGCCGCCGCGTTTCTGGGCGCCGACCAGCGACCGCAGTTCCGCCGGGCGCAAGGGTTTCGAAATGACAGGGGTCGAATGATCGTCGAGTTCGTCGGCAATGGCCCGCACATCCCCGCCGGTAACAATAATCGCCGGGACCTTGTGATCCAGCACGCGGCGAGCATGTGCGATGCAGTCGATGCCCGTTATGTCGGAGCCGAGATCATGATCGGCGATGATGATATCGCAGGGGCGGATTGTCCCGGGTCGCGCGGTCTCCGCCTGGACGATACATCCCCAGCGCTCGAGCAGATCCGCGGTCGCCTTCAGCGCGTCGCGCTCATCATCGATCAACAAGATACGCAGCCCGTCCAGCGGATCGGCGATGACCGGTTTCGGGACCTCTTCGGCGGCGGCCGGTCCGTCGACAATCTCGAGCTCTTCGATCGCGAAGACCGTACCACGGCCGCGCCGCGACCGTACCGACACTGCGAGGCCCAGCACGTCGGCAAGCCGTTTGACGATCGAGAGTCCCAGTCCGATGCCGTCAACATCGTGACCGCGTTCCTTGATGCGGTAGAATTCGTCGAAAATCCTTGGCAGATGGCTTTCTTCGATCCCGATTCCGCGATCCCATATCTCGATCGCCAACCTTCCCCTCCGTCGCCGGCATCCAACGAGGACGGCCTCGCCGGGCGCATATTTGAGGGCATTCGACAGGATATTTTGCACCATCGTAGCGAGCAGACCGGCATCGGTGCGCACATACAGCGCGCAATCGACCTGACGAACGGCCGAATCTGTCCATTCGGTCGCCTTGGAGTTTTGCCGGATCACATCCTGCAACAAGGGTCCGAGGCGGACGACCTCCATCCGCGTCACGACGCCTCCGGCATCGAGCGTCGATACGTCGAGCAAGGAACGGAAAAGCAATGAAACGCTGTTCAGCGACTTGTCGATACTCTCGACCAGCTCCCGCTCCTCGGGGCGAAGGGGCGCGTCGAGCAGGCAGTTCGTAAACAGGCCGATCGCATGGATCGGCTGACGCAGATCGTGGCTGGCTTCGGCGAGGAAGCGCGATTTGGCGGCATTGGCCGCCGCCGCGGCCTCGGAGGCCCGGCGCAACCTGGTGAGGAGGCTGAATGCATAGGCCGGGACGATGATGGTCGTGAGGATAAATGTGAAGGCCAGGTAGGGCTGGCTTGACCAATAGGGCGTGAAGCCGATCACCAACCCCAGCGAGCAGAGAGCGATCGCCGTTGCAGCGGCAAGATAGCGGACGCCGTATCGCAACCCGTTCCCCACCGTTACCCAAAGCAGGATGGCGTATAGCGGAATCAACACATACCCGCCTTCGATCAACCCGTAAGTCAGCACGCCGTAATCGAGAAACATGACCGAGACACGCCGGGAATGATAGACGCCGGGGTATTTCGCTACCGCCGCAAAAACAAATATCGATGCGGCCTGAACAGCCAGCATCAGATAGAAGAATTCATGGACTGAATCATATTTTCGCCGGTCAAATGCCATCATCGCGCACAGGGACAGAAGGAAGAAAAAGGCGATGACGATCCTGACGACAGCTTGCGATTTCTCGGCGTCGTGTCTCCAGTCACTTGCCCGATCGCGTCCGAACGCGCCCGGGTTGAGGCCGACTGAATTCATTTTGCGACCTTTCTTCGATCTCGCCTTGCTTCGACCTAGAGGACTTATGGCGTGAAGGGCATGCCAGAAGGACGCCTCCATTCAAATAGGACGATGGCGGATGCTCGATGGATGAAGCGACCCACAGCAGGTTGCTGCAATGTCATCCGCCACCTCCCTGATACCCTGATTAAAAAGACAGCCCATCCCGGCATCATCTGGCCGGTTGCTGTCAGACCGCTTTCAGATCCCGATCCCCGGAAAGCGGACATACGCTTCTGAAACAGGATAGATGCCACGATATCTTTGCGCGCTCGACCCGCGGCCTGAATCCGCTTGTGCCGCGCCAAGCCCATGATATTATTTAACTCTGATGCACGTGGACCATCACGACAAGCCCGTTTCGCCCGATCATCCGGTATGGGCAGCGCTTTCATCGTATATTGTTGGCCCGGACCACGCTCCGCTGAGTTTCAGCCAACGGCTGGCACGCGACAATGGCTGGAGCTTGATGCTGACAGAGCGCGTGGTCGACGAGTATCGCCGCTTCTGCTTCCTGGCAGCGACGAGCGAAGATGAGCTCACTCCCTCGGATGCCGTCGACCAAGCCTGGCACCTCCATCTTACCTACACGCGCGACTACTGGGATCGCTTCTGCCCGGTTGTACTTCGCCGCCCGCTGCATCACGGACCGACTGCCGGGGGAAATATCGAGCGGTCGCGCTTCTTCGACCAATATGCCTTGACCTTGCTGCGTTACGAGCAGGTTTTCGGAGCGCCGCCACCTGAGGATATCTGGCCTAGCGCCACTCGCCGCCTGGTCGACGATCCACGCGCGCGCCGCGTTCATCCGCGCGACGGCGTGGTCATTTCGCGACACATGGTGTCGGCGATCCTTATCGGGCTGGCCCTGATCGCCTGCCTCCTTTTGGCAGTCTGGCAGGGGAGCATGGGTGTATGACGATTTTCAGCCACGAGAGCTGGGAAGCCGGTCAGTTCCTCGCGCTTTACGGCACGCTCCTTGTGATCGCTATTTATCTCGGCTTCGCCATACCGCGTCATCTTCGCACCTTGGGGCGCCAGCCGGCAACGCTCGGGGACGACCAAGCCGCTTATCTGTCGGGCGGATCTAACCGCTTCTTCGAGTTGGTCATTGCCCGCCTGATGGCGTCGGGAGCGGCGTCGATGGCGCCTGATCGAAAAATAGCGATCAACAACACCTATGGGCGGCGGGGGCCCAACGAGAACCGTATTCTCGCACTCGCATCACCCATCGGCTGGGACGCCGTGGAAAAGGCATTGCGTCCGGGAGCCGACATGCTTCGCGACCGGCTCGTTGCCGAGCAACTCCTCATGGATCCGGATCGGGTGGCCATAATCCGTATCTTTCAGACAATGCCTTACATTCTGCTGATTGCGCTCGGCGTCTCGCGCTGGCGCTACGGCAATGCCCTCGATCATCCGACGGGTTTTCTTACCGGGCTTCTGATCCTTACCGCGTTCCTCGCGGTGACGCGTTTGCTAACCGGCGAATGGCGGACAAGTGGCGGCATCGCCGCGATCGAGGCGGCGCAGGAAAGCGCACAACGGCTCCGGCGCGCGCCGATGGTGGGCGAGTTTCCCCTTGCGGTAGCGCTGTTCGGTACCGTCGTACTGGCCAGTTCGAGCTGGAACGAGTTTCATCAAATGCGGACCGACAGCAGCAGTTCGAATGATGGCGGCGGATGCGGCGGCGGCGGTTGCGGCGGATGTGGTGGGTGCGGGGGCTAATGGCGAGTCTTTCGGCCTTTTTCTACTTCATCAGCCAGCACTCGATACTGGCCTTCCCGCTCTGGATCATAGCGGGGTTCGCATTGGGTGCCGCCGCCAGCGTCCTTCGCAAGAGTTGCGCCTGGCTTGGGCTCGGCGCGGTCGGGTTCGTCGTCGGCTTTGCGAATATCTTCCTCGGCTCGGCCGTCAACGCGATCTTTGTCAATGCCAACGGCACTTATGGCACCGCCGTCATCACGCAAGCGAGGGAAACCAATTCACAGCTCAACGATTCCAACATCTGGGAATATGATGTGGTCATGAAAACCGCCGACGGCCGCGATGTTAAGACCGGCTTCGATACCATGTCGGCAAGCCTTTACCCGCCGCGCAATGCCATCGAAATTCCGCCCACGGGCGAGCGCTTCGTTGTCAAATATATCCCTGGATTTGAACGCAACATCGCGATCATGCGCGACGAATCCCCCTTCGGCAAACGCCTGCTGGTCGAAGAAGCGCTTGGGCCGGTCAAACGGGCGGCCGCTCAAGTCGCGGCGAGTCCGAATAACCGCGAGTTTCGCAGAGAATATCGCGAGGAGATCGAGGCCTTCATCGCGCACCACCCAGGAGCTACATCGCCCGAGACAGCAGCTTTTTACCGTGAAGAACTCGAACGCTTGGGGACCTGAAGGGACCACTGGCCATCGTCCTGTCGCTCGAATATTAAAGCGGCGCTCCAGCAAGCCTGCTCCTAATGACATATCTATATCGAGTGCCGCGCATTAGGGCCGACGCTCGACTTAGTCGACTGAGTGAAATCAGCTGCTCGGCGTAGATTGGCCGGGTGTCGGACTGTCCGCTCTCAGGCGAATGACGCCAAGAGCGGACGTTCGACGGGCGCTAGTAGGTAGCTTCTTCTCTAGTACTGAAATTTCGCCTGTAGTGCGATCGTGCGTGGCGGCTGGACAAATTTGGAGATGATGCCCGCCGCAAGCGGGGTGTTGAATGCATGGCTCGCGGTGAGCTCGTCGGTGAGATTCTTGCCGACCACCGCGATCTCCCAGCGCTTGCTGTTGGCACGAACGCCGAGACGCAGGTCGAATTTGGCAAAGCTGTCCTGCGCTGCGGCAGGATTGAAGGATTCTTCCAGAAAGGCGCTGCTGCGATAGGTGACTCCGCCGTTCGCGATGAAGTCGACCGCACCGTTCAGCGGAAGGGCGATATCGGCAAAGAGCGTGCCGCTCCATTTGGGTGAGCGCGGCAGCGGCCGCCCGGCTGCATTGTTGTTCGCCGGCACACAGGTCGGGTTGGTGAATGGACAGGGAGCGCCCGGGAAGTCGATGAATTTCGCGTCGAGATAGGCTAGCGAGCCGTTGAGCGCAAAACCGTCGGCGACCTGGAAAACGAAGTCGGCTTCAACGCCTTGGCTCCGCGCCTTGCCCGCGTTACTCGTGATAAAGCTGTTGCTCACCGCATCAAAGGACGAAACCTGAAGATTGGTGAAATCAGTGCGATAGGCGGCGATATTGAAACGCAGCCGACGGCCGAACGGGGCCAGCTTGGCACCCACCTCGAAAGTTTCGGCATCTTCGGAATCGATTTCGAACTGGGCCTGCGTCGTGGTTGCCTGCGCGCCGATGAAACCGCCCGCCTTCGATCCTTGACCATAGGATGCGTAAAGCATGGCATCGCGCCCGGCATCCCACTGGATCGCCGCAGAGGGATCCCATTCACGCTCTATGCGCCGCCCCGCAAGCGGCGTCGCGAGCCAGCTCGGCTGAACGACGCCGCTATTCGCGCGTGTCTGAGTCGCCGTCTTGCGGTCGAAGGTATAGCGAAGGCTACCGATCAGCCGCAGCGTGTCGGCGACATTCCATGTGGCGCTGCCGAATGCCGACCAAGCGAGATTTTCTTGACGGAATGCGCGATCCGAGCGGCCGTTGAACGGCCCCGAATTGATGAGCGTCGTGCCGAGCAGGTCATAATCATTGATGTGGAAATAGCCCCCGACGATATATTCGAGACGCCCCGTCGTCGGCGACGCGAGGCGGATTTCCTGCGACATCTGACTGAATTTTTCGGCGAAGCGTGACGCGAACAACGGGGCGGGTCCGAAATCGGCATCGACCTTCTTGTCGAAATCATAGGATGAATAACCTGTGATTGCCGTCAGGACATGATCGCCAATTTCGATATTCGCCGTCGCGCTGGCGTTGAGGTTGTTGGTGTTGTCGTAATCCTTGTCCATGAAACCCGGGAAACCGCCGGTTGCGCGCTTGCGGTCAGGGTCATTGGGGGTCGAAAAACGTTCGACCGCCGTTCCGGTCAGATCGACCTTACCGCCCTCAACCCGGATCAGAAGGTCCGCACCATTACCGGGATCGATCAGCACAGACGCACGGCCAAACAGGCTCTTGCGCTTGGTCTCATTCCCGCCGAGCTGGGTGTTTTCGATATAACCGTCGCTGTCCTCATATTGCCCAGCGACACGGACGCTGACCGCCTCCGACAGCGGCCCTGATGCCATGCCGAACAACCGGGCGCCCCCGAGCTCTAGCTCATAGCTGCCCTCGAGAGTCGCGCGGAAGTCGCGTGTCGGCCGCGCGCTGATGACGCTGATCGCGCCCGCGCTGGTATTCTTTCCGACGAGCGCGCCTTGCGGGCCGCGCAGCACCTCGATCCGCTCGACGTCGAGGAAGGGCGCCTGGAACTGCCGCGCGTGGCCGCCGTAGATGCCGTCGACGAACAGGCCGACCGTCTGTTCGAAAGCGAGGTTGCCCGGGGTCGAGCCAATGCCCCGAATATAGAAGGCGTTGTTGCCCGGGGTCGTCTGGACATAGAAATTGGGGACATAACGGTCGAGTTCGGTGAAGTCGGCGATTCCAAGATCGCTGAGCTGTTCACCGCCAACAACGGTCATAGAGATGGGAACATCCTGGACGTCCTGCTCGCGCTTCTGCGCGGTCACGACGATGACATTGGCATCGTCCGCCTCGACCGCCGTAGCCGCTTCCTGTCCCATGGCAGGAACGGTGAACAGCAGCGCGCTCGACGCAATCAGGCATGCCCGAACCGAATATCCATCTGCCTTGCCATTCGACATCCACATTCTCCCTCTTGTGGTTTCGGCGGCTCCGGGATTTTCCGGATGCTGATCGCCATCGCGGAATTCATTTAGCCTTCTAAGGATATTTTGTAAAGTAGGTTGACAAAATTACGGCAATGGAGAAACTTCGTCATTATCGGAACCACTCGCAAATCCGGGCTTTTCGAAGTTTCCTCTTCGGTCTGCCCATATCCCCAAGCGCAATGGGCCCGGCGAGAAAAATGGAGCAAAACGGCTCCTGAAACTGGAAGAGGAGAATCGGATGTTGTCGCGGCGCAATCTGGTGAAGGCAGGAGCGGCTTCGGCTGTCGCCGGGCTCTTGGGAACGCGGGCGCAGGCTCGCACGCCGGCGCGTAGGAAGCCCAATATCGTCTTCATCCTTGCCGATGATCTGGGCTCCGCCGACCTCGGTTGTTTTGGACGCGAAGACATTGCGACACCGTCGCTCGACGCGCTCGCGGCGGGCGGCGTCGCGCTTCACCGGTCCTATTCAAACAGTAGCGTCTGCTCGCCGACGCGCCTCGCGCTGATGACGGGGCAATATCAATATCGCTTCCCCGGCGGGCTCGACGAGCCTCTGGGCCTCCATCCCGATTTAGGTCTACCGGATTCGGCCACCACCCTGCCCGACCTTTTGAAGAGCGCGGGATATGATACCTCCCTCGTCGGCAAATGGCATCTGGGCGGCTTGCCGGAATTCGGGCCGCGCAAGAGCGGCTATGACAGTTTCTTCGGCATCTATCAGGGCGGCGCCGATTATTTCGAACATGGCATGACGATCCGCGGCCGGTTCAAGCACGATCTTTGGGAGAATGAGACCGAGATTCACCGCACCGGATATCTGACCGATCTGATTACCGAGCGCAGCGTTTCAGAACTCGGGCGCTTCGCGGCGGCCGATCGCCCCTTCCTGTTGAGCGTCCATTATACCGCACCGCACTGGCCATGGGAGGGTCCCGAAGACGAGGCCGTCGCCAAGACAATTCGCGACTCCTTTCATTATGATGGGGGTTCGAACGCAGTCTATGCCGCGATGGTTGAAAGCCTCGACCGCGGCGTCGGCAAACTGATGGCGGCGCTTGCCGCCAACGGGCAGGCAGAGAACACAATCTTCATTTTCACCAGCGACAACGGCGGCGAGCGCTTTTCGAAGGTCTGGCCGCTGCGCGGTATGAAGGGCGAACTGCTCGAAGGCGGCATCCGCGTTCCATCGATCCTGCGCTGGCCAGGCCGTATCAAGGCTGGGACGACGAGCGACCTCGTGCATATCACGATGGACTGGATGCCGACCCTTTTGGCGGCGGCAGGCGTCGCGCAGCGCGACCTGTCATATCTTGATGGGCGCAACCTGCTACCCGATCTTCTGGACGGCAACGCGACTTCCCCGCGCCAGCTATTCTGGCGTCACAAGGCCCAGGATCAGCGCGCTGCACTCGATGCGAATCTCAAATATCTGGCGATGAGCGGGCATGAGTTCCTGTTCGACATTGACGCCGATCCGCGCGAGGTCGCCAATCTCAAGACCGTAAGGGTCGAAGATTTTGCCCGGCTGAAATCCGCCTTCGAGAGCTGGAACAAGGACATGCTGCCCTATCTGCCGTCGACCTTCAGTTACGAACTGCGCGGCAACGGACATCTCGCCGGCTATTGAGCTACGGGCGTGCCGAAATCTCGGGCGGAGGTCCCCAGTCGCGCGCCAGCGTCGCCCGCAGCGCGTCGACGGTCTTCCGTCCGAGCCGCTCGCCTAGTTCCTGGTCGATCCGGCTCAGAATTTCGAGCGCGTCGGCGCGAAGCTGCTGCGACTTGTCGCTGAAGGCCACAACCGAGGCGCGCCCGTCGGTCGGATCGGGTTCGATAACGATCCATTCGCGATCGACCATCTCCTGCAGCATTTTGCTCACCCCCTGCCGGGTGATGCCCAGATTGCGCGCGAGATCGATGGGGCGCCGAACGCCCAGCGCGATATTGGCAAAGGCCATCGACTGCGATCGCGACACGGCTTCCCATCCGCGCGCGCGCAGCGCCGACTGCAGCCCCTCGTCGAACCAGTAGAAGGCCCGCATCACGTCGAGCATGAGAAATCCGTCGGTCATGCCGCCCGCTTCGCCCAGCAGCGCCGATTGCGCAACCAAATTGAGCGCTGCGCCGGCAAGCGGGAACAGATAGGCGCCGTCGTGAAAGCCGAGCGGGCGGCGGTCGTCACGCAGCGCCACGTCGACGACTTCGCCGATCACAACGGCGTGGGTAGCATGGTCGATAATGCGGCCGGGGCGCAACAATATGCTCGCGCAGGCATCTGCGAGCCGCGGCGGCCCGCCGGGGCCAAGCACCCAGTCGCCGACTTCGAAGCGTTCCTCCGGCACCACGCCCCCGCCACAGCGCCGCGATATTTCGCGCTGATCCTCGGCCAGCAGGTTCAAACAGATGTCGGCACCTTCAGAAACCGCCGCGTGCGTCGCGTTCGAGCGGTTGATGCACACCAGCATCGACGGCGGATCCATGCTGACCTCGCAAAAGGCGGTGGCGGCCATGGCATGGTTTCGCCCGGCATGGGCAGCGGTCACGATGGCGACGGGACGGACTAGCGAGCGGAGCGCGCCGCGCAGACCCTCGGCACAATTTTGCGATTGGAACATCATGGAAATATCGTGCCGCACGCAAAGTATTTTGTCAACCTAGTTGACATTATTTGCCACTCCGATCATGGTGGAAAAAACAGAATGGAGACGATGATGTCCGAAAAGCTCGCCGATCGCCGCATTCCCGCTGGCGACGATTTCCTTTCGCGCGAAGAGGTAGAGGCGATCACCCCCCAGGGTCTGGTCGAACGGATGCAGGCGCTCAAACCCTTGATCGCCGAGAAAGCGGCCTCCGCCGAGCGCGAGCGCCGCCCCGACGACACCGCATGGGAAGCCCTGCGCCAAAGCGGCTATTTCTATATGTACGTCCCACGCCGTTTCGGCGGGCTGGAATTCGACACCGACACCTATATCAGCGCAACGCTGCCGATCGCCGAGGCCTGCCCCTCGACTGGCTGGACCGCCTGTTTCGCGGCCGAACATAATTGGCTCATCGCCCAGATGCCGGAAGCAACCCAAGCCGAAGTGTGGGGCAAGACTCCGTACGTCATCGCGCCAAGCGCGGCTTCCCCTCCCGGCATCGCGACACCTGTCGACGGCGGATACCGGCTGAAGGGTCGCTGGAAATGGGGCACGGTCGTGATGAACGCCGACTGGATCATGCTCAACGCCCTTGAACCGGTCGAAGGCACGCCCCCGGTGGCCCGCATGATGTTGCTTCGCGCCGAAGAGGTCGATGTAATCGACACATGGCAGATGGCGGGAATGGCAGCGACGGGCAGCAACGACATCCGTGTCGACGACGTCTTCGTGCCCGAAGGCTATCAGTTCGCCGTCCAGCCCGTCCGCTCGGGCCGCGGGCACGGGCGCGCGATCTATGGACCGGGGCTTTACGGTTCGCCGATGCTTCCCAATCTCTGCGTCACCGCCGCGATCCCGGCGCTCGGCGCCGCGCGGCAGGCGGTGCAATTCTGCCGTGCGCGGCTCCAGACACATGTGAAGTTGGGCGGTATGACCACGAGCGTCGAAAAGCCCGCAGCGCAAATGCGGCTGGCCCGCGCCGATCTGCTTGCCCGCTGCGCCGAGCGGACGATCCGCTCGGCAGCGCGCGAGAATCTGCTGATCGGGGAAATTGATGAGCCCCAACAGACGGGCGAACGCATCCGCATACGCGCGGAGATTGCGATCGCGGTCCAGCAATGCGTCGAAGCGGTACGCACTTGCTGTGAGGCCGTCGGCTCGAGCGTTCACGCCCTGGACAACCCGATGCAGCGCCTGCTGCGTGACGTCCAGGTCATGCAGAGTCACATAGTCTACGACCTTGATGTGGCCACCGAGCTTCACGGCCGCACGCTGGTCGGCCTTCCGCCCAACTCCCTGCTGCTCTGACAC
>Ga0247823_10002340_pt1 | contig 15618 bp, 11 predicted proteins | sample 13C_PalmiticAcid_2_FD_192426 | JGI IMG/M metagenome (GOLD analysis project Ga0247823, IMG submission 192426) | Soil microbial communities from agricultural site in Penn Yan, New York, United States - 13C_PalmiticAcid_Day30 | ecosystem: Environmental > Terrestrial > Soil > Agricultural land...
GCGCACATCCGCACCCTGCTGCTCACCTTCTTCTACCGCCAGATGCCCGAGCTGGTGGAGCGCGGCCACATCTACATCGCGCAGCCGCCGCTGTACAAGGTGAAGAGCGGCAAGGAAGAGCTGTACCTGAAAGACGCCGCCGCGCTCGACGGTTTCCTGCTGCGCATCGCGCTGAAGGACGCCAAGGTGATGACGGGCGGCGCGTCCAACGCCACCCTGGAAGGCAACACGCTGGAAGAGCTGGCGCGCAAGCACCAGGTGGCCGAACACGTCATCGCGCGCCTGTCCGCCTTCATGGACGCCGAGGCGCTGCGCGCCGTGGCCGACGGCGTGACCCTGGGCCTGGACGACATGGAAGCTGCGTCCGCCAGCGCGCAAGAGCTGCAGACCAAGCTGCGCGAGCTGAGCACCACCGGCGTGCCCGCCACCGTGACGGCCGAATTCGACCAACGCACCGACAAGCCCGTGCTGCGCATCAGCCGCCGCCACCACGGCAACATCAAGAGCAGCGTCATCACGCAGGACTTTGTGCACGGCGCCGACTACGCGGCCCTGGCCGAAGCCGCCAACACCTTCCGCGGCCTGCTGGGCGAGGGTGCCAAGGTGATGCGCGGCGAAGGCGAGCGGCAGAAGGAAGAGCGCGTGAGCGACTTCCGCACCGCCATGCAATGGCTCATCAGCGAAGCCGAGCGCACCACCGCGCGCCAGCGCTACAAGGGCCTGGGCGAAATGAACCCCGAGCAGCTGTGGGAAACCACCATGGACCCCGAGGTGCGGCGCCTGCTGCGTGTGCAGATCGACGACGCGATCGAGGCGGATCGGGTGTTCACGATGCTGATGGGGGATGAGGTGGAGCCTCGGAGGGACTTCATCGAGACGAATGCGTTGAGGGCGGGGAATATTGACGTTTAAGGTGTAGGACGACAACACGAGGTGAAAGCCGCGACGCCAACTTGAGAAGTGTGCGGCGCCTCAAGTGAAAGAAACTACCTGTGGCAACACGCTGAAGAGGAGGCGCCATGAGGGTTATGGGAGTTGAATTCGCCGCGAGTAACTTGAACTACGTGGTCATCGAACTGAACGACAAGAACGAAGTACAGATCGTCCAGTCGAACCGCTTGGTGCTCGGCGACACAAGATCCAGGGACTCGCTGATCTCGTTTCAGAACGCGGTGTCTACCCTATTCAATGCTGCCGCTCCTACTCTCATCGGCATCAAATCGAAGCCTGAATCCGGCGCAATGATGGCAGGCGCAGCAGCGCTAAAAATGGAAGGAATCGTTCTTGCCAACTCGCCCTGCACGGTTGACTTCGTCTCCGGTGCTCGAATAAACAAGTGCGCCGTCGAAGACCCCACGCTCTTCGCCTACCTACAACCCGCCTTGAAGGCTGCACACGCGGCGCTCGCAAAGCGGCTTGGCTAGGGGCTGCATGGGCGCCCTACCCAACCCCATCGACACTGCTCTTTCTGAACTCGCCGCGCACTACGGTGACTTCGAGCAAAACGATCGGGGTGCGAACGGTTATCTGTTCTTCGCGAAGAACAAGGTCACAGGGGCCGGCGTTGCAATCAAGTTCTACGCGGGAGAACAGGGCGAAGCCCGGCACGACGAGCCGCGCCAATTGTGTTTGATCAAGAACAGGAACGTCTTGCCGATCCTGGATGCCCGCAACGTGTCAGAAGAGTGGGGTTACTTCGTTACGCCCCGTTGTGTCGAGGGCGACCTTGACGACTTGATCGCAACACAGCCCTCGGTTTATGCGGCTCTCGACGTCGCTCTCGGCATCTGCAACGGCGTGAGTGCTATTCATGCGCTAAAGATGCTTCATCGAGACTTGAAGCCGGGCAACATCGTCATGCATGAGGGCACGCCTCAGATTGCTGATTTTGGCAGCGTGCGAATGCTGGCAAATGGCGCAAGCCATGTCACCGCCTCGATGCACAGCATTCTTTATCGGCCGCCTGAGTCCTTCGCAACCGGTGAATACACCGCGAAAGGTGACGTTTATCAGATTGGATTGGTGTTATATCAATTGCTCGGGGGCTCCCTCCCATATGACGCCGATGAGTACCTTACAGCGAAGGAACGCAAGCAACTGGCCACATTGACCGACCCGGTGGACAGAACCCTCTTTGAGGACGCCGCCATTCGAGCTCGGTCGGAGGCTGGTGATCTGCTTCAGCTGAAGACTTTGCCACCGTGGGCAGGCATGGCTCGTCGTGCGTTGCGAGACATGACATGCGCGAACCCTGCCCAGCGATGCGGATCTGTGGCTGATGTTGCGGCGGTCCTCACGCAACTTCGAGCAAATATGGCGAACTGGCGATGGGACGGAGACGTGGCGGTACTTCGGTCCGATTCGAAGACGATTGAATTGCGTCCGTCCGACGACGGCGAGGCTTTCTATCAAGCGTATCAAGCTACTAGCAGCGACTCGCCGTTCCGCCGAGTACCAGGGTCAAGGCCAGGGCGCCTGGCCGATGTCCTACGGGCGATATAGCGACGACTGGGGGCCTAGGTTGGAAGCTGTTCCTGTTGACGACTCTCAGATATTGGCCCACTAGGTCAGCTCTTAATGATCGTCAACAGCCAGCGAAGCTCATCTAAGCCTCAGCTCATGATCTCCCTCACCCTTGCGCAACTCGATCACCGCGTCCAGGGACTTCAACAGCTCGGCGAAGCTCGCGAAATGGTAATCCTTGGGATCGAACGTTGGATCTAGGCGCTTGATCATCGGCAACACGTTGGCCTTCTTCACCCATGGCTCGCCCCGTGTCTCAGCGAGCAGATGCACCGCGCGACGAAGCAGGTCGCCAGCAGGGCTTACTTTCTCCTCGATGACTGAGGCCGCGGACTCTTCCGGTCCCGACGTCGGGGATGTCTCTGCCCCCACGAGGCTCTCGTAGTAGCGGAATTCATGACAGCTCTTGGCCCAGTGCCTGTTGGTGTTCTTCCGGGTTCCGATGCCGATCAATGTGCGACCAGCTGCCTTGATCTTCTGAGCCACGGGCATGTAGTCGCTATCGCCGCCGATGATGATCACCGTATCAATGTGATCAAACCTGCCAATGTCCTCCGCGGCATCAAGGCACAACTTGATATCTGCACCGTTTTTTGCAGATGCACCTGGCGGGAAAGTTGAATCAGCTCCACTGCGTTCTGTAGCAAGGCATCTCGATAACGACCGAAGTACTGCCAATTGCCATAAGCACGATTGATAGCCACAGGACCGAAAGAAGCAGCCAGCTCTGCGAGAGCCTGAATGTCCACGAGCGGCTCCTGAGGTTTGAAGCGGTTATCCGGTTTGGCATAGATGCCTTCACCGTATCTCGCTTCGAGCACTCCCGCGTGAAGGTTCTCGAAGTCCCAGTACATCGCGACCGAATTGCCGCTGCCGATTGCGTTGAGGCTCATTTCAGACTCCTTCTACTTCCATCCCGTGCTCAGCCAGCCAGGCCTTCCGCTGCGCGTAGTCCGGCATCGCCCGCTCCACGCGCAGCCAGAACTGCGGCGTGTGATGCCGCTCATGCAGGTGCGCGATTTCGTGCACCACCACGTACTCCGCAATGCGCGCTGGCAGCAGGATCGTCTTCCAGTGGAAGTACACGAGGTCGCCCTTGCCGCACGACCCCCAGCGGTAGCCCAGGTCCTGCACACGCACACCCGCCGGGTCGACCTCCATGCGCGATTGGTAATCGGCCACACGCGCCGCCAACCAAGGCTTGGCGCGCTCGCTGTACCAGCGCACGAAATGATCGCGCGCATCGGGTAAAGCATCAGCGGCCAGACAGAAGCGGCCACCGGTCAGCTTCAATGGCACGTCCTGCCCCTCCACCAGCTTGAGCCGATGGCTTCGGCCGAGGTACAGAAAGCCTTCGCCGCCAACGAACTCTTTGCGCGGCACCTGACGCTGCAGCCGGTCCTTCTCGGCCAGGCGCGTGTAGATCCAGAAGCGCTTTTCCAGCACGAACGCGCGCAGCGCCGGCTCCTGCACATCCGGCGGTGCAGACAGCACAAGCTCCCCGCTGCGTTCAACGGTGATCTGCATCGTCTTGCGGCGCGAGCTGCGCTGCACGCTGAACTGCAACCCGTCCACTTGGAGGTATGGCGACTTCACTCGGGCCAGCATGGCGTCACACCCGCACCAGTTTGTCGTGGTTGGCGCGGGCCTGCGCCATGAGCTTGTCGGCCAGCACGCCTGCCTTGTCCGTGTCCACCAGCGGTGGCCTCAGGCGCATCAGGTGCTCGAACAGGTGGGCATTCAGGTTGTCTTGATCGGCCCGCTTGCTCGGGCTCCAGATGCTCGGGTTGCCCTTCAGCTCCTGCACCAGCAAGTCCACCAACTCCATTGCCACGTCGTTCAGCCGGAGCAGTTCGGCCGGCGTGGGCGCGTGCCCCGCGCAAACCACATCCAGCACGGTGCGCAAGAAGGGCGCGCAATGCGCGGGCAAGTCACCCGGCGCATCGGCCTCCTCCGGCGTGCCTGCCCGCATGTCGTTGATGAGGCTTTGCAACTGTGCGATCACCTCGTTCCATTGCTCACCCAGGGTCTTGAGGATGTCGCTCAGCCGCTCGGAGAGCTTGCGGTACAGCACCGGGTCTTCGTCCACGTGCTTGCGGATGTGCGAGCGAATGGCGTGCTCCATCTCCGACGCCTTGGCGCGTTCATTGGCCGCGCGGGACAGGTGGGTGTCGAAATCGGCATCGGTCAACTGGATCGGTGGAATCTTCGGGTCGATTCCCAGCGAGATCACGTGATCGTCAATCAGCCTGCGCACCTTGGCGCCGACATCTTTGCCGAGTTGCGGCGAATCCTTGTAGTGGTTGCGCGCTCGCGCATGGATGTAGGCCAGGCGCTTGGCATCCCCCACGTACGGCAGGCCTTCGGGCCGCGGCAGCACCGTGTCCAGCGAAGCAAGAAAGGCCTTGAGCTTGACGGCGAACTCGGCGCGGAGGCGCTCGTTGCCAAGAACTTCGATGCAGGCCTCGGTGTCGCCCAGGGAGTCGATGCCCCGCTGGCGAAACAGGTCCACCACACGCAGGTGCCGGTCGCGCAACACCGGTATCTCGTCCTTCAGGTTGGCCAGTGCGCCTTGCACGTCCTCGTCCGCGTAGGCAGCCAGCGCTTCCTTCAGGTGTTGCGCCACGCCGTAATAGTCCACCACGATGCCGCAGCGTTTGCCGAAGCCGGTGCGGTTGACGCGGGCGATGGCTTGCAGCAGCTCAGCCTCCTGGATGGGCCGGTCCAGGTACATCACGCCCTCGATGGGTGCATCGAAGCCGGTGAGCAGCATCGACTTCACCACCAGGAAGGCCAGCGGGTCGGTCTTTTCATGCTGTGCGTGAAACAAGGGCTTCTTGAAGCGCTTGATCAACTGCTCCTGAACCACGCCATCCGTCCAGAACTTCCAGGCCGGATCGTCGTTGTTACTGCCCGAGATGATCGGCGCGAATTCGAGGTGCGCCAGTGCGTCGCGGTAGCGCCAGGCCTGCACCACCGCCTGCACCTTGGGCGGGCGCAAGCACAGCGCCTCGTCATCCATCGCCTTGTCCTTAGACGGCAGCGCGTCGGCTTGCGCCACGAGTTCGTCGCGGGCCTTCTTGAGCGCTTCGAAGTAGCGGATGGCCGCGAGGCGGCTGTACGCCACCACCTGCGCCTTGTAGCCGTTGGGCAGGATGTGGGTGACGTAGTGCCGAAGGATGTCGCGCGCCTTGTCCTTGATCAGCTCAGGCGCTTCGAAGATGTGGCCCTTGGTGGCGTACTTGCGCTTGATCGCCTCCAGATCCTCCGCGGAGTGCTGGCGGAACATGTCTTCGAACAGTTCGTCCAGGCTGGCGCCGTCCTTGATCGCGCCCTTGGCGGTGCGGCCTTCGTAGAGCACCGGCACGGTGGCGCCATCGGCCTCGGCTTCCTTGATGGTGTAGCGGTCGATGAACTCGCCAAAGATCTCGTGGGTGCGCTTCTTCTCGCCCATGATGATCGGCGTGCCGGTGAAGCCGATGCGCGCGCAGTTGGGCAAGCCCGCCAGCAAGTTGGCGTGCAGGTCGCCCGCCTGGGTGCGGTGGGCCTCGTCCACCAACACCAGGATGCTCTCGTCTTCGTTCAGCATCTCGAAGGTCTCGGCGGCCTTGTTCCACCGCTTCGGCGGTGGCTCTTCCACCTTGTGCACCTTGGGCAGGTCCTCGGCCGTCAAGGGCGCGTCGTCCGCCGCGTCACCATCGCGGTACTTCTGGATGGTGGCGAACACCAGCCCCGGCCCCTTGCGGCGCGCCAGCGCCTTCAGGCCAGCCGCGCTGGTGGCCACCTCCACCACCTCGCCCGTGAGCGTGGCCGTGTCGGACAGTTGTTTCTGCAGGTCCTTGCGGTCGGTCACCACGATGAGCTTGAAGGACCGCAACCGGGTGTCCGTGCGCATCTTGCGCACCAGAAACACCATGGTCAGCGACTTGCCCGAGCCCTGCGTGTGCCAGACGATGCCACCGCGCTGATCGTGCTCGCCATGCTGCTGGCGCGTCTGGCCGGTCTTCAATCGGGCGATCGCCCGATTCACCGCGCGGTATTGCTGGTAGCGGCAGACCGACTTGATCGTCTGGCCGCCCATCTGCATGAACAGCAGGAAGTTCTGCACCACGTCCAACAGGTGCGCGGGCGCCAGCAGGCCGGCGATCAAGCACTCCTGTTCGTTGAGCCTGGTCTTGCCCAAGGCGCGCGCCACGTCGGCCTCGGCACCATGTCCGTCGGGGCCGGCCACCGTCTTCCATTGCGCGTAGTGCTCGAAGCCAGCGCCGATGCAACCCACGCGTGCCTCGTCCACACAACTGGCGATAAGCAACTGATTCGTGGCGAACAGCGCCTCGTTGCCCTCGTTGTCGTCCACCTCGAAGGCGGCCTTGCGCTGGTTGCTGTAGCGGCGCAACTGGTCCACGGCCTCGGCCAGTGGCTCGGCAATGGACGGGCTCTTGCACTCCACCACCACCAGGGGAATGCCGTTCACCAGCAACACCAGGTCGGGCACGATGAAGGCCTTGGCGCTGTTGTAGCCGGGCAGGCAGTCCACGCGGTACTGGTTGACCACGGCGAAGCGGTTGTTGGCCGGCGTCCCCCAATCGATGTAGCGGATCGTCTGGCCCCGCCCACCGTTCCAGCCTGGCAGGCCGTCCACCGTTGGGCCTTTGATCAGCAGCTCGGTGGCCTTCTGGTTGGCCTCCATCAGCTTGTGCGTGCCCAGGCGCGTGATGGCAGCCACTGCCTCCGACAGGCGTTCTTCGTCCAGCCAGGGCTGGCCGTCAGGGCCGGGGTTCAGGGCGCGCAGCTGTTCGCGCAGCACGCCCTCCTGGATCACTTCGGCAAAGCTGGTGCGGCCGGTGGTGGCTGGGTGGTCCAGGCTGCCTTCGGTGTGCGTCCAGCCCAGGGCCTGCAACTGCGCCACGAAGGGTTTTTCGACGTCTTCGAGTTCCCAGCCCATGGGTCAGCTCTCCGAGCCAATCGGATGACGACATCCAAAAACATCCATAAACATCCAAAACCCTCCATAACCCACCCAAACCCGCGGACGCCCACAGACGGCCGGCCGATCACGCACCGGCGGTATAGAAGGCGGTACGGCGATCACCATGCTGCACCAGCGCGCCTCGCTCCTTGAGCCGCTTGATCAAATCCTTCGCCTGCCCCTCGCTCAGCCGGCACAGCGTCATCACCTCGGCCCGGCGAATCTGCCCATGCTGGCGAACGTAGCTCAGCACCATCTGTTCGTTCTGCAGAGCGGTGAAACCGGCCTGCCGCGTATAGCCCGCTTTGTCCCCTGTCACCCGGTACACCGCCGCCGACAGCGTGTAGTTGCGCCCCCGGCCATTGCCGTGCGCCTCTACCAGTCCGGCCTCGGTCAACGCCCCCAGCGTGCGCTTGGCGCTCACCGCATCGCGCTGAATGCGCTCGGCCAACTCATCCGCTGACACACGCTTGAGCTCCCGCAGCGCGGCCAGCGCGATCAGGCTGTCGATAGGCAGCTCGCTGCTGCGCCGCCGCTCCTCCTCCACCACCAGCCGGCGAAAGTCCAGGTCGGCCGGCTCGGTGGGCAGGCGCAGCACCACGTTGTTGAGGTCGGTGCGGCTGTAGTCAGGCGCAGGCCGGCCGAACTTGAGCATGCCTCGGTAGATGGTGTCCACACCCCGGCCCGACCGTTCCACCATGCCGATGCGCTTCATTGCGTCGGCCAGCGTGCGGTGGCGCGGGCGCGGCTCAGTGGTCAGCAGGTTGGCCAGCGTCACGCCGTCTACCAGGCCGCCGGGGTTGCTCACCGTCAGGCCCGCGTCGTCCAGCCGCACGTGCACCGCGCCCAGGCGGTGGTAGTCGCGGTGGATCAGCGCGTTGGCCACCGCCTCGCGGAAGGCGGCCATGTCCACCATGGGCACCGGCACGCGGAACAGGCCCACCTGCAACTCCTCTTCGGGGTTGTAGGGGCGGAAATTGGTCTCCAGCCAGTCCAGCGCCTTGAGCAGCGGGAAGCGGCGGAACTCGTTGAATTTCACCGCCTCGCGCTGCAGCACCTGGAAAGCGAACTCGTGCGAAGGCACCAGCTCACGCAGCGCGGTTTCGCGACCCAGCAGCAGCAGGCCGCACAGCGTGGGCACACGCTGGCCATCGGGTTCGCGTGCCGTGAAGCCCAGCGCGCCGTCCATGGCCTCGTCGTCCAGCTCCAGCAGCACACGGTCGCCGCCGTACTGTTGCACGGCCTGGCGCAGGCGCTCTCGCTCCAACGGGTCCAGGTCGGCCAGCGTGGCGCCGGCCACCGGCTGGGCTGATGCGTCCACCAGCCCCAGGTGCCCGCGCCGGCTGGCGCGGTCGTGCGGCAGCATGGGCGCGCATTCGGGTGTGCCGTCGTGCTTGATGCGGCGGCGCAGGTAGACGCCGGAGGCGGTGGCCACCTCGGTCTGCGCCTTGGGCACGGCGATGCGGGCCACGCGCACGCCGCTGATGTCCATCGCGTCCACCTGCACGGTGAGCGAAGGCGAGGTGCGCGCCGCGATCAGGCCCGGCAGGCCGGCCAGTTGCACGTGGTCGGGGTGCAGGCCGGTGGGCGTGCCGTCGTCCTCCACGCCCAGCCACAGCTCGCCGCCCTCGGTATTGGCCAGGCAGACGACGGCCTCGACCAGCTCGGCATCGGGCAGGCGCTTGCGGTCGCTCTTGAACTCGACCGTAAGGGATTCGGCGAGTGGCAGGCGGTGGCTCATGCTGGAGCGGATTCGGGCAGCGGGGTGACACGCACCCTGCCGGTGAGGAGGTCATCCATGAGGGCGGATTTGTTCAGTCGCATCTTCTCGACGGCATCCTCCTCCAGATCAATTCGCTTGCTGATTTCTCGCAGCCTCTCTTCGATCAATCGTTGTTCATCTCGGGGCGGAGAAGGAAGCAAGGTGGAGCGAAGCGTCTCTGAACGAATCGCAGCCATGGTTCCACCTTGTTGATCTTTGGCGAAATGCCGTAGAACCCATGGCGAGTAGTTGATCTGCAACATAGCCAAGTATGGTGAGTACTTCTCGGAATCAAGAGTAATGGTCCACGTGTGCTTTGAGGACAGCGCCTGCTCGATGTCATCGGGCACCAGGCAGCACCGTCCAACAGTGCCCATGATCGTGATCATCAGATCAGCAGGGCGGACCGCGTAGCGTGCCAACTGCGCAAACTTCTGCGGCGACACGAACCGCGTGTAGTCTGAAACGAAGCGCTCAGCGTAAACGTTGTCAATCCCGAGCAATGGGTGCCCGACCGCGACCAACTCGTGCTTCAAGAGCGCGCTACCGAAAGGGCCAGAGCGCATGGCGGGGTCCACTGGCGCAAGAACCCCATCCAACCGGACGGCATCCCACTCCGTCGGAATCCATCCCAGAGGCGACGCCTTGTAGAGATGCGGCGCCTCCGACTGTTGCGGGCGTAGTCGGCCGCTGGCGTCGATACCGCGCGTCAGCAGATCGTGCAGCAGGCCCCTCTTGATGGCCTTGAGGTTGTCGATGAGCGCCTCGGTTTTCTGGACGGCGGCGTCGCAGGTGTCGAGGATTTCGGCGATCTTGGCTTGCTCTGTCAGCGAGGGGTATCGAACGGGAAAAGCCAAGAGCCTGGACTTTGGCAGGTTCCTCATGCTGCCGCTGGTCCCGGTTGCATGCACATCTACATAGCTTCGGTACGCCGAAGTCTGCAACACGAAAGACAACCACCGTACGTTGACACTGGATCGATGCTTGGGCTTCAGTTGCCACAGCCGATCCGGCAAGAACAGCGACGGGTGTGGTTCAGCAACGTAGCAAGACTCCCCAACCAGTGCCGGCGTGTTCATGCGACTAACCAAAATCGAATCACCGTTGACCGATTCCGATGCGAGGCGACGCTCACGTTCAACAACGGTCTTGTTCTGCTTGGGATGAAACGCCCCGCCGCTGACAGCACTGGTCTTGAGGACGCCAATCTCTCCAGCACCATGCGGCCGGTCTTCGGCATTGACGCTGACTCCAGCGTCGAGCGAGGCAATGGCGTCAGATAGCTGGCCGTCGAACCAGTCAGACATACCCAAGCCCCTTCAGAAACCCCCGCAACACCCCTGCCGCCGCATCCCGCTCGGCCTCGATCTCCGTCAGCGTCACGCGGTATTTGTCCCACCAGTTCTCGAACGCCGCCACCACGGCCTTGCGCTGCGTGGCCACGTAGCGCTCCACGATGGCCAGCATGTCGTGGTGCCGGATGGTGAGCAGCAGTTCGCTGGCCTGCTCTGCGCTCAGGCCCTCGACGGCGGCGTCGATGCGCTGGCGAAAGCTGTCCTGCCGGGCCTTCAAGGTCTTCCTGACCGCGCCCAGTTCCTTCTTCCAGGCACCGATCTGTGCCTCGTCCACGGTGTTGTCTTCATCGGCGTCCGCCTCTTCGGCTCCGTCCGCCTCGTCGCCTTCTTCGCCTTCGCCGACCTTCGACGTGGCCGCCTTGATCTGCCCATCCAGCTCGGCCTTCTTCGCCTCCAGCTCGGCGATGGCCTCGACGAAGTCGCGCACGAGGAAGCGCACCAGCTTGTGGTCCAGCGGGTTGTCCTTGCCGGCCTTGTCGTCGAGCGCGGTGACGATGCTGGTGCGCCACGCATCGACCACGCCCTTGGCTCCGCGCGCCATGAGGGTAAGGAAGTCGTGCTTGGTCTGCGTCCAGAAGCCGGCGACGATGCCGCGCACCTGGAAGGGGTCTAGCAGGCCCACTGATTCAAGGGATTCGCTGAAGCTGGCCAGCAGGTCCTGGCGCAGGGCGACCAGGCGGCCGGCGTTGTTGCCCTGGTCCGCCAGTTGGGCGATGCGCCGGCCGTGGGCCTGCCACCACTGGTCGAAGGCGGCGCGCAGGGCAGCCTCCTTGGCCAGCAGGCCGGGGTTCTGTTCGATGGCGGGTTTGATCTGCTGGCGCTGGGCGAGCGCGGGTTGGAAGTCGTAATAGCCAGCGGACCCCTCGCGGGCCGTGAACAAATCGAGCGGGTTGAGGCCGTGCGCGGAAAACAGCGCGGCCTTGGCGTCCACCTCGGCCTTGGGCACGCCGCCCAGCAGGTGGGCGCGCACGTCGTGCGGCTCGGGCGGCGGGGCGTTGTCCGCGTAGCGGCGGATGTTGAGGTTGTAGCCCTGCTCCTTGAGCGTGGCGTTGTCGACGATGGCCGAGAAGCCGGGCACGGCCTGGAAGCCATCGAAGGTACTGAGGATCTTCTCGATGTGCTCGGGCAGCAGGTGGTTTTGCGCGCGGCCTTCGAAGTATTCGCGGTCGGCGTTGATGAAGAGCACCTTGCCCTGGCGTTCAGCGGGTTTACCGCTGATGCGCTTCGCGCCCTTCTGCACGCGCTGGCGCAGCACCAGGATGCAGGCTGGAATGCCGGTGCCGTAGAACAGGTTGGGCGCCACGCCGATGACGGCTTCGAGCAGGTCGTCGTCGATGATGCCGGCGCGGATGGCTTTCTCTTCGCCGCCGCGGAACAGCACGCCGTGCGGCATGACGGTGGCGACCATGCCGCCGTCGTCGGTGACGGCGAGCATGTGCTGCAGGAACATCAGGTCGGCCTTTTTGGAGCCCAGGGGCACCTGGCCGTAGCGGAAGCGTTCGGGGAACTTGGGCGCCCAGGCAGGGCTGCCGTCGGCCTTCTTCTCGGTGTTGCCCCAGTTGATGGAGAAGGGCGGATTGGTGAGCACGCGGTCGAAGCGCCTGAGCTCACCGCCTTCGACGTGGCTGGGCTCTGCCAGGGTGTCGTCGTTCTCGATGGTGTTGTGGTTGCTGATGCCGTGCAGCAGCAGGTTCATCTTGGCGATGGACCACACGGTGCCGTTGAACTCCTGGCCGAAGAGGTTGGCCTTGCGGCCGTCTTCGCCGTGCTCGTCGATGTAGTCCTTGGCGGCGATGAGCATGCCGCCGGAGCCGCAGCAGGGGTCGTAGATGCGGTGCTTGAGCTGAGGCTTGAGCAGGCCGACCATCAAACGCACGACGGAGCGCGGGGTGTAGAACTCGCCACCCTTCTTGCCGGCCGAGTCGGCGAACTCGCCGATGAGGTATTCGTAGGCGGCGCCCAGCAGGTCGGGGAATTCGAAGTCTTCGTTGCGCAGGCGGTGAATGCCGAAGTGCGTGATGAGCTGGCGCAGTTTGATGTCGGGGATCTTGCTCTGCCCGACCTTGCGGGTGAAGTCGATGTGTTCGAGCACGTCGCTCAGGCTGGCGTTTTCCGTCTCGATGCCGGCCAGGGCCTTGTTCAGAGCGTCGCCCACGTTGTGGTGGGCGTCATTTAGCAAGGACTGAAATCGCGACTGCTCGGGCACCCAGAAGTAGCCGTCCTTTTTGTACCAGCGATCGTTCTCAGCCGATTTCTTGGCCTCGGCCTCGCTCTTGCCGGCCTCCCGCTCCAGCCGGATGACCTCCTCGCGCCGCTGCTCGAAGACGTCGGAGCAGCGTTTGAGGAAGAGCATGCCGAAGATGTATTCCTTGAACTCCGAGGCGTCCATCTTGCCGCGCAGGATGTCGGCGGCCTTGAAGAGGTGGCGCTCCAGTTGGGGGAGGGTGAGGGACATGTCGGGAAATTCTTCTGTCGGGCTACGCAAATCGCCAGGGATCATACGGGCGCGCCACATGGGAACGTCACTTGCCGGCGGTGTGACATGGCCCCCGTCCACCACCGCTCCCTCACCCTCGACGGCACCGAAGTCTTCCTGCGCGAAGCCGGCCCTCCCTCGGCCCCAACCCTGCTCCTCCCCCACGGCTACCCCTGCTCCTCCTACGAGTTCCGCAACCTCATGCCGGCATTGGCCGACCGCTGGCGCCTCATCGCCCCCGACTTCCCCGGCTGCGGCTACAGCGGCACGCCAGAAAACTTCCCCTACGACTTCGACGGCTACGCCGATTTCCTCCACCGCCTGATGCAGCGCCTGGAGGTGCCGCGCTTCGCGCTGTACCTGCACGACTTCGGCTCGCAGATCGGCTTGCGCCTCGCCATCGCGCGACCGCAGAGCATCACGGCGCTGGTCATCCAGAACGGCGACATCTACGAAGACGTGCTAGGCCCCAAGTACGAGCCGCTGCAGGCCTACTTCCGCCAGCCGACCGCCGAAGCGAAGGCCAAGCTGGCCGAGGCGGTGAGCGAGGAGGGCTTCAAGGAGGAGTTCCTCAACGAGGTGAGTCCCGACGTGGCGGCGCGCATCCCACCCGACCTGTGGCGGCTGCATTGGTCACTGATGACGCCCCGGCGCAAGCAGATTGCGGTGGACGTGATCGCAGGGCTGAAGGACAACCTCGACTGGTTCCCGCGCTACCAGGCCTACCTGCGGGAGCACCAGCCGCCCACGCTGATCGTGTGGGGGCCGAAGGACGGCTACATGCCGGAGCCCTCGGCACGCGCCTACCTGCGCGATCTGCCGGCGGCAGAGCTGCACCTGCTGCCCGATGGCGGGCACTGGCTGCTGGAGACGCACCTCGACGAGGTCACCCGCCTGATGCGGGACTTTCTCTCGCGCACGCTGGCTTAGCGCATCGTCCTCATCGCCGCTGCGCGAACCCCAGGCGCGACCCCACGATCACCCCCACCAGGCCCACCAGGTGCCACGCGGTCACCGCCTCCCCCATGAAGGCCACCGCAAACCCCACGCCAAAAATCGGCACCCAATAAAACCCCATCGCCGTGCGCGCCAGGCCCAGCCGCGCGATGGAGAGGTTCCACACCATCGCCGCCAGCGCTGTCGCCAGCACGCCCGAGTACAGGATCAGCGACCACGTCGTGGCCGTCGCCTCGGTCAGGTCAGCCAGCCGCGCACTTGGCGACAGCGCGGCGTGCAGCACCAGCAGCACCGAACCGATAACGTGGATCACCACGCTGATCTGCAGCACGGTGAAGGCCTTCGACAGCTTCTGCACCGCGATGCCGCCCGAGGCAAAGCACACCAGGGACGTGAGGATGAGCAGATCGCCCACGGAGCCGCTGCCCAGTTGCGCGCCCGGCCGGTTGAGGATGACCAGGGCCACGCCCGCGAAGCCGATGGCCACGCCGGCCAGGCGGCGCGCGCCCAGCGCTTCGCGAAACACCAAGGCCGCCAGCAAGGTGGACACCAGCGGCCCCAGCGACATGATCAGGGCGCCGTTGGTGGCCGTGGTGCGCGACAAGCCGCCCGAAAACAGGATCTGGTTGCCGTAGACCATGAACAGCGCGCAGGCCGTCAGGCCCAGCAGGTCGCGCGCGCGCAGCACCGGCAGGCGTTCGCGCCGCAGGAACAGCAACACCGTCAACGCGATGGCGGCGACCACCATGCGCACGGCCGCCACGGTCATCACATCCAGCGCGCCGGTGAGTGCCTTCACGGCCGAAAGGTTGACGCCCCAGATGGCCATGGCGCCCAGCAGCAGCGCGTAGGCGCGCCAGCCCTCGGTCACCTCAGCCGCGCGCGCCGACGATCACGTGGCGCTCGACCAGGAAGGTGGTGATCTCGGCGATGAATTCGCGCGCGTGCGTCATCAGGGTCTGGCCCTTGGGCGAGGCGAAGGCCGCGTTCAGCGATTCGGTGTCGTCGAACCAGAGCTCGACGATGCCGTCGATGGGCAGGCCGTCGCGGTCCACCGCATGGCCCTTGGGCGCCTCGCGGCCCACGATGAGGTTCTGGCGGTAGCCGCGCACGCCGGCCACGCGCTTCACCAAGTGCGCGTGTTCCTGCCGCCACTCGCTTTTGAATTCGTCGGGCGGCACGTCGTCACGTCGTTTCAACAAGGACATGCGCTTGAGCAGCGGGCGGTCCGCCTCGGGCTCGATCACCTCCATCTGGTCGATGGTGACGATGCGCAAATCACCGATGAAGTGGTTCTCATCGGCAACCAGCGCCTGGCCGGCTTCGGTGCGGATGGCCTCGCGCATGGCCTGTTCGCTGTCGAACCAGAGCATGGAGAACCCATCGAGCTGTTCGGGCCCGCGCGGGTAGGTGAAACCGCGCTGCAGGCTGTCGGTGACGTGGTTCTGTTCGTAGCGGCGCAGGCCGGGCAGGCGGGCCGCCAGTTCGGCGTGCTGGCCGAGCCAGTGGCGGCGGAAGTCCTCGTCGCTCCACTCCGGCTTCTTCTTGATCAAACCCGATCGCACGAACATGGGAC
>Ga0247823_10002341_pt1 | contig 15618 bp, 19 predicted proteins | sample 13C_PalmiticAcid_2_FD_192426 | JGI IMG/M metagenome (GOLD analysis project Ga0247823, IMG submission 192426) | Soil microbial communities from agricultural site in Penn Yan, New York, United States - 13C_PalmiticAcid_Day30 | ecosystem: Environmental > Terrestrial > Soil > Agricultural land...
GACTTCCCGGCGGGGTGAGAGGATTTCTTTTGGTGTGGATTCAACGCGAAAAGCCTGGACAGGTTTTCGAGAATTCGCTGGACCTTCTCTAGTCTTCGCGCAGTCAATGTAGGCGCCGACTTCCCAGGCATCGAGCGCCACTCCCGGTTGTCTGCGGTCAGAGTTTCCGTATTCGCGGCCGGCGCTGTTTCTCAGAGCTCGACGAACGGCCTTGGCATCGGGTTGGGTGGCGAGAGGGATGACGATCGCCCGCGGATGGAGCCTCACGGCCGGCAGCGACGGATCGGCCGTCGGCCACGTGTCTCTGACTCTGTCCTTGGCGCTGTGCGATGTGGGAGAACACGATCTGGCTGTCTGCCCAGAAGGCCTCGCCCACGGACGCGACCCTGAATGTCCGCAATGCCCAGCGGAAGCGGACATCGATGAGGTAGGCTCGGGCGCCACTCCATCATCTCCACAGGTGAAAAGTTGTCGAACTTCTGGAAGCAGCGAAATGTGCAGCAGCAGAACGATTCGGTTGAGTCCTCGATTCGGGCGGAGGCGATCTACTGGCGTGCGAGGCCCTGGCCTCGCGCCCTGCTTGCTGCGGCTGAAGGGCGAGGGGTCGATTGCAACCGCGCAATCGTTGTCGATCTGGACATCGACTACCCCGGCATGCCGCGCCTTTTTGGGCTCATCCTGACGGTTGACGAGGCGTTCATTCGATTCGAGATCGAAACCGATCCTTCTCACGATCACATCGAAGCCATTGAAGCCTGGGAAGAAGTCACCGACAAGCAGAATGTGTCGCAGCACAATCGCGGAACAGGCTGGGGAAGGGGTGCTCTGGCGCTCAAGGTATTGAGCCAGCTGAATGATCCTCGCTAGACACCCAGCCAGGGCAAGCGGAGGGCCACTTGGTGCCTGGAGCCAACGTCCGCTGTGCACAGCGGAAGCGGACATCCGTTCTGCTACGCTCGCGACGATCAAACAGCATTCCGGACATGAGAACGATCACCATTGACTGCAGCGATGTCTGTGGCGAGGCTGAGTTTTGGGATCGGTATCTAAGGGCGACCGGCGCAGCGGGCGCCGCTCACTTTGGCCGCAATCTAAACGCCTTCTGGGACGCGCTGCACGGTGGCCCCGGCTGGCCGGGGGAGTGCGAATTGCGATTCGCAAACACGAGCGCCATGTCTCGCGCCGGCGCCGTTCAGTTCGTCGAATCCCTTCGCACGTTGGCAAGCCGCTCGGCGCCCGTGAAGGTGACGGTAACGTAGGCCCGCGGCCATCGCTTCCGCTCCCTTCCTAGATCGGACGCGACCGCTCAACATGCATGTCGACAGACAGGGGGACCAATGAGGATCGTGGGCTCGAAAGATGCCGTTGGCTTCGCGATCGAAGAACACTCGCCTGAAGGAACTGCAGTCGAGATATGGGCGGGCGGCCAGTGCCTCACCCCGTTCGACACTCTCCCATACCTCCCGGCCTTCCTGCCTAGCCTCGAGGCGAGCGAGGCGCAGCTTCGACGTCCTTCGTCGTTCCTTCGGCACGAAGGGGAGCTGTCTGAACACTCGATCCCCGACGCGTTTGCTCTGCTTGCCAGCGACGGTGCGCCCGAGTTGCATAGAGCGCTTCGCTGGCTGGATTGGGGGCCGACAACTGATGATGTGCTGTGCTTCCTCGTACCCTCAGCAGGAAAGCTGCACCTGACATGGAAGCTGCCGGGCCAGCCTTGCCCGAGGTCAATGCCCGTCGACCCAGCCCATCTGGCAGATTTGATTGCGCACGTGCGAACGACCTTGGGAGATCTATCGGTGCGGCCAATGTCGTGACCGCTTCCTGCCTGGTTCGGTCTCCGCTGTGCACAGCGGAAGCGGTCGTTCAGGTAGATTCGGCACACATTCAATCATCATTGCGACGTCTCAGCGATGCTTTCAGCCTACGAACTTGACGATGAAACCGCAGGGCGAGTGAGACGGGCCATTGGCAGAGAGCCGCGCCCGCCAGGGGCGGTTCAGTGCCTTGAGAAGCTGCCGACGGAGATGCTCGACGAGTTGGACGCCGTCTATCGCAACTGTGGCGGCATTTACGCGTTCGCGTATCTCCGACATCTCATCGCGGATGCAACCTTCTCAGAGGTCAAGGTCTTCATCGACAGCAAGGGGTGGCACCACAGCGCGGACTGAGCCCGTGGCGGTTGGATGGTCAGCAGATTAACCAGGGCAAGCCGTCGCCCGAACTGATGACATCATGAAGCACGAGATCGACTGGAAACAGATTCCTCTGACCACCCAAATCCAGATGCTCTATCCCGAGGAGCCGGATTGGTCAGAGGTTGAAAGCGATACGCTGGTGTCGCTCGTGGAGACGTTCGTGGAGGAGCCAAACTGTGCCGGGTTGGCGCTCTGCCAACTTCGCGCACGGAGGCATGAGAGGACCATCGAGCTCGCGTGGTGGTTGCTTGACCAAGAGCGGGCCGATGAATGGTTGAAAGCTGCGGCGCAGGACACATTGGCGTCGATTGCGGACCGCCCTTGAGATCGCTTTGTGCCTGGAGCGAACGTCCGCTGTGCACAGCGGAAGCGGACATGCGTCGCGAACTGTGATTGAGACTTCAATCGGCCAGCTGACCGTGGCTTGCCGCGCCCGACTACGTCTTCAGAATGGCTGCGGACGCTCGCGCAGGGGAGCCCGATTCGGAGAATGCCGGCAAGTAGCTGGGAAGACTTCAGCCAGCGGTCATCCCGGTCCATACGGAAGAAGCATTGGATCGAGCACAGATGTACTGTGCACCTCCAGCGCCAACGAAGACCGACAGTGCCACAGCCCAACTTGCCACGAACTTGAACTTGAAGCTTGAAGTCTTCATAGCCACCTCCTTGGTTTGCTGTGCGTTGGTTACGGTACGGTTCCTGTTGTTAGTGGGAATCTCACCCAGCTGTCGGATGACGGTCCTTTCTGTCTGCTGCATCTGTTGATACGTCAGGCTGATCGAACTGTCGGTCTTCTCGCTCCAATGCGTCCTTCGTAAAGCACGAGACGGATCGTACTGCAACGGCGCGGCTTTCGCTGCCGAGCGCCCGTTGGCAACGGGTGCCGCTACAACCGAGTTGGATCGGTAGCGGCCAGCCACCAACTGAGCAGCGAGGACCGCCATGCCCAACGGAAGCCGACATTAGTGTTGCATCGTTCGCTGACAATGATCTCTTCTGCCCCCGAGAGGTTGATCTATGAACGCGTTGGAAATAGAGCGAGAGTTCTTGCGACTCTGCGAAGTCGTCAGCTCCCAGGACACTCCAGAGAGCGGCGTCCCCGAACTTGAGCCGAACCTCCTCCGCCTCCTTGACTTCGTCAACGCCAATCTGGGTGAGCGCGAAATTCTGGTGAGGTGCTTCGTTGCCCTGGTGGACGGATCGCAGCCGAACCAAACCTCATGGATCGTTCGCTTCTGTATGCGTGAGCTTCGTTGGCCTGAGGTGCGTGAAGCAGCGAATCGCCGGTTCAGCCTGGCACGCGGCGCAGAAGTCCCTCGGCTCATGAATTGGCTAAGCGACATCAACTGGGTCTACGACGACGCGCCGTGGGAGACGGAGACTTCTTCCAGTACTTCTGGAACAAGGAACACCCGGGAGAACCTTGGCCGTGCCAGGTTTAAGCGTCCGGGTAATGTCCTGCCGAGGGGGTTTGGAGTGGACCGCATTTTGCGTAACGCCGACGACCGCTGTGCCCAGCGGAAGCGGACATGGTCGAGCGACGTACAGCGCAGCTGCGATGGTCATCGCTTATCTTGCCCCGCATGAAGGTCGTCTGCCCGCAGTGCCATGGATCGCTGCAGTTCACCGACGCTGGCGGTCTCTTTGAGGCGCACTGCTTGAAGTGCGACTGGAAAGCGGCAGGTACGGTGAGCTACACATGGCCCGACATGCCACCGACTGAGCGTATGCCGGTTATGGCGGCAAAGGCGACGGGGCCCGTTCCTGCGGCAACGTTGAAGTGCATGCGAGAGTTGTTTATCGAAGCGCAGCGCCTCCCGTTGAGTCAACTCGCTGCGCAGCTGTCATCCGACGCGGGTTTGCAAGTGGGACACTTGGCTTCGTATCGAAGGTCCGAGGTTGAGGTATGCCTGAGACCCACAGGCGTGCGCCTTGAACGCGTTCCGCATGAGGACGATGATCGCTAAGTGCCTGAGCGGGGATTCTTCAAGAAGAACTGAACGGTAGGCCTTCGGGCGTGTCGCGAACCACAGGGGAAAGCTCAATGGTTGATCCGGCAATCGGGATGAAATCGCTTCAGGAAGCGCTCCGTCAGGGTGTACCGCTGTCGATGCGCCGTTGCGAGTCCAACCCACAGTTCCAGCTACACATCGACCAACCGGACGGGAAGCCGCGACTCACGTACTTCCACCTTGAGGGCGCGAAGGTCACGGCCATCGCCATGTGCGTTCCTGTTGACCCCTACGACGGCGTGCAATGCTTCGGCATCGCATACGCGGTCCATCCGGAATTGCGAGGGCAAGGGCGGGCAAAGCTTGCCGTTCGGACTGCCATTGAAGAGCTTCGGCTTGGCTTCGGTAAAGCCGGACTCTCGGAGTTTTTTGTAGAGGCAATTGTCAGCAAGCAGAACGCTGCGTCGCAGCGAGTCGCCGAACAGCTCCTCGGCAAGCCGGTCGAGATTGATGAAGCCTTGTCCGGAGAACCGGCCTTCAAGTACGTCCTGAAGGTGACTGCGTGAACGCGCCAGCGGTGAAATGCTGGATCTGCGGTGCCGCAGCCAACAGCAGAGAACACATGGTGAAGGCGTCTGACTTCCGAGCGGTGTTCCCGGGTGTGGATCAGAAGACCCCTGTCTATCGTCATTCACACATACAGCGCAATCAGCCCGTCAAAGGCGCAGACGCAAGCCTGATGAAGTTTCCGCCTTTGTTGTGCGAACCATGCAATAACGCGCGTACGCAGCCGCATGATCGAGCCTGGGAGGCACTCGTCGACCGGGTGCTTCAAACTCCGACGGCATGGACGAGTGGTAGCAGGCTTCCGATTGCCGATGCCTTCGGCGGCGCCGTTCGACAGTCCATGTTGGGCATTCACCTGTACTTCCTAAAGTTGCTGGGGTGCCACGCGACGCAACACAGTGTGCCCCTGCCCATTGGAGAGTTCGCGGAAGCAATACGGAAAGGAGTCGCGCACAAGGACGTGCGCCTTAGGTTCTACGCAGCGCCATCAAACGCAGGGCGAAGGCGCATCATCGTTGGGAATATTCACTTGGTGCAGCTTGAGGGGGCAACTGTCGCAGCGACATGGTCATATGTCCTTGGCCCTCTCGGGGTCCACATAGTCTTCGACAACCAGGGCGGCTACAGCCGACACCTCGGGTGGCATCCGAGCGACGGCATCCGGCGTATTCGGATGCGGTAGCTAGCTCTCGCATAGTGGGTTCTGGTTGACCGCTAAGCGGACATGCCCGATACCATTGGCCGAGGCTGCAATCGGCCAGGAGCGGTCCGTCGAACTCGGTGGGCGGGCGCCGGCTTCAGGCTCAGTGCGGCCGGTCGGGTTAGGGCGCGCGAATGACGGTCGCCACCGACACCGGGCGTTTGCCGACGTGCGCGTCGTGGCAACCCTCGCCGACTGGCGCGCCGTGCTCTCTGCGGACGAATGCGAGCCTGAGCTGGGGCTCAGCGGCCAATCAATCCGCTGATGACCTTCGACGCCGTTGCCATGAACGTCACAACCTCATCGCCAAGGTTGGCTTGATTGAAATACTTCCAGACTGCGATTGCGGCGCAAACCAAGAGGATGGCGATGCCCGCCCACTGGCACGGCGCTATCACGCGGTGCCACATGATCTGGTCAAGCGCTTGCGCCAGCACCGCATCGGCCGGGCCGTTGACAGCGGCCTTGCGCTCCTCGCACCAAGCCAGGATGCACGCCGGCAGGACCGCATAGAAGACGGCGAAGCCCGTCGCAGCCGTCCACAGTGCGCCGACGGGCCCAAACTTCGTGGCGACGCGCGCGGCATCGTCAACCGCCGACGAGAGGTTGTCGCGTCGGCGGCGCCCGTGGCGATTCCGACTCACGCGGTTATCCGCGCGCGCCCGGCCAGTTCCTTGTCAGCATGAATGAATGCCGGTGCGAGACCGCTACAGACTGCGGGCGCTGCGCCCGTACGGTGGCGCAGGCTCTTCATCTGCACGTCTAAGGCGGCATGGACCAAGCCACCGTGCAGCGGGCGCATCACCTCGGCTAAGGCCAGCACGGCCGCCAGGGCACCCACGAAGGGCGTGGCCACCGCGCGCGATGCCAGCAGCGTCATGCCGCAGATGTCTTCGCGCTCGTCGGCTAGCTTCTTGTAGGCGTCGCTCAGCTCGACGGCGGCCTGGGCCGTCGACTCAGCCGACCAGATTGCCGACGGCTGGTGTGGGCCCGGGAACGTGTGCATGCGGATGTTGCGGAAGTCGCGATGCCCGCTGCCCAGGCCGGCCTCGACGACCATCGAGAAGCCGGCGGTGTCGAGGTCGCGGCGCGCGGCCACGTTGTCGACGCCGAAGAGGGCCGTGGTCGGCTCGTCGGCCATGACCTGGTGACCGGGGCCGAAGCGGCGCTCCACGAGGGAGGTGGTGAAGCCTGCGGCCTCCAGGCGGCTCGCAACCACCCGGACCTTGTGTTTGAGCAGGTCCGCGGCCCACAGCAACAGGCACGTGCTGAGGTTGGACTTGGCGGCCTTGTCGAAGTCCTGAAGGACCAGATGCGGGCGCACCTCCGGCGGATAGGGCATCAGCCCCAGCGTCCAGGCATACGCCTGGCCCAGGTGACCCAAGCCGACCAGCCACAGCGACTTGGGCAGGTAGGCGAGCGCAGGGCCCTTGTGCGCGTCATCGCGCCAATCGGCGACCGCCAGCGGGTTCCAGAGCGACATGCCGACGCTGCGGTGGCCCGCCTCTGCCAGGTCGCCGCGGACGTGCATGAACGCTTCGTTGACGCCCAGTGCCGCGGCGCCGATGCCGGCCAGCGGGTTGTCGTCAGCGCACGCCAGCGTGCTGCCATCAGCGGCCGGTGCAATCTCAAAGCGCCAGTGGTCCCAGCTCATGCGCACACAGAACTCGGGCAGCGCGCCCTCAGGGGCGGCGCCGATGACCAGCGTCGCCAGCGCCGTAGCGGCGTCGCGCGAGACCTGTGCGCCGAGCTCTTCGGCGACGATGTGGGCGCTGCGGCCTTGGTACAGCGGGACGGCGAGCGTGTGCTCAAGGTCGCCGTGCACTTCGACGCCGCCGAGGAAGGCGCGCACGGCCGTGTTCAGGGCCGTCAGGAAGCACGCCTGGCCGGCGAGCGTGCCCGCCCAGCCCGCGCCGAGGTGGACGCGCAGCCGGTAGCCGGAGAACAGGGCCACGGCCTCTTCCGGCGAGGCCACCTCACCAGCGTCCAGCGCCATCTTGGCCAGGCGGTGCATGGACTCAGCGTTGAAATCAGTCATTAAGAACCTCCGACCTCGGTAAGTCGCAGCAGGCGTTCAACATCGGAATGCGCGTAGGACGCCCACTGATGGTTGCCCTCGTACACATACAGCCCGATGTCGCGCGGGCGCGGGTTGCCGGTGGCAAATCGCGGCACGATGAGGGCGATATGCCCCCTCACCGCCACCATCGGATTCGCGCGGTCAGAGCGACTCTGGCCGGATCCTGCGGGATGCGTATGGACGTCGGCCACGACGCTCATGCCTTCGGCACGGCAGACCTCCCACAGTTTCGCGAAGCTCGCCGCCTCCAGCTGGACGTAGTCGCCCTGAAGCGCGTCAGCCTGAAGTTGCTCGTAGGGCAGGAAGCGGGTCACCACACGGCCGGTGTCGGTCTTGTGGCCGAGCAGGAAAGCACCGCTCTCGCGCACGCCGCCGCCCTGCTGACGTAAATGCGCAATGAGGTCGGTCCAGAGCGCGGTCGGCAGCTCAAGCAGCGGCGCAGACATAGTCGCGGCTCTGAAGAAGTTCATGGACCACCTCCAGGTAGTGGCTGGTGCCCTTGGCGGGCTTCCAGATAAGCTGCGGGTACTGGGCGAACCAGTCGCCGTGGCCAACGATGCTCGCGCGGTCGCACGGGATATAGAGGGCGTCACCGCCCTGCCAGCCAGGCTTGAAGGCCAACTGCAGGCGTTCGCCACCCTGGGGCCACTTGTCGAAGGTCAACCTGCAGCCCGTCGACAGGTCCCAGAACGTGCCCGTGGGCGGGTTCATCGGGAAGCCGCTGCAGTCCAGGCGCAGCATGTATTCGCGGCGGTCGCGGGCAGTGACGTTGATGTAGACGAAGGGCCACTCCAGCTTCTTGAACTGCCAGCGGTTGCGGTCTTCGCCCGAGAGAAAGCGTGCCGACACGAGGTCGGCACGCAGCGATTGCTCGTCCGGTGCCATACCCCTCCCTCTCAGCCGTTGATGCGGTGCGCGGGCACCAGGTCGAACGTCACCGAGCACTGCGGGCACTTGGTCAGCGTGCCGATGTGGATGTCCACGTCGGGCTGCTCGGTCGCGCCAGCAATCTGCAGGACGTGCTCGGCGATGTCGCCGGGCGACATGCCCACCTTCTCGCCGGCCCACAGGCGCACGCGGCCGATGGTGGTCGCCGGGCGGAACTTGTGGTGAACGACCTGGCCGCCGTAGCGGACCTGCACTTCCACCACCAGGCAGCGGTGCAGGTGCAGGCGGATGCCGTGCTCCTTCTTCAGATGCTTCACGTGGGTGGCGCCGTGGTGGGCGTCGTCATCGTCGTCCTCGACCGACAGCTTGAGGTCGGTCAAGTCGGAGCCCGGGGGCAGCAGCGCCAGCGCGGCGTGCTTAGCCTCGTCGATGCTGGCCTCGTCGTTGATTTCGATGAACTTGATGTCGGGGAAGAGTTCCGACTGGATGTAGATGCGCGTGGGCATTTTGGAGAAACCTTTATCAGCTAGGTGAGCGGCGCGGGATGCGCTGTTCATGCTGGGTAAGTCGCAGGAAGCCCTGGGAATCGGAAACCGTCCCGCGCGAGGAACGTGGCGTGCTTGAGGCGCCATGGATTGGGACGTCAGGCCCAGCCGTGGTCGCTCGTCAACGCTGCGCCTTGCGGCGGATGCGAGGAACATCGCGCTCTGTCATCAGCTGGCAGACGCCGCCCACCGGACGCGGTCACGCACTAGTTCAAGCGAGAAGCAGACGCTCGAGTGAAACGCCTACAGCGCCGCGACCGGAGTGGGACCGGTGGCGGCGCTACGGACCAAGGACTGGGCTAGTCGCTAGGCTGGACAGTGCAGGAAGTGCCTGCACTTCGGGCACTCCCAGGGGTTGGGGCGAGCTTCGAAGTTGCCGGCCAGGAGGCCCTCCGCGGCCGCCATCGCGAACTTGTTGTCGAACCTAGGCCCGTCCGGCCAGAGGGTCTCTTCTTCCCCCGTGCCGAGAACGTGAATACGGGCGGAGAAGGAGTAGCTCGTGTTCGCTGCAGCCAAGTACTTCAGCAGCCAGCGGATTGCAGACCTCTGCCGTCCGAGCTTGCCGGACGGTTTGGTGCGAACGAAGTGAATCGTGTAGGCGTTGCCAGAGCTTGAAATGCGGTGTGCCATCACGCTGATTTGCAGCCCCGCGCACGTGACTTGGAACGACTTGGCCATGGCCGCCCGCGGTACTCCTGTCAGGCTGCGTCCCGCGGACAGTAGCCCTTCGGCGTAGGCACGCAGGTGAGGCAGTGAGTCTTTGAAGGCATGGCCTAGCGACGCCAAGGCGCCGTCCACCTCGTTGGCAGGCACCGAAGCGTCGGCGCCATAGGGAACGAAGAGTTCGCGCATCACCGCGCCCTCAATCAGCGCTGCAGGATGCAGTCCGGCTGCTGGCTTGAGGTTCTTGATGAAGTCGTAGTAGTAGCGCCTCGGGCAGACCATGTAGGTCATGAAGCCTGGAAACTCGCAGGCGCCCGTATGACCCGCTGCACCCTTAGCCGTCGGTATTGCTGCTTTGGGCGCGGTCGCGAACCCCTGAACCGGCTGGAGAAGATGGGCTGCGCGTGCGATGGCGCTCACGCATTGCGCCTTGTACGCGCCTTGGCTCTCGTACAGGACGAGATGCTCTCGTGCTCTTGAGAGCGCAACGTACAGCTTGTTTGAGGCCTCAGTTTCTTCCTCGAAGTTCTCGCTGTGCTGAAGTGACTGCAGCAACGATTCCGGCACCAGGTCCGGGTCAGCTCCCATGCGGAAGTGCTTGGCGTCGATGTCGACAAGGTGGACCGCCTCGAACTCGAGCCCCTTGCTGCCGTGGATAGTCATCACTGCTACGGCATCGAGGCTGTCGGCTTCAGGCGGCGGCACGCGGAGCTCGCGGTCATCACCGACGCGCAGGCGGCGGCGCAAGCGAGAGATGAAGCTGCCGACGGTCTGGTACGCGTGGCCGCCGTCGGGCACGCGCAGGAAGTAGATGAGCTGCCAAAGGGCGATGCGCCGCGTGATGTCCAGGATGCCGGTTCCCAACAGATGCGGGTCCAGGATGCGTGTCCGGTCCAGCAGCAGCATGCAAATGACGTCCCACGGCGACTCCTTGGATGAAAGCCCTTCGAAGACGGCTTTCCATCGCTGCAGCGCGGAGATGGCAATGACAGAGAGGCCCGATGGCGGCGAATCGAACCAAGACAGCGGGTCTGGCCGAGACCGGTCGAGCCAGGTGAGGATGAGGTTGACATCGGTGGGCGGCATCTCCAATCCCGGCAGGCGGGAGATGCGCAGCAGACCGCTTCCAGAGCGGTCGATGAAGACCTGAAGCAGCGCCAGCAGGTCCTTGACCTCGGGCCGCTGGAAGATGTCGCCCAGGTGAAGGGCAGGTATCCCGGCAGCGTTCAAAGCTGCAGCGGTGTCGCCGCACGTTTCGTGGGTGCTCGCGAGCACAACTTGGTCTCGATACGCGACGCCGAGTCCATGAACGCGAGCGATGTTCGCCGCAACCTCACCGCGAACAATGTCAGTGGTGGGGCACTTAACGTGGCGAGGCTTTACGCCACTCGCGCCGCGAGCCGGCTCTACATCGTCCAGCGGCAGGATGAGTTGCAAGGGGTGGGTCGCGCGTCCTGAATGTTCAAAGACGCGGACGACTTCTTCATAGCTGCGCCGGTTCTCGTTGAGCGGAAAAGGCTGGTGGCCCGGATAGTCGTCGCCGAAGTTGACGATGCTGCGCATCGACGCACCACGGAACCGGTAGATGGCCTGACGTGCGTCGCCGACCACCCAGAGCGTGTCGGCGTGCGCGGCGAGGGCCTTCACGAGCTGTGCGCTCGCGCGGTTGACGTCCTGATACTCGTCAACCAGGATGTGTTTGAACCTGCCGACACTGGCCTTGAAGCTGTCGTAGTTGTTCGTCAGCGCGAGCGCCGGCAGCATCACGAGGTCGCCCATGTCAACGAGACGGGTGTTGTCATCCATCTTCGACTCGTAGCAGCTGTACAGCCTCGCGACGTCGCGTCGTCGCGCAAGGAGGTCGGCAGACGTGTCGTTCGCGGCCTGCTCCACGGCAGCGCTGTACTCGCCGGCGTCGGCCAGCTCGTCCTTCGCCCGCTGGATGGCCTCGACGACGGTCTTCAGCCAGTCGAGCGGGTCGCCGAGAGGGTTGAACCACTGCAAGCCCAGGCCGTAGATTTCCGGCTCCAACACCGCAATCTCGGCCATCTTGTCCGCGACCCCGAAGCGAGACACCAGGCCAAACTCCTCGCAGTTCTTGCGGAGGAATTCGAGCCCGAAGGCATGGAAGGTGCCCACCCACATGTCGTGGGCGTTGGCCACGCCGAGCTCTTTCAGCCGGTCCACCAACTCCCGTGCCGCGCGGTTGGAGAAGGTGAGCAGCAACAACTCCTCTGGCTTCGCGCCCATTGCGAGCAAGTGCTGCACGCGCATCATCAGCGTGGCGGTCTTGCCGGTACCCGGGCCCGCTTTGACCAAGGATGTGACGGCCTTAGATTGGGCCGCGTCTATCTGCTCCTGCGTCGGGATGATGACCTTCGGCGGCTTCGGGACCTCCGGCGGCGTTTCAGGAAGCAGCAGGCCGTCAAACAGCTGTTGCCTAACGAGCTCCGGGGGCAGGTCCAGTTCCATCGAGAGCTGTTCCGCCGTCTTTCCCGCGAAGTAAAGGTTGCGGGCAACGTCTCTCGGCAGCAGTAACTCGCGGGCGAAGGTGTTCGCCTGCAGTTCAGCGCGCTCGCGCGCGCCGTAGGCCTCGACCTTCTGGGCGCCGAGCGTGTCGCCGTCTTCGGGCTTCAGCGTGGATTCGACGACCTTGTGGCAGCCCTCGTGGCTCTCGTGATGCAGCTTCCAGTGCCCGAACTCATGCGCGATAAGGAAGGCGCGCTCGCGCTTCGATACGTCGTTGCGAACAACGATGAGATTGAAGTCGTGGTCGAGGACCGCATCAGCACCCCCGAGCGCCTTGTCCAAAGGATGGGCATCGGAAATCGTGAAGTTCCCAGCGTCCTCATGCGCGACGACATCCACGATGATGCTGGACACGATGCCAGTTGCGGCGCCTTCTTTGAAGAGTTCCTGCCGTAGCTGTATCGCCGCTTCACGAGCGCGTTGAAAGGGTGTCACGAGGCGTCACCGTCTTGGAATGCAAGCAGCCTCTTCTTCTCGTCTTCGCTGACTGGCAAGGCGCGAACAGCGCTCTCCCACGTTTCCGAGCCCGGCGCATTCGGCGCACGAGCTGCGCTGTAGCTTCTTGCGCCAGCGACCCGCGGCCTCAGGCATTGCTGGAGGTCTGCCTGCAACACCTGAAGATGCTCGGCCAAATCCTTGACGATCCTCGCGGGCACATTGGTAATGGTCGTGAGCACCTTGGCCAGGAGCAGGACGTTGCTGCCAAACCCCACGAACGCCGCGGCTCTCGCCAGCTTTGCGCCCTTCAGGGCGGCGACTGCGCGCTTCGTGCTCTCCAAGTCCGAGGTAGAAGCTGGCTTGCCATCGAGTTCGTGCAGCCGATTGAGAACGAAGCTCTGCAGGAACGACACGTCTTCAGCGTGCGTCGCGGACGTCGAAGCGTCCTCGGCGGGTTCGGACGACGCCTCGTACGCGGTCCACAGGGCTGCGAACTCGACGATGTCGGCCCGGTACTCAGGATGGCCTTCGCAGGCACGAATGACTTGGGCAGGGGTGGGCTTGTCTGCCGAGTAGAAGAACTCGTCAAGCACTTCGTCGAGCGACAGCCTACGGTTGGGCGTTGTCATTGCTTGAACTCCTTGTCGATCTTTGCGAGCGCGCTTCTCTTGTAGTTGTTGACGCTCTTGACGGTCACCCCGAGCGCTGCAGCCACTTCCTGGACTTGCCAGTTGTCGCCGTTGAGCAGCGTGAAGGTGATGTATTCCTTCTGAGTGAGGATTTCGAGCAGGCGGCTATTGACCCGCCCGAACTCCTGCTGGCGGGCGGCCAGAAGGTCCGGTGTGTTGAAGTCTTTCAGCTCGTCGAGGTGGTCGGTGACCAACACCTCGTCGTCTTCGTCGTCATCTGTGTCCAGGCTGGACTGCAGCTTGCGTTTTTTGGCCAGAAGAGCCTTAAAGAAGTCGAGGGCCCGTCTCTTGAAGAACTGCCCGAACGCCTTCTCGGCGTGCGCTGCATCGCTTGCGCGCGCCAGCAGGTGCTCCCAGATGCAGGAGGCAATCTCCAAGGCCGCGCGACGAGGGTCGTCGATGAGGCCGGGGACCATCCGCATCTTGAGCGCAAACTTGCGCGAGTGCTCCAGCAGGCGCTCGTTCAGCGCCTCGGCCAGCAACCCGAGGCGGGCTTTGTCGTCTTTGGCACGCGCTAGCCTGAACTGGCTGAATACCTGTTCGTCCGGGATGAAAAGCGGGTCGTTCCGCCAGTCCTTGCGCGTCAGCCTGGCACGCAAAGCGTGGTCGTCGAGTGCCGCTACGGCCGCATCAGCTTCTGATGTGTGCATCGTTGTTTTCCGTTGGTCATGCGATCACTCCCCCTGGTTTTCGGGGAATGCCCCCTCGCATGACTAAGTCGCAAGAGAAGCCAGAAATCGGAAACCGCCGAACGAGGAACGGAGAAATGATCCACGGCAGGCCGCCATGGCATCAACGCGTATCCAGCCCCCTAGTATCCGCTAACCAGCAGTTACATGTGCGCCGGGTCGTGTCCTTTGACACCGTCCGAGCATCTTCGGCACCGGTTCTCCGCGCGGGCAGGCCGTGGCATCTCGATCGTCAATGGGCCATTCTGTGCCAAGCACCGCCGATACGCTGTCATTTGACCGGGCGGAGGCGACGGCCCGCCGTCGCTGCTAAGCAGCCGTTGGCAAAAGGCGGCGCACACGACCGCAAGGGTCGATCGCGGCCTGTCAACGACCCAGGAGCGAAGACTGCGTTGTGCCTAAAGCCGACTTCGGCCCTCTCGCAAGGAAGGTGCGAGAGGCAGTGGATCGGTTACCAAGCCCGCACCCGCATTGCCGCGGCCTAGCCGCAGGTCACAGGCCAAACTTCTTGCTAGTGGTTTTCCCTGGCGGGAACGTCGATTTACGCACCGCGCGACTTGAGGAATCGCGCGCAAGCTATTGATACTTGCGCGCAACTGTGAAGCCGCTCCTAACGCGCTGACATATTGAATATTACATACGCGATCGGTGATCTTTTGCCTGTAAAGACCACATTTGCGAGTGGTTGAGCGTGCGCCGAAACTCAACGCTCGGGTACACGAAGCATCAGAACCCGGACACCTTAGAGGAATTACTTGAGCCCATTTGCGACAGCGCTGCGGCGTTTGAGGACAGAGCGCGGAATGAAGCAGGAAGAACTCGCGACGGTACTTGGTTGTGGTCGGGGTTACATCGCCCAGATGGAGGTCGATATGAAACCGCCGCCCTCGGCGCAATTTGTCCGTGATCTAGCAGAGAGGTTGGAGTTGGCAGAGCAGCAAAGTGCCGAACTGATGCTTGCTCGGGAGATGTCGCAGAGAAGGTACGACCTGCCGCAGGATCTCTCGTGCGACGCCTATGAGCTGGCGTACCGCTTTCACATGCAGATCGACCAGCTCAATGGTTCGCAGATTCGCATCATCAAAGAAACGTTGAACGTCCGTGAAGGCGAACCTGCGAAAGCGGGCGATCCTGACCGCCCAATCCGCCGCAAGGACCGCGGCACTCGCAGGAAGGAGGACACCAACTAGCAGGCACATACCTAGAACGACAAACGGGCCACACGCCGTATGGCGCAGGCCCGTTCGAAGGAGTCTGACCTAAGGCCATACCCGGTAGTGGTGCTGGGATTCTGTTGCGCCTTGGGTCAGTCGTCAAGCCACCCCGATGCAGCGACTCGGTCGACGGCAGGGCCATTCACGCCTGCCCGAATACACGAGTCACGCATTCACGGATACACGCGGCTCGACCTCGCCATAGGTCAGGGAGAGCCGCGCCCTGAAAGGCGCCAAATGATTCACCCGTTCCACCCCCTTGCTCCCCGCTCCGGGGAGTTTCCACTTGCCCCGCAGATCAGGCGACCACTGGTGCCGCCGTCCCGAGATCCGCATGACAAGTACCGTCGGGGACACTTCATCACCAGCTACCGGTCTCTGAAGTCCGGCCGGCAAGTCCGCTGCGAGTCGTTCCTTGAACACAAGGTCGCCTCGATGCTGGAGGCATGTGATTTCGTCTCCAGCTTCA
>Ga0247823_10002342_pt1 | contig 15617 bp, 17 predicted proteins | sample 13C_PalmiticAcid_2_FD_192426 | JGI IMG/M metagenome (GOLD analysis project Ga0247823, IMG submission 192426) | Soil microbial communities from agricultural site in Penn Yan, New York, United States - 13C_PalmiticAcid_Day30 | ecosystem: Environmental > Terrestrial > Soil > Agricultural land...
CGTCCAGGAGAGGCTGCATGGCGAGGAGAAGAGGAGCGAACAGAAAAAAGGCCCGAAGCATCAATGACACTTCGAGCCTTCATCCGGTCTGATCGGACAGTCAGACCTTTGTATGGTGGAGCCGGCGTCACTCACATCAACCTATGAAAACCGATGTTCGATCTGCCAAGTTACTGCGGTAGTTACTGCATGAGATCCGGTGTGAAGCACGCGGATTCTCGTTTCAACTCACCTTCCGGTCAAACTGCACGGGAACAACGGGAACAGCGGGGACGGCCGCCTTAAGCTGTTGATTCATAAACACTTTTCTGTTCCCGTCCAACTCAAATCGTGTTCCCGTTCGACGCGACTAACGGGAACGCCTGTCAGCAACCACCACGGCACTCGAGAAACACTGCGTGATCCCTGAACCCGCCCAACTACGGCGCAAGCGACGCCGCCGCCGACACGCGTTCTAGGTCAAGCATTCCTTCTGACTGGAAGGCCGCCAGGTACTGCAGCTGGGTTATCAAACCAGCGACGGCTTTGCTGTGCACGATTGTGTTCGGAGAGCATTCCGCAAGGGAGGAAAATTCCTCTTCGAGCCCCAAGGATGCGCCAATCGCGAAGCACTTTTCCTTCAGATGGTTAAGCCTCCCCTCGGGCAACTCCAGTTCCAAATCGTTCGACGTTGACAAGTCACGCTTATTTAACTTCATCGTGGTCAACGTAGCCTTAACGGATTGGAGCGACCGCTCAATTTCCGCCTCAAATTGGATGTAGCGAAGAACTGACGCCCGTACCGCCCCACCGACCGAAGCCAGCGCCTCAAACTCAATATCGCCCGGAGATGCATACTGCATTTTGGGAACTCTGAGAGCATGGATTGCCGGCACAACCTCGGGCAAAGCGGAGAAAAAGTTTACTCGACTAAAGCCACCTGTCCAAGGCGCACGCAACAACTCCTCCATCCGTGACTTAACCGTCGTCACGAACCTGGGACGCGAAGCATACAGAAAAGAATATATCCTCTGATATGACTTAAAGAAATTATTGAAATCAACGGCGAACCACTGATCGCTGTCTATCGGCACCGCGAACTTTTCGGGTAGTAGTTCGCGAGCAAGTTCAATCTCCGGAGCTAACTCGGGATCGAAAAATGACTTGTCTGTGGGGAGGTAGCCAGCGAGCATGGACAAGCTCGAAGGCCTGCGAAGGGTACGGCTTGTACGCGCCTCCCCTTCAGCCGTGATCCCGTGCATTTCGTCTAGGACCAGCAACTGCGGGGCCTCGGCTACCACATCGAGCAGCGATATGCGTCGTTCCAAATATGCGACGAGCAGAGGCCGCGAAGCAACGAACAATAACCATCTGGTTCGGTCCGGACCATCGGTATCACACCACAAATACAACCAGTTGTTGCGCCCGTCGCTGTAAAGCGAAAGCAACGGGCCCTCCAGCTCGAGGAGGCTGCAGATATGGCTGTGCCGATCGAGTTTTCTGATCCCTACCCGTGTGCCAGGAATGGTGATCATGGAACGAGCTTCCAATGGCTCTGAATCACAGCCATGGCATCGAACGAAGTTCGCTCGAAGAAATCAAAATGGCCGTACGAGTTCGCGGCGGTCCGCTCCCCATCGCCTTGGGATATCTGAAGCTCCACAACGTGGTCTCCGAGATGTCGCAAATAGTTTGGCTGAGTTTCAAGGACCCCAAGGATCTTTTCCTTCAAGCGGTCCGCGGACTCATACATGGATAGCGAATGTAGAGAGCAGCAAGACTTCTGCTTTTTGTCTTTTAGCACGGCCTCGTTTGCAACCGCCTGTGGAACGAAATGCTTCGGATCGATCGCTGAAGGGATGAGCCGATACGCCTTTCCACTCCACGGAGCGCGCGCCTGCGGAGGGCATGGGGAGTGCTTATTCATCCGCTCTTCGTAGCGGAATGGGGCCGGCCCCGCGAAGGCCGCTGGCATGGGAGCAGCGCTCTGAACGGCGGTGGCCCGCGCGATGAAGCTCGCGTCGTTTGCCACACCCTCCCCGTTCGACGCATCGGTCTTTTGCATATCGACGTCGTCTCGTTCAATTTGACGCCGAAGTGTCTCACGCCGCGCTCACCGCCGCCCCGCACGTAAACACGGCCCAATCGTCGCAGAACCCGCAATCTTCCACACTTCCCCCGGGATCGTGCAGACGTCCGCACCCTAGCATCGCGCGACATCGCAGCGGATCGAAGTGCTGGCGGTGCGTGCAGCCCGAGAAAGACATGCAGGCAGTGAGCACCTCGCAGCGGCGTTGCAGCGCTGCCATGCGAGCCCATGAATCCGAGGAGTATCCCTCGGCGACGATCCGTGCTGCGGCCTATGGGACGCTCTCTCGACCGCAGCAGGCACCGCTCAATGCATCAGGACGCGCTGTGCTGGTAGGTCTTCACCGCAGAGGTGTCCAGCAGGTTCCCGCCCGCCCGTGCGTGCGCCAGGAAGCCGACCTTCCCCGCCATCGCGAACCCGGAGTCATCGAACCGCATCAGCGTCACGCGAAGCGCGTCGCGGATCATGTACTTGCGCAGGTTGCCGAACGCCAGGCTCTTCGCACTCGCGGCCGGCGCCGGCATGTCGTTGTTGATGTAGACCGGGTAGTCGAGGAGCTGGGGACGCTCACCCGCCATGGACGGCGTCCAGATCGGGCGCCCATCTGCATCCTTCAGCTTGCGGATCACCTTGCGCATCGTCTGGGAGAACATCCAGCCAGGCACCGCTTCCGGCAGGCTTGCGTGCCGACTGGGCATGCCGGTGTGCGCGTCGTCGACCGAGTCCGCGAGGTCGACCAGATCGTCGTAGATGATCGTGGCGGTCTGGCCAGCCGTGCCTGTCTTTCCCACCGCCGAGGCAGTCACGAGGCCGATCGGTTGCCCCGTACCCGTGCCAGTGGTGAACAGCTGGTTCTGCGTGCGACCGATGCGCTCGACGCTTCGCTGCATGATCAGGGCAACCACGTCGATGGCCGCATCCTGAAGAAGCTCTACCGGCACGGCGAACACCTTCGAACCGACCTTCGAGGTGTTGAGCCCTCGGGCCGCGAAGCTGATGTCGAGTGACGAGGCGGCCGCGTTCTGTGCCAGCAGCTCACCCACCTCGGCAGTGCCGTCCGACGACGGATAGTTCAGATCTTCGCCGGTCGTCGTGGTCACTTGATCTGCCACTTCACGCATCCACCCGTAGCCCTTGAGCATGCTGACCATGTCGGCGGCGACCAGCTGCCCGACGGTGTAGCCACCCTCCGCGGGAGTCGTCGTGCTCATCGCGTTCCGTGCGCCGGCGCCGGTGCGAAGCGCAGGGGTACCGTTCCGGATGAACTGCTCCAACTCGTTGCGCTGGCCCGCCCATTGCGCCACCGGCGAACCCTTGTCAGCGCGCATCTGCTCCAGCAACAGCTCCGCCCGATCGGCCTGGTTCACCAACTGGTCGAACACGGCCTGGTCGAGCGCGGTCCACTTCTGCGAGCCCTTCTCGTTGAGCATGTGCCGAGCCGCCCTCGCGCTCGCGGACATGCGGCCTTGGAGTTCACGAATCGTTTCCATCGTTTTCCTTTCGTCTTGGTTGAAGTCGATCGATCAGCGGCCATAGGCCTGGAATTCGCGCACCTGCGTGGCCATCAGAGAAGTGCCATCGCTGATACGCCCGACCTGGTACCACTGCACCGGGGTCCGGAAACTGGCGCTGTAGCCGAGGCTTTCGATGGCACGGTGAAACTGAACCTCTTCCTCGTGCAGAGCGTCGAGCGCTCGCAGCGCCTGCAGGTACCGGACGCAGAGATCGTTGTGCGCGGATTCGGCCTCTCGACAGGCCTGGGCGCCCAGTTCCGCGACAAGCGTGTTGCACGCTTCCGAGCGGACAGCGATGGCAGAGCGAACGGCTTCGGCTTGTTGAGCCAGCATGGAACGCTCCTCGTGGAGCCCCGCCACCTCCGCACGGGGGACAGCGACGACCCCGGTCTCGGCGAAGGCGAGTGCGGCTGCGACGTGGTTCGAATCGGCTGCAGCGGGGGAACCCCGGCGCACCACCTCGCCGTCAATCTCGGCGATCCGCGTTTGGATTTTCACGAGCGCCGCATGGAGCTTTTCCAGCTCCTGCGCAGCTTCCTTGTAGGTCGGCTGGTCCACCAGTCGCTTCGTCTTCAGCTTGAGTTCCATTGGGTCTTTCTTTCTTGAGGGAGAGTGTTGGAGTGATGTGCAGACATCTGCACGGGCGGGTTTATCGACGAGGGTTCGCTGCTCGCGACTGGTTCAGCTGTGGCGCCTTCTCGAGGACGGCCTCAGCTTGACTGCGGTTGAGCAAGCCGGTCATGGCCCATCCATCGAAGCGTCGCAACGCCACTGTCTCCCCAGCTCACTCGCGGGCCGTCCTCAGAATTCCACGCTAATGTGGGACGGGTGTGGTGAGGCCTGTTCACGCGGCATGCGCCTGAGGGCGGTGTTCAGTCGGTCGACCCGATCCCGTCGGGGGCCGCGGTGCGCTGAACGCCACCGCGTGCAGCGTCCCGCCAGGCCGCCACGTTCAGCGAACCTTCCTTGACCGATTCGTAATAGAGCCGCTCCGCCTTCGAACCGCTCACCGCGATGCAAGCCAACTCGCCCACTTCGTCGAAAAGGATTCGATTGATGCTGCGAGACAGGTCGGCTTTGATCAGCGAGAACACCTCATGGTGAATCCGCTTCTTCACTCTCATGCGGCACCGCACGGAGGCCAACTTCGTGCCCTTCGGCCAAGGACGTCCGAGAGCGGCGTCCCAAGTTGCGACGTGCGCATCAACGACCAGCATTCGGCACCTACCAAGGCATTCGCACAGCCACATCGGCACGAGCAGCTGATGAATGCCACACAGATGGATCGCCTCCATCATCGCGAGCCCACAGTCAGGCGCTTCGCACGCCCGACGCAACTGTTCGAGCTGGGCATCGACCGCCGCGGCAAGGCCCCCGGCATGCGGAATCGAACGCTGTGCGGCCTCGATGTCCAGTAGATCTGGCATGCCTCAACTCTCGTCGGCGAAGATGCTCGGCTTGATGTGGAAACAGGGCACCGGCCCTTTGCCCATCCCGGGCAGTCGCTGCTTGGAGGTGTGGCGGTCTTTCTCGTGGATCAAGTGGCCGCGCTTGCGGAGCACGTCGGCCACGGCGCCCGGGTCGAAGCCCTTGCAGACGTCGCGCCTGAACGCTTCCGGGAACACCAGGAACTCGATCTGGGCGTAGCGCTGTTCGGCGCTCTCCGGGGTGCTGTGCCTGTTGACATAGTCCGTCGCGGCATCGAGCTTGAGCGGGTTGCCGTCCTCGTCGAGCATCCGCTTGAAACCTGCCCGCAGCGGCGTGTTGGCGCGGTGGTCATCCATGGCTCGATGAGTGAAGGTGAACAGCGCTTCCCCGTTCTTCTCCAGGAATGCGCGCACATGCTGAACCATGGCGACCTCTTCACCGTTCCCCGCGTGTCCTCGGCTCCGAAGCCAAGCGTCGAAGCACTTCCGAGCAGCGCGCTCCGCCTCGCCAGCCTGCCACCCGGTCACGCCTGCCGCTGTCGCCAGCTCACCGGCCGCCCCGACGAGCGCAAACCGGGTCGCCACACGCCAGACCTGGGGGTGCGCGCGGTCTGGCACCCATTCATTCTCCATCCGCCGCATGAGCGCCGCTCCGGCTTCGCCCAGGCCGCCCATGTGCGATGCAAGCCACTCGATCCAGGAGGCCCCGGCCGAGCCGTATGCCGCGGCGCCTGCAGCGGTCAGAGACTCCGCGAACACCTTGCCCGCGTTGTCGCCTTCGGGCACGCCGTGAAGCACCTCGAACATGCCCAGGCCTGCGCCGGCATCGGCGGGGATCGACGGCATGCGGACCATCTGCCCTTCGTTCGGCTTTTTGCCGGCCTCCTGCATGTGCGCGGACAGCCCCTTCTCCCCGCTCGACAGGAACAGCAGCCGCCAGGTGCGGCGCTTCCGCGTGAGCAGGCCACGCGAGCCACGGATCTTCTCGGCCTCGTTGGCGAGCATGTAGGCGCAGTCGCCAACCACGCGGCCGTCCATCTGTCCGATCTCATCGAGAATCAGCAGGCAGTCGGAGTGCTGCACCGCCACGCCTTCCAGGCCGTTGTCGGTGGTTCGCCATTGCTGCTTGAACTTCGGTGGCCCCCACACACTGGCGGCAACCAGGAGCGCCGTCGTCTTCCCAAGGCTGGAATCTCCGACCAGGTGGAAGCCACCGGTCTGCACGCCCAGCACGCCGACCAACGGCCCCGCGAACGCGCAGCTCAGTGAGAAGACCAGGCGCGAGTTCCCTTCGCACCGGGCCGCGATGGTCTCGCGCCAGGTGGCTAGTTCACCTCGCCGGCGGAACGTGTCATCCATGCCCGTGTCGGTCTGGAAGACGAAGCGCTTTCCGTCCGCAGGCCCGATGCAGCGCGACGGCAGAACGTAGACGGACCCATGCCAGCCCACACGGTCGGTGCAGGTGACTCGCTCTCCCGGGTTTCGGGAGTCGATGTATTGCCCGAGGAGGTTGCGAGCCTTCGCCCCAGTGGCCATCCTCAAGCCCATGTCGCGCAACCGAGCGGCCCACTCCCCCGCATCCCCGCCGAACAGCGCCGACGGCGCGGCCCACACGCGCGGATTGTTGTCGCGGTTGACGAACTCCACGAGGTAGCCATAGCCGTTGTCGCTCTCGTCCCGCGTGATCGCGGTGACGTGCACAGGGTCCGACAACCACATTGGTGGCTTGTCGTCTCCGTTGTTGTCCCGGGCGACGAACCACACACCGCGCTCGTCGACCCGGAAAGGATCGCGGCCGCGCCGCTGTTCATCCGAAGCCGCCTGTTGATCCGCATCCGGCGTGACCTGAGTGTCGGTGGGCCTGTCTCTCCCATCGCCGGACACTTCATCGACTGACGCGCCGGGCGCTTCGCAGTCGGCCTGCGCAGCTGCACCTTTCTGTCGGCTCTTGCGCCGAGTGGCGGCTGGAGCCTGCCCGAGGGCGGAGATGGCGCGTTCGACCTGGCCGCGCACGGCCTCAAGCCCCAGGTGACTGGCCAGGTCGTTGAAGTCGGTTCCCTCCGAAGGTAGGCCTTCCGGGAAAACCGCGGCTGCCCCGGCCTCCTCGCACACGGCCGCGCGCGCGGCCGTCGCGGCTTTGTCCCGCCCCGGATTCTTGCCAGTGCGGACCTCGGTGGCGCGGTCGTCGTCACCGCACACCAGCACGGGCACACGCGGATACAACGCTCGCAGAGCCTTCACCACGTGGACCAAGTTGCCGGCGTCGAAGGCCACCGCAACCGGCCTGCCAGTCGCGGCGTGCAGGCTTGCCACCGTGGCGTACCCTTCGGCAACGAGCAACGCGGCAGCACCTTCCATGGAGCCGACCAGGTGGTAGAGGCCGGACTTCCGGCCACCAGGCAGGAAGCGCTTTTCCGGGGCGCCATCGGTGGCCTTCTGTGGTGCGATGCGCTGAACGTTCTGCAGCTCGCCCGCTGCGTCGCGCATGGGCACGAGCAAGGTTCCGTCGGCGAGGTGCCGCACGCCGTAGGCTTCGACGTTCTTGCGCTGCAGGTACGGCCCCGAAGCCGCTTCGGAGCCTTCATCCCAAAGAACTTGCGCCGCACGAGCCGCTTGATCGGCGCGGCGACGGTACTCCGCCTCCTCGGCATCACGCTTGCGCTGCCTGGCAGCGGCCGAGCGCTTCGCAGCTTCCACCGCCGCAGCATTGGGGGTAGCAGACGTCTGGACACCTTGAGCGTCCGGGAACTGGTAGCCGTTCGCCTTCGCCAGCGCGAACAGCGTGCCGATCTTTACCCTTCCGCCGGCCTTGATGCTGCGCCACGTATCCCGAGCGTCCGCCGCCTTGTAGTCCGCGCTCTGCTGGCTCCAGACCTCCCAGATCGCGAAGCCCTCGGACCCAAGTTCGGACTTGATCGCCATCGCCAGGCGAACCCACGTGTCGCGGTCCACATCGGGCGGGATGCAGTGCAACGCATCCCGCACCATCATCGGCGTAATCAGGCGTTGCACTGCGCCGGTCATGCTGCCCCGCCCTTCTTGTCGACCTGGCGGGTCAAGTCGTTGAATGCTTCTTCCAGGCGGCCGAGCGGCTCCATGCCGCGATTGGCCGCTGCCTCGATCAGCAGAAACAGGCCGCGCATGTCCTCGGATTCAATCTGTGTGCCCCGGTACACATCGAGGTGGGCAATCGCCGCCTCCGCTGCCACGCGAATGCCGCGCATCGCCCGCTCCGCATCAAGGCGCTCGGCCTGGATGTACTCGGCGTCGTGGGCGTGCATCCGAATGGCCACCGCCGCGGATTTCGAGGCGCGCGGCCGGGAGGTTTGGCTCTTGAGGGTCGGGCTCATGCGGCACCGCCCTTGAGCGCGGCGAGGATCTCGCTCAGAGCGTTGCCGATCCAAACATCGATTTCCACGGCGGCATCGCTGAAGGATTGGTCGGTCAGAGTCCGCACGGCAGCGAGCCTGGCACTAGAAGGGATGGATCGCTCGGCACCCAAAAGCGCCACGATCGCGAGAGCCATGGCATCGACCTCGCGATACATCGCCGACGTTGCGAGCTTCGCTTCCTCAATAGCTTCTAGCGCTTCAGCGATCCGATCGTCGCCGATTGAATTCGGGCGGTGAGCCGAACCGGACACGGCCAGGCGGACCTCGCTCAGAAAGTTTCCGATCCAGCCGTCGATTTCCATAGCGCGGTCCCAAAGCGTCTGCTCTGCGAGAACGCGCACGGCCGCCAGGCGCGGCCGAGACACCGCGCTCAGATCGTCTCCGAGCAGTGCAACGATGGCCATGGAAATGGCACCGACCTCGCGGTGCACAGTAGACGTGGCGCGCTTCGCTTCCTCAACAGCATTGATGGCCCGCTCAAGCTGGGTGTCTGCGGAGACCGGTGCGGAAGCTGGTGCGGTGCTCACTGCCACGAAGTCGGACGCATCGGCCCCTTGTGGTTCGGACAGTGCAGACGCCTGCACGGCGGTGTCGCGCGGCGACATGAAAGCGTGAACGGCGCTCATCGCTGCACCTCGTGACCACCGAGATTGTTCAGCAACGGCAGGGCAACGTGCCACGAGAGCCGGCCGCGCAGCGCCGCCCGCAAAACGATGGATCGCGCGACCCGACGGACGTAGTGCTCGGGAACGTACGGCGCGCGTTCAGGGGTCGGGCGTTCCTTATGCATGCGCGCCCCCGTTACCACGGCTTCCCTCAAGCATGCTGCCCACAGTGGAGGCGGCCGCAAGTCGCGATGCGGCGGAAGGTCTCCCGCGCTTCTTCGTCGAGGGCAGCACCCTTTCGAGCATCGCCTGGAAGCGGGTATCCGCTAGAGCGGCTGACGCACGCGCGCACCGCGCAGTGTTTTCAGCGATGCCTGCTGCGGAATTCCTATGGACCATCAATCGCAACTCCTCACGCTTGCGATTGATGGCGCCCTGGGCCCTCCACCGCCAGTCGCGGCCGGTTACCGTGACTCGAATGCACCAGTGGTCCAGCTCAAGCCAAGATTTCATCGGCCCCTTGTGACCCTCTGGTCGGCAGCGTTGGATCCAGTAGTCGAATCCTCCCGCTTGCCAGGCCTTTTGATGCGTTCTCACGGGCCACTCGAAGTTCGCAGGGATGAGTCCCTCGGAAACAAGCTGCGCGCTCGATCCCTCGTAGTTGACCTGGAAGTCCAGGAAGATGTGAATGGAGAGTTCGCGTTCGGCGGTGTCGGGAGAGGTGCCGCAGGTCGCGGGCACGCCGGGGGATCCGGCATTGCTGGTCTTCATGGTCTCAGGCTCCTGATTGAGCTGCTGGAAACCACCCTCCTGCGTTTTCAAGCGCAAGGGGTGGACGGGATGTTGAAAACACGGAATCAGCCGCGCGGCCGTCCTCACGGATGGGCCCATCCCGCCCATAAACCGGATGTATGGACGTGACAAAGCCGCGCTGTCGGGGCGGCTAACCGCTGATTCTGAGGTGTTTTCAAGCACCTGTCGTGACTGTAGCACTTCGTGCGCGTTATTCAATTGGATCTCGAGTGAGTGCCGCAGTGGTCCGCGGGCTGATGCGCCTGGGGGCGTTGGAGGCGCCCAACTTCACCGCGCTGCGTGGTCTCAGCGAGTAGCAGCGGCGTCGAGGTCGAAAGGTCGCCCCGGCAAGGACTGCGCGACGAGCTCGCCTGTGTAGAGCAGCGTGACCCTCACAACGCCCGGCCACTCGAAGACAGCGTGCGCCTGGAGCGTGTTCGGTCCGACGCCCACGTGGCAGGTCGCTTGCACGTTGGGCCAGCGGGCCTGCAGCACCGACGCGCCGATCGCCAGCGCCTGCGTGCGCTCATCTCTGCTCGCATATCGATGCACCAGCGCGGCAGTCTTCACTTGCTGACCTCGCGGTCCAGCAGTTCGGCCTGCCCCACTTGTGCGCGGGCCGATGCGATGCGCTCTTGAACGAAGGTGAGCACCAGGCTCTCCGGCCACGCGACGCAGCGGGCCGTGATCTGCACTGCGCGGGGGAACTCACCGCGCTTCATCAGCAGGTAGATCGTCGACTTTTTCAGGCCGGTCGTGGCTTCGACCTCGGGCAGTCGAATCAGGCGGTCTCGTCGGACCTGGGCCCGCATTTCGGTGACAAGTTGCATATCGTCGCTTCCGTTGAAGTCCCGCAGGACGTGGAAGGACTATGCGGACACAGCCACCCTTGCCACCACTTGCATCGCCTGTGCAAGGGCACTGCACCACAAGTGCTCTGGTGCGCCGAGCGATTCAGCCGCTCGGGTGCAAGGGCATGTGCAAGGCCCCTACCCCTATCAGGCGAGCTGCAGGCCTGCAAACGGGTCAGCACCCTTGCGACGCTTCGGTGCCTTCTGAGACACAAGCTGCCGCGAGCATCCAACGACGCCCGCGATTTGCACCTCGCTCATACCGTTGTCACGCATCGCGTAGATCGCAACGATCTCGGCCTCCGTCCAGCGCACATCCTTCGCATGGGGCCACGTACCGCCGATAGGCTGCACGACGCCGTTGGCGACGTTCGCTCGCGCCTCACCGAAAAGTCGCAGCACATCGCTTCGGAGAAGCGCGACTCGTGCTCCGGCGTCATCTCGGTCGAGATCGTTCGGCACGTTGCACCCCGGGGTAGTCCAGCAGTCGCGCAGACACCCGACCAGGCCGCGCAAACCGACGCGCTCTTGCGGAGGATCGAATGTGGCCCACGGTGACGACGCGGGGAGCACGTTCCACGAGGCGCTGAGGCCCACGCGATGACCCGTCGCAGGCTCATCGAGGTCGACAAACGCTTGTCGCACCGGCGGGCACCACAGGTCAGCCGGAGACAGCACCTTGGCCCTGTCGCCTTGATCCAGCAAGAACCACTCGGTTACTGGTGCGGCTTCGAGCACATCAATGACGGAGCGCGCTGCTTCCCGCAGCGGCCGCCGATCGTCGATCCGACCCTTGACCACGTCTGCCAGCCGCACCAGGTCGCGCGGCGGCTCATCACTCGTGATGGCCGCGCCCCAACGCGCCGCGTCATGCTTCATCGAATCGAACACTTGCACGCCCCCATGCATGCCCCTGGGAGATGTCGCACCCTGCCGGCAGGGGCGCAGGCAATCCGCCGATGATCAATCGGCGGCCGGGCGCGACACGCCATTATTGCGGCAGCAGCCCGCCCAGAGCGCGATTCAAAGCGGACGGGCAAGAGACCGGCACAATCACGCCGGACAACCGGAGATCGACGTGGGCCTGAAGAACCAGAACCTGTGGACGGCGGTACTCTTTTTCGTGGGCACGGGCCTGCAGCTGGGTGGCTTCCAGTCGGCGTGGGTGGCTTACCTGTGCTTCGCCCTGTGCGGCGGCCTCCTGGCGCACGGCATCTACCAATCCGCACGTGTACCAGGTGGTCTTCGCCCGAAGTGGGACGCGTGGTGGTCCCTCGGGCTTTGGGGCACGCTGGCACTGCATGACGCGGCGCGCATCGCCTACGAGGGAGCACGCAAGAACAAGACTCTGTGGGCGGAAGCTGCTGAGCGACTCGGCACCGACACCTCGGCCGATGGCATCCTCGACTACGTGGCGACCTACTTCGGGATGCAGGTCCCCATCATCGGCAAGCGCCGGCCCAGCACCGTGGACGAGGTGATCGACACCGCGCAGACCGGCAAGGGTTCATTCGAAGGCGGTGCTACGCGCTTCGAACTGAACGATGGGCGCACCGTATTCACTGACCTGCGAGTGAAGGCAAAAGACGTGAAACTGGTGGTGAACAAAATGAGCGAGAAGGTCTTCCCGGATGGCAAGGCTTGACCATGTTTCACGTGCTGCTCGACACCTGCGTGTGGCTCAAGCTCGCCGAGGACTACAGGCAAACGCCGCTGCTGCAGGTGGTGCGCGGGGCGATCGATCTTCAGCGGATGAAGTTGATCTTGCCCCGGCAGGTGGTCGATGAGTTCAGGCGCGCACGGCCGAGAGTGGTGAAGACAGCAGAGCGCTCATACGCATCGCATTTCTTGGAGATCCGGCGAGCGATCGACAAGGTCGGCGGCGACAAGCGCAAACGGAACGGCGCACTCAAGTACCTGGCCGACGTGCAACACAAGCTACCCCAGTTGGGAAGGCCCGTCGAGACCACGCTGGACGAGGTCGAAGCGCTGTTCGCCAAGGCCGAGATCATCGAGGCGAGTGAGCACGTTCTCGTTGCCGCCGGGCGCCGAGCGCTGCATCGAAAGGCGCCATGCCACACCGAGAAGAACTCGATGGGAGACGCTGTCATCCTGGAGACGTACATCGAGCAGGCGGCCAACCGAGGCGCCGGTCGGCGATACGCGTTCGTCACCGACAACTACACAGATTTCAGTGTGCCCAACGGCAACCGAAAGATGCCGCACCCGGACTTTGCTTCGCACTTCAGCAAGATCCGCTCGATGTACTTCACCAATCTGGCGGAGTGCCTGCGCAAGGTCGATGGGTCGTTCGTCAGCGAGGTCGAATGGTTCGCCGCGCACGAGGAGGCGCGCGGGATCAGCGACCTCATGCGAGAGCACGAACTGCTGTTCGACCAGGTTTGGTACAACCGCCACAAATACCACGAGTGGGAGATCGCGACGGGCAAGGTCAAGGTTGTCACCAAGGCGCAGTATGACAAACTGGTTGGGAAGGATCGTCGCAACCACAACAAGATCATCGTGGACCAAGTGTGGGAGCTGGGCAAAGCAGCGGCCAAGCGGGTTGAGGCGAAGCGCGGTCTCGACAAGCTGGGGCCCTGGACTGACTTCGAGTGGGGCATGGTGAACGGAAAGTTGTCGGCGGTCCGATGGATGCTCGGCGACGAGTGGGACATGCTCGACACATAGATCAGTGGCGGAGCCGGTGTCCCCGAGTTCAGGCGTCTGCACTCGGTTCGATCGGCATTGGATCCGGCTCGCGGGATGCTCCATTGCGCCAAGTTTCCAGGGTCGATCGATCGCAACCGCGCGTCGGCCCGAACAGCGACACGGGCCGCAGCAGGCCCCGTCCGCAGAACCACCAGCGCCTCCGCCGGCCCGAGCCCCACCCCCCAAAACTTGCGCGCGCAAAAAATGGGTTAGCGCGACGGTCACTTGGATTGAGGCCCATACTTTTCCCTCCCCCCACCCGTGGCCCGGATCGAGCGCGGAGAGGCGAGCGAACCGAAGTGCACACCGTCACAGCCGAGCCAGTTGCAGATTTTCGAGTGCCCAACGAGATAGAGAGAGGACTACTCATCTCCTCTCATCTCTTCGCTGTTCCCGTTCTGTTCCCGTTCTGTTCCCGTCCCCGTTCCCGCTCCCACTTCCGCAGTCAGAAGGCGGAAAGCCAAGCAACGGCGCGGCCTTCCGAGCGACGGTCGGATTCTGTTCCCGTTGTTCCCGTTGTTCCCGTCACGTCTTGCGGAGCCGACGTTCCCATCTGCCTTTCTGGAACTCTGTGCGTGCCAAAGGCAGCGCGAAGATGGTCCCCGCAACGCCGCCTTCCGGCGGCCAAACATCGACCAAGCTCACCGGGCGTGCAAACGCTCAGCCGTGGCGAGCACCGATGGGGATCACGTCCGCCCCCTTGCGCAGCGCATCGAGGTAGTCGGCCCACTTGGTCATCATGGTTCGGCGCTGTTCGATGTACTGAGTGCGGTTGTAGGCCCGGCCAAGCGCATCCGACACCGCATGAGCCAGTTGTGCTTCGATGACCTCAGAAGGAACGCCAAGCCGCTCAGCGATCATGGTTCGGGCCATGGCCCGAAAGCCATGAGCGGTCATGTCTTCGTTGCCATATCCCATCCGGCGGAGAGCGCCCCGCACCGTGTTCTCGGACATGCATCGAGAGCCAGTCAGGAGTGAAGGGAACACGTACCGCCCCTCCCCCGTCAGCCTCTGCAGCTCGCGCAACACCTCCACGGCTTGAGGTGCGAGAGGTACGAGGTGCGGTGCACCGTTGGCCTTCTCTGCTTTGGTCCGCTTCATGCGCTCGGCAGGAATAGTGAGCGTGGCCGCGTCGAGGTCGACCTCGGCCCACTCCATGTGCCGCAGTTCACCCGGCCGCAGCAGAAGCAACGCCGACAACACGAGCGCCGCGCGCGTCACCGGATGCCCTTGGTAGTCGACCAGGTCTCGCAGCAGCAGCGCCGCGGGAGCGGGCTCAACGATGGCGGCATGGTGCCGAGCCTCCACGGGCCTCATGGCATCGCGCAAGTCACGCGACGGGTCCCGCTCGCATCGATTCGTAGCAATGCCGTAACGGAAGACCTGCCCACACGCGTCCTTCACACGGTGCGCGGTTTCGATCGCTCCGCGCGCCTCGACACGCCTCAGGCAGGTCAGCAGCTCCGGCGGGCCGATCTCAGCGATAAGGCTCCCACCGAGCCACGGAAACACGTCCTGCTCCAGTCGAATGCGGGTCCTCTCTGCGTGGCCCGGACTGACTTTCACCTGATGAACCGTCTCCAACCATTCGCGAGCGACGTGCTCGAAGCTACCCAATGCCGGCAACCCTGCGTCAGCGCGCTTCTCCGCCACCCGCCGCCCAGCATGCGCCGCCTGCTGTGCCTTGCGGACCTCGCTCGGGTCGATGCCTTCGCTGACGAGCTGGCGCGCCTGGTCGGCCTTCTTGCGCGCCAGGGCGAGCGTCGTGTCCGGGTAGGTCCCCAGGCTTAACGTCTTGCGCCGCGCATTCACCGTGTAGTCCAGGCGCCAGCCGTGCGCGCCGCCCTTCACGTACAGAAGCAGGTACAAGCCGTCCCCATCGTTGAGCCGTTTGCGCGGGTCACCGGGGCGAACGGCCTTGATCGTCGAGTCTCCAGGGATGAGCAGACGTGGCATGCAGTAACTTTCGAGGGACCAGAACCCACATTGTGCGGTTACTGCAGAAGTTACTGCACCTTTGGTCCGGACGTTGGCGGAAGTTGGCGAACGTCTGCGGACAAAGAAAAAGGCCCAAGTCGTTGATTTACTTGGGCCTTTTGAACGTCCACGAACTTCTGTGAACGATGTACTGGTGGAGCCGGCGGGAATCGAACCCGCGTCCGCAAGCCATTGCCGGGCAGTTCTACATGCTTAGCTGTCTGATTTGGTTTTGAGCCCCTGGGTCGCGCAGCAGCACGCTACCCAGGAACCGAGTCA
>Ga0247823_10002343_pt1 | contig 15616 bp, 6 predicted proteins | sample 13C_PalmiticAcid_2_FD_192426 | JGI IMG/M metagenome (GOLD analysis project Ga0247823, IMG submission 192426) | Soil microbial communities from agricultural site in Penn Yan, New York, United States - 13C_PalmiticAcid_Day30 | ecosystem: Environmental > Terrestrial > Soil > Agricultural land...
CTGCCAGCTCCTTGCCAGTACCGCTTTCGCCAATCAGCAGCACGGTCGCCTCGGTAGGCGCGACCTTGTTGATCTGCTCGTAGATCTGCAGCATTGCCGGCGACGTGCCGACCAGCCCGCCCGCACTGGCGGTAACGGCAGATGCCGCCCCGGCCGGTGACCGTTCCGGCATGGCACTGCTCTGCTGTGCAGCACGGCGCAGCAACGCCCGGACCTGGTACGCGCTGAGTGGCTTGACCAGATAATCAGCCGCACCATGCCGCAATGCCTTGACAGCGGTATCGACCGTGGCATCGCCGGTCATGACGATCACTTGTGTGCCAGCCGCACCCACTTCATTGAACAGCTCCATTCCAGAGCCGTCAGGCAGCGTGAGATCGACCAGCACCGCATGCGGATGCTGCCAGCCGATCTGCAGGCAGGCATCGCGCAGCGTGCCCGCCACGGCACACGTAAAGCCCTCATCCGCAGCGATGTCGGAAAGTGTCTCGCAAATACTTGCGTCATCATCGACGATCAGAAGATGGGGCATGGGCATGGCCGGAAAAGAGACTCATGGGAATGCGACGTGGATACAGGACTGCAGCACCAGGAGGTGCCAGGAGTCGCAGCATGCGCTGCAGATCCCGGCATCCGTCGCCATGAAAAAATAACGTATCCATTGTAGGAAGGTGCCGGGCGTCCCGATACCGGTGTCTGTCTGACATCACCTACCCCCGAACCTTCGTCTGGTCATGCGGAAAGCGGCTTTTCTTGCATGCGCCCATGTAAGTTTTACAGCCCCAGGACGCATCCCCGGGCTCACCCCAATGTCCATGGGAGCGCACATGCTGGCACGTCCTTCGCTACCGGTATGAGAAGCGCCCATGGAACCGGGCGTGCCCGCCATGCTGTTCCTGCGCCAAAGCGCTTTCTCAATCGATTCGTCCATGGAGGTCATGACCGATGCCTTGCCCCGATCCCTCTGACCGCATGCGGATCTGTCAGCTGGCCCCGATGCCTGCCGACACGCCCGCGTCGTCTATCGGACTGGACGGCAACGAAAGAGAAGGGGCGATTACCCACGGCATCACTCACGCTGTCCATCTTGGCTTCGGTCATGTATTGCTCGATGCGGATACCACCGCGTCCTTCGACCCAGGAGCCCTGTGCGCACGCGGCGCGGCGCACGGCATTGGTTGCGTATTCGATGTAGCAGTCCCCTTGCATGCCGGACAATCGTGGGTAGACGATGTCTGTGCGCTGGCACGTGCGGGGGCCTCTGGCCTGCGCTTTCTGCAGCCGGCGCGCCTTGACGGCGGGACATGGACCACGGTTCTCGCAGAGATTCACGCGGCCGGAGCAGGCGAAAATGCGACGTCATCAGCACCGCAGTGCCTGGCGTGGACACCTGGCCTCACGCCGGATGAACTGCTGGGTCTGCATGCTGCACGCTTCGATGTTGTCTTCTGTTCACTGCCATGGTGGGACTACCGCAGCGCCTGGCTGGCGGAAGAGTTTCTGCGGCTGCGCCCGCTCGGTCGGATCGGCGCCTGCATGGCCTTGCCCGAGGCTCTTCCGCATGATGTGCTGCTGGCGCGGCGCGCACTCTGGGCCGCTGCAGCATTGGGCGACGACCTCCTCATGCCAGCCGGTTTCGAACGTGGGATCCAGAAGCCGCTTCACGAAGACACTGTGCGCAACACTGACACGACGCTCCCTGATGAGCGCTACGATCTCAGCCATGAAGTGATTCATGCCAACGCCTGGCACGCTGCGAACCCCTGCATGCCTCCATGCCAGCTGCGCATGCTGAGCGGTATGACCGCCCCACTTACCGTCTGCGTGCGCGATTCCGGTGAAGCCGGTGCACTGGCCATCGTCATCAATCCCGATAACGATCATCTCGCTTCGCTCGGCGCCGCCCGCGTGCTGGGTGGTCTGGCGCAGGGTGCAGGCTATCTGTTACCTGCCCGTGGCAGCCCCGGTGTATGCGGCACGCCCGTCGACACAGCACCGCTCGATGCGAGCGCCACCCTGCTATTGCCGCCCGCCGATATCCGTTTCTACCGTCCCGTCGCCGATTCCGCTGGCACGTCCCTTCACGACACGCGCGTCATTGACGTGCATGCCATGGACACCCGGATCGGTGCGGCCGTGCAGGCACATCTGCGGCAGAGCGTGGAAGCCGCCCTGCAAGCGCCGCGCATCGCTATCGAGAATGTGACGCCACAGGTCGACGGCGGCGCGTTCGCCGTGCGGCGCATAGTCGGCGAGGAAGTCGAGGTGCGTGCCGATGTGTGGATAGATGGACACGATCAGCTGGCGGTCGTGCTGCTGTGGCGCGCACCGGGCATGTCCGGCTGGCAGGAAACACCGATGACACCGCTCGGCAACGATGCCTGGACCGCGCGTTTTCCACTGACCACGCTGGGCCGCCACGAATTCACTGTTGAAGCGTGGCGTGATGCATATGCGACGTGGCGCGATGAAATCCAAAAGAAACGCGCCGCCAATGTGGGCATCACGCTCGAAATCCAGGAAGGCGCGCATCTCGTGCAGGAAGCCGCCGCGCAGGCGGTGGGCGACCTCACGCTGGCGATTCACGCGCTAGCCGCACGACTGGCCGAGACCGTCGATCATCCGCAACAGCGGCTCGAACTGCTGCTCGCCCCCGGCACTGCGGAAGCGATACGCGCCGCCTCCGGCCGCCCATTCGTCACGCGCCATCCAGTCGCCATGCCAGTCGAGGCAGATCGCCTGGCGGCACGCTATGGCAGCTGGTACGAACTGTTTCCACGCTCGCAGAGCAATGATCCCCAACGGCATGGCACCTTCGACGATGTCATCGCGCGTCTGCCGGCGATCCGCGACATGGGCTTCACAGTGCTGTATTTCCCCCCGATCCACCCGATCGGACGCACGCATCGTAAAGGCCGCAATAACAGCCTGCAGGCCCGCCCGGACGATCCGGGCAGCCCTTATGCGATAGGTGCCGAAGAAGGTGGGCACGATGCCCTGCATCCCCAGCTCGGCACCTTTGAAGACTTTGAGCGCCTCCGTATCGCGGCAGCGGCCGCCGGCCTGGAGATCGCGCTCGACTTTGCCATTCAGTGTTCACCAGATCATCCCTGGTTGCGTGAGCACCCGGAATGGTTTTCCTACCGACCAGACGGGTCGCTGCGTTATGCGGAGAATCCGCCGAAGAAATATGAAGACATCGTCAATGTCGACTTCTACACGCCTAACGCGGAAGGTACGGCAGCGCCAGCACTGTGGCTAGCATTGCGCGAGGTGGTGATGTTCTGGCTGCGCCATGGCGTGCGGCTGTTCCGTGTCGACAATCCGCACACCAAGCCCTTGCCGTTCTGGACCTGGCTGATCGCCAGCGTACGCGCTGTGCATCCCGAGGCGATCTTTCTCGCCGAAGCGTTTACACGACCACGCATGATGGCCCGGCTAGCCAAGATCGGCTTTGCGCAGTCGTATACTTATTTCACATGGCGCACGCATAAGCGTGAGCTCATGGAATACATGACCGAGCTGACGCAGAGCCCACTGCGCGAGTTCTACCGACCACACTTCTTCGTCAATACCCCGGACATCAATCCGTATTTCCTGCATGGTGGTGAACGACCTGCCTTCCTGATCCGTGCCGCCCTGGCCACGCTGCTGTCCGGGCTGTGGGGCATGGTCAGCGGCTACGAGCTGTGCGAACACGCTCCGCTGACAGTCAACGGCATCGTCAAGGAAGAGTATCTGGACTCCGAGAAGTACGAACTGCGCGCTCGCGACTGGAATCACCCGGGCCATATCGTGCGCGAGATCACGCGGCTGAATGCGCTGCGCGCCAACCATCCCGCGCTACAGAACCATCTCGGCCTGCGCTTCTGCACGACGGACAATGACGGTGTACTGGCCTTCCTGCGTTTCGTGCCGGACAGCGCCACGCCCGGCCAGCCGTTCGGCGATGATGTCTTGCTGGTGGCCATCAATCTTGATCCGCAATCGGCGCGCAACTGCACGCTCGAACTGCCGTTGTGGGAATGGGGACTACCCGACGATGGCGCGCTCGCTGTCACCGACCTGCTGCATAGCCATCGCTTCATCTGGCATGGCCGCTGGCAGCCGGTGCACCTCGATCCCGCCGGATTGCCGTATGCCATCTGGCAGCTGACCCGACCGGAGGCCGTATGAGTCCATTCCCCGGTACGCCGCCCGATCCGCTCTGGTATAAGGACGCCGTCATCTACCAGCTGCATATCAAGTCGTTCTATGACGCCAACGGCGATGGCGTGGGCGATTTCGCCGGGCTGCTGGAGAAGCTCGACTACCTGGTCCAGTTGGGCATCGACACGGTATGGCTGCTCCCGTTCTACCCCTCGCCGCGCCGCGACGATGGGTACGACATTGCCGACTACCGCAGCGTGCATCCCGAGTACGGCACGCTGGCCGAGGTGCGCCATTTCATCCGCGAGGCCCACGCGCGCGGCCTGCGCGTGATCACCGAGCTGGTCATCAACCACACCTCGGACCAGCACCCCTGGTTCCAGCGCGCCCGCGCGGCACGCAAAGGCACCTCGGCGCGCAATTTCTATGTGTGGTCCGACAGCGACCACGCCTACGCCGGCACGCGCATCATCTTCTGCGATACCGAGAAATCGAACTGGAGCTGGGATCCGGTGGCTGGCCAGTATTACTGGCACCGCTTCTACGCGCACCAACCCGACCTGAACTTCGACCATCCACCGGTGCTGCGCGCGGTATTGTCGGTCATGCGTTTCTGGCTTGACATGGGTGTCGATGGGCTGCGCCTCGATGCCGTACCGTATCTGGTCGAGCGTGAAGGCACCAGCAACGAGAACCTGCCGGAAACCCACGCCGTCATCCGCCGGATCCGCGCGGCTCTCGATGCCGACTACCACGGCAGGCTGCTGCTGGCCGAGGCCAACATGTGGCCGGAGGATGCACAACAGTACTTTGGGGGCCACGACGGCGGTGGCGCGGAAAGCCATGGCGACAGTCACCACGGCACGCCGGGCGACGAATGCCACATGGCCTTCCACTTTCCGCTGATGCCCCGCATGTACATGGCGATTGCACGGGAGGACCGCTTCCCGATCACCGACATCATGCGGCAAACGCCGGATATTCCGCCCAACTGCCAGTGGGCGATCTTTCTGCGCAACCATGATGAGCTGACGCTGGAGATGGTGACCAGCCGCGAACGCGACTATCTGTGGGAGGTCTATGCTACGGAGCGCCGGGCGCGCATCAACCTCGGCATTCGCCGTCGCCTGTCGCCGCTGATGGAACGCGACCGGCGACGCATCGAACTGATGAACAGCCTGCTGTTCTCGATGCCAGGCACCCCTGTGCTTTACTACGGCGACGAAATTGGCATGGGCGATAACATCCACCTCGGCGACCGTGATGGTGTGCGCACGCCGATGCAGTGGTCACCGGACCGCAACGGCGGCTTCTCGCGCGCCGATCCGGAACGCCTCGTGCTGCCGCCCTTGCAGGGCCCGCTGTATGGTTTCGAGGCCGTGAATGTGGAAGCACAGCAACGCGATCCGCATTCGCTGCTCAACTGGGTGCGGCGCATGCTGGCATTGCGCCGCCAGCATCATGCCTTTGGGCGTGGGGCACTGCGCTTCCTGTATCCGCGCAACCGCAAGATCCTCGCTTATCTGCGCGTGTACGAGGGCGAGCATATCCTGTGCGTCGCCAATCTGTCGCGCGTCCATCAGGCCGTGGAGCTCGACCTGGCGGAGTTCGCCGGACGCGTGCCCGTGGAAATGCTGGGCGCCAACTCCTTTCCCGCCATCGGCCAGCTGACCTACCTGCTCACGCTACCGCCATACGGCTTCTACTGGTTCGTCCTCAGTGATACGGCGGAACCACCAGCCTGGCACGTCGGCCCACCCGAACCAATGGCGGAGCAGATCACACTGGTGCTGCGTGGTACACCACTGCTCAACGCCCATGCACGCGACACGCTGGCACGCGAGGCCTTGCCCGAGTATCTGCGCCGACGTCGCTGGTTCTCCGCCAAGCACGAAGCGCTCGAAGCAGTGCGCGTTGCCTATGCAGTCCCCTTCGTGGATGGCGTACAGCATCCCTGTCTGCTCAGCGAGATCGACGTACAACTGTCAGACCGTACGCTACGTTACCAGCTACCACTCGGCCTGCTGTGGGACGCGGACGACAGTGATAGCGCCCCACAACTTCCCGGCATGCTGTCGCTGGCGCGCGCCCGCACCGGCAGCCGGGTCGGCCTGGTGACCGATGCCTTTACCCTGGAGCCATTCGCACGCGGTGTAATACAGGCCTTCCAGACACAACGCGTGATCGATACTGAGGATGGCCAGATTATCTTTCGTGCCGAAGCCGAGCCAGCGCAACTGGAGACCGCAAGCGCGGAAACGGTGGCGTGGGTCGCTGCCGAGCAATCCAATAGTTCGCTGAGCTACGGCAATGTCGCCATCCTCAAGCTGGTGCGGCGCGTCACCGGCGGTATCCATCCGGAAGCCGAGATGACGCGCTACCTCACTCGGCACGGCTACGCCGGCTGTGCACGCCTGCTTGGCGAAGTGGTGCGTGTGGATCAGCAGGGCACACCGCATACATTGATGCTGCTGCAGTCCTACCTGCTCAATCAAGGCGATGGCTGGCAATGGACTCTCGATTATCTGGGACGCACCCTCGACGAGGTGTTGCCGGTGCTTGAATCCGACGAAGGCTGCCGCGAGGCGCTCAGCGGCTACGTGCCGATCGCCGCCATGCTCGGGCAGCGGCTGGCGCAGTTGCACGCAGTGCTGGCCCAGCCGAGCGACGACCCGGCGTTCGATCCGCTGCCGGTGACAGATGACGATACCCACGCATGGGCCGACACCGTGGTGGCGGCAGTGGACGATGCGCTCGCGTACCTGGCCGCGCAGCGCCTCGAGGATCACCCAAACGCGGCGCCTATGGCCGAGGACATCGCCCTGCTGCAGGCACTGCGCCCGCAATTGCCGGCCAGCCTGCGTGCCCTCGCAGCCGCCGCGCCCGGCAGCCTGCAGACGCGCGTGCATGGCGATTTCCATCTGGGCCAGACACTGGTCGTGCAGAACGATGTTGCACTGGTCGACTTTGAAGGCGAGCCGGGCAAGCCGCTCGCCGAGCGTCGTCGCAAGACCTCCCCGCTGCGCGACGTGGCCGGCATGCTGCGTTCGTTCGACTACGCGGCGGCCACGCTGGGTACGCACCAGGAGCCGCTGGTCGCGGCCCTGCCCCCGGCCCTCGCGGAGCGTCGCGATGCGCTGCTGACCTGCTTTCGCAGCGTTGCTACGGAAACCTTCCTGACGGCCTATCTCGACACCGCGGCCGACGCGCCGCGTGCCTGGGTATCGCCAGAACAGTTCCATGCGCTGGTCGATCTTTTCCAGCTCGAGCGCGCTGCATACGAGGTCGGCTACGAGGCTGCCAACCGCGTGCACTGGATCGACCTGCCGCTGGCCGGCCTGGCGCGGCTCGCGCGCAAGCTGACGGATGTCGCGGAGCATGATGATGGCTGACGCCCCGGCCGATCCGCTCGATACGGCAACCCTCGCCGCACTGCTACAGGGCCGGCACGGTGACCCGTTCGCGCTGCTCGGCCCGCAGGTCGAGGATCACGGCGAAGACCGACATATCCGCATCCGTGCTTGCCTGCCGGGTGCCGCGCGTGTGTGGGTCGAGTGTGGCGGCACACGCATGGCGATGACGAGGCTCGGGCGCAACGATGTATTCAGCATGGTGTTGCCTGTGGCCACCGGCGTCGCCTGGGAGGCTGAAGAGACGCCACGCGCGCGCCGTTATGACCTGACCGTCGCCTGGGCCGACGGCAACCAGCAGCACGGCCCCGATCCATATGCATTCGCCCCGGTACTCGGCGACTTGGACCTTTATCTGTTCGGTGAAGGCCGCCATTTCCAGATGGCGCAGGCACTCGGCGCCCAGGCAATCTGTGTGGATGGCGTGCCTGGCGTACGCTTCGCCGTGTGGGCGCCGAACGCCAGCGCGGTCTCGGTGGTGGGCGATTTCAACAGCTGGCAGGCGGCCCGCCACCCCATGCGCCTGCGCCACGGCGCCGGCGTATGGGAATTGTTCGTGCCTGCAGCCTGGGGTGCACAGCCGGGTTGCCGCTACAAGTTCGCCGTGCGCAATGCGTATGGAGAACTGCTGCCGGACAAGGCCGATCCGCTCGCGCGCATGACAGAGATGCCGCCCGCGACGGCATCGGTGGTCACGCGGCCCGGCGAGACTGCGCCGCCCTTCGTATGGCATGACGCAGCATGGATGCAGCGGCGTGCGGCGCAGGACCCCTATGCCGTGCCGCTGTCGATCTACGAGGTACATGCCGGCTCGTGGCAGCGTGCTGCGGACGGCGGCATATTATCGTGGGATGTGCTCGGCGACCGCCTGATTCCCTACCTGCAGGATCTGGGCTTCACACATCTCGAGCTGCTGCCGATCACCGAGCATCCGTTTGGTGGCTCGTGGGGCTACCAACCGCTCTCGCTGTTTGCACCAAGCGCGCGCTTCGGCCCGCCGCAGGCATTCGCACGCTTCGTCGACCGCTGCCACGCCGCCAATCTGGGCGTGATCCTCGACTGGGTACCAGCGCACTTCCCGACCGATCCGCACGGCCTGGCGCGTTTCGACGGCACCGCGCTATATGAGCACGCCGATCCGCGCGAGGGCATGCACCAGGACTGGAACACGCTGATCTACAACCTCGGCCGCAACGAGGTGCGCGGTTTCCTCCTGGCCAGCGCGCTGCACTGGCTCGAGCATTTCCATATCGACGGCCTGCGCGTGGATGCGGTGGCCTCGATGCTGTACCGCGACTACAGCCGCGCGCCGGGTGCATGGATTCCCAACCGCCATGGTGGCCGGGAGAATCTCGAGGCGGTCGATTTCCTGCGCACGCTGAACACTGAAGTGCAAGCGCGTTGCCCCGGCGCCATGACTATCGCGGAGGAATCGACAGCCTGGCCCGGTGTGACGGCACCCACCGATAGTGGCGGCCTCGGCTTCACCTTCAAGTGGAACATGGGGTGGATGCATGACACGCTGCGCTATATGGCGCACGATCCCGTGCACCGCGCCTGGCACCACCACAACATGACCTTCGGTCTGGTCTATGCATGGTCGGAAGCCTTTGTGCTGCCGCTGTCGCACGACGAGGTGGTGCATGGCAAAGGCTCGCTGCTCGGCAGGATGCCGGGGGATGCCTGGCAGCGCTTTGCCAACCTGCGTGCCTATCTCGGTTTCATGTGGACCCATCCTGGCAAGAAGCTGCTGTTCATGGGCGGAGAGTTTGCACAGGAGCGCGAATGGAACCACGACACTGCACTCGACTGGCCTTTGCTCGATGCGCCACCGCATGCCGGGGTGCAGGCGCTGGTGCGCGACCTCAATCGCCTGTATGCGCAACTGCCTGCACTGCATGCGCTGGATGTCGCGCCGGAGGGTTTCCGCTGGGTCGTCGGGGACGATTCGCGCAATAGCGTACTGGCTTTCCTGCGTTTTGCACCAGCGAACAATGCGCCGGTCCTGGTCATCAGCAACCTCACGCCACTGCCACGCCCTGGCTATAGGCTCGGCGTGCCAGAGGTCGGTCTCTGGCACGAACGCCTGAACACCGATGCCGCGTGCTACGGCGGCAGCAATCTCGGCAACCAGGGCGGCGCGCATGCGGTACCGCAGCCCTCGCACGGCTGGCCAGCTTCGCTCACATTGACGCTGCCGCCGCTGGCCACCCTCATCCTCACACCCGCCTGACGCAGGAGCGCCATCGTGCCCCTTACGCTTCCCGACCACCTCTCGCCTGGCCTGCCCTATCCGCTCGGCGCGCGCTGGGACGGACTTGGCATCAACTTCGCACTGTTCTCGGCGCATGCCACACGCGTAGAGCTGTGCCTGTTCTCATCGAATGGTCGCAAGGAACTGTGCCGGCTGCCCCTGCCGGAATGTACAGACGAGATCTGGCACGGCTACCTGCCAACCGGAGAGCCCGGGCTGCTGTACGGCTATCGCGTCCACGGCCCGTACGAACCGGCACACGGCCATCGCTTCAATCCAAACAAGCTACTGCTCGATCCGTATGCGCGGCAAATCAGCAAGACTGTGCAATGGGGCGACGGGCTGTTTGGGTATCGCCTGCACAGCCCGCGTGGCGACCTGTCCTTCGACCGCCGCGACAGCGCGCCGATGATGCCGAAGGGCGTCGTGGTCGACGACAGCTTCCACTGGGGCGACGACCGGCCACCGGCCATACCGTGGGCCCGCAGCGTCATCTATGAAGCGCATCTCAAGGGACTCAGCATGCAGCGCGAGGACCTGCTGCCGCATGTGCGCGGTACCTTCGCCGCGCTGGCCGACCACGCCTTTATCGCACACCTGCAGCGGCTCGGCATCACCACGCTGGAGCTGCTGCCGGTCCAGGCCTTCCTGCAGGACCGCGTGCTGCTGCAGAAAGGCCTGCGCAACTACTGGGGTTACAACACGCTGGCCTATTTTGCGCCGGAACCCGCCTACCTCTCCGGCGACCAGCGCAACGAACTGAAGGTCGCCATCCGCCGCTTGCATGCCGCCGGTATCGAGGTGCTGCTCGACGTGGTCTACAACCATACCTGCGAAGGCAATGAACTGGGCCCCACGCTCTCGTGGCGTGGCATCGACAACGCCAGCTACTACCGCCTGATGCCGGACGATGCGCGGTACTACATCAACGATACCGGCTGCGGCAACACACTCGACCTCGCGCACCCGCGTGTGCTGCAGATGGTGCTCGATTCGCTGCGCTACTGGGTCGAGGTATTTCATGTGGACGGTTTCCGCTTCGACCTCGGCAGTACGCTGGGCCGCGAGGCGCACGGCTTCGATCCGGGCGCGGGCTTTTTCGATGCGCTGCTACAGGATCCTGTACTGGCGCGCGTCAAGTTGATCTCCGAACCGTGGGACCTGGGGCCCGGCGGCTACCAGGTGGGCCGCCATCCGCCGGGCTTCGCCGAATGGAATGACCAGTTCCGCGATACGGCGCGGCGCTTCTGGCGCGGCGACGATCATCAACGCGGCCCGCTCGCAGCACGGCTGGCGGGATCAGCAGACCTGTTCGATCACCGCCACCGCAAACCCTGGGCTTCGCTCAATTTCATTACGGCGCATGATGGTTTCACGCTGGCCGATCTGGTCAGCTACGCGGGCAAGCACAACGAGGCCAACGGCGAAGACAACCGCGACGGTACCGACGACAACGCTAGTGCCAACTGGAGTCCGGATGGCACTATCGAAGGGCCAACCGAGGATCCGGCGATCCGCGCCACACGCGCCAACGTGCAGCGCGCGCTGCTGACGACGCTGCTTTTGGCACACGGGACGCCGATGCTGACAGCGGGCGATGAATGGGGTCGCACGCAGCTCGGCAACAACAATGCTTATTGCCAGGACAGTCCGCTGTCCTGGCTCGACTGGCACGCGGCCGCTTCACCCGAAGGACGGCACTTGACCGCCTACGTCACGCAGCTGCTGGCGATCCGAGCACGGCTGCAGGCCTACGCAGAGCCGCGCTTTGCCCATGGTCATGTGACGATTGGGCCAGACCTGCCCGATCTGAGCTGGTTCGACTGGCATGGCCCGCTCAATGATGACCAGTGGTCCGATCCAGCCGGACGCACGCTGGTGATGCGGCGCGCCACGCGCACGCCTGGGGGTACGCCGCAGGTGACCTTGCTGTTGCTCAATGCGGGAGAGGAAACGGTCGACTTCCTGCTGCCCGCGCCCGCACTGCCGTGGCGTGTGCTGATCGACAGCAGCCACGGCACCGACGGTGAGGCGGACGGACAGCCGGTTGCCGGACGGCGCGTGGAAGGCCAGCACTATCTGCTCGGCGCACATGCCGCAGCGCTGCTGCTGGCGGAGAGCATGCCGGACGCCCCGGCCAACCCGGAGGAATCGGCGGCATGACACGCACCTGGCACTTCGGCCCGACCCGGCTGAACGATGGCCGCGTGCGCTTCCGGCTGTGGGCGCCGGAGGCAGCAACCCAGGGCCTCGCCGTGCGGCTCGAGCTGCTTGGCATGGGGCCGTTGCCGATGACTGCCCTCGCGGATGGCTGGTATGAGGTGATCACGCCCGCCTGCCCGGAAGCGCGCTATTGGTTCCGCCTCGACGATGGCACGACGCTACCTGACCCGGCTTCGCGCGCGCAGGCTGGCGACGTGCACAGCCCCAGCGTGGTCGTCGATCCGCAACGCTACACATGGCGCCATCCGGGCTGGCGCGGGCGCCCATGGCATGAGGCGATCATCTACGAACTGCACGTCGGCGTGGTCGGCGGCTTCGCGGCCGCCGCCGCGCAGTTACCGCGGCTTGCGCGACTCGGCATCACGGCGGTCGAGCTGATGCCAGTGGCCGAGTTTCCGGGCGCGCGCAACTGGGGCTACGACGGTGTCCTGCCGTTCGCGCCGGAATGCAGTTACGGTCCGCCGGATGCGCTGCGTGCGCTGGTCGATACCGCGCATGGACTCGGGATGATGGTGCTGCTTGATGTGGTGTACAACCACTTCGGGCCGGAGGGCAATGTCTGGCCACAACTGGCAGGTCGCATTTTCCGCGCGGAGCGTCCTACGCCCTGGGGTCCTGCCCTCGACTTTCGCCAACCTGAGGTGCGACGGTTCTTCACCGAAAACGTGTTGTACTGGCTTGAGGCATTCCATTTCGACGGGCTGCGCTTCGATGCCATCCATGCGATGCATGACGACGGCTGGCTGCGCGAGGTCGCACGGGAAGTGCATGACGGCCCGGGGCGCGAGCGGCATGTCCATCTGATCGCGGAAAACGACAACAACGATGCGACACTGCTGCACGATGGCTTCACGGCGCAATGGAACGATGACTTTCACCACGCCCTGCACGTCCTGCTGACCGGCGAGACGCACGGCTACTATGGCGACTACGCCAGTGCGTCAGGCGACACGCGTGGGCCGATTGCACATCTCGCACGCATCCTGGCCGAAGGCTTCGCCTACCAGGGCGACCACTCCATGTATCGAGGCGCGCCGCGCGGCACGGCTAGCACCGGCCTGCCGCCGACGGCCTTTGTCTCCTTCCTGCAGAACCACGATCAGATCGGCAACCGCGCCCATGGCGAACGCCTGTTGCAGCTCGCCAATCCGCAGGCGCTGCGTTGCGCTATCGCGCTGCAATGCCTGGCCCCGCAGATTCCCTTGCTGTTCATGGGTGAGGAGAGCGGTAGCACCACACCATTCAGGTACTTCACCGATCATCCACCGGCCCTCGCCGAAGCGGTGCGCGCTGGCCGACAACGCGAATTCGCCGGCATGGCAGGCTTTGCGGACGATACTGGCGCCGACGGCGAACAGACGACGCTGCCCGATCCCAACACACCTGCCACCTTCGCGGCAGCCTGTCCGCTATTCGACGACAACGACTGGACCGCCTGGTACACGCGCTTGCTGGTCATTCGCCACACGCAGCTGGTGCCGCGCCTGCCCGGCACGCGCGCCGGGGCGGCCACAGTCCTCTCCGACCGTGCGTTGCGGGTCAGCTGGCCGCTTGGCGATGGCTGTACCTTGCACCTGTGGCTCAATCTGGATGCACAAGCGATCGCGGTGCCTCCAGTGAGCCAACCGGGCATGCTGCTGTTCGCCAGCCAGGAGGCTGCATATCCGGCGCTGTACGATGGTCGGCTGGACGGGTACACGCTGCTCGCCTGTTTGCAGGATGCCTCCACGGCGGATGCCGCGCATCCGGTCATTGGAGTTCGTCCATGACCCGCGCCGCTGCAGCGCTCACGCCATTGCAGACGCAGGCGCAGCAGGCGGGCCTGCTGGTGCACTGGCACGACGCGCAGGGCTGCCCGCGCACGGTCGGCGATGAAGTATTGCAACGCATGCTGGCGCAGTTGCCAACCGATACATCGTGCGACGTGCCGGCGCTGGTGGCGGCGGTGGCCGGGCAGCCGTTGGCACTGCCTGCGGCATTGACGGGCGCCACCACTACTGGTATCACCTTCGCCATCGTGCGCGAAGATGGCCAGCACGTACATGGCACGCTGCGGCGTGACGCCGCAGGCAACTGCTGGCTGGATGCACCGTTGCCCTGGGGCTATCACCATCTCACCGTGCGTGCGGACGCCACCGGGCATATTGCCGAGAGCGTGCTGGCGGTTGCCCCGCCGCGCTGCTTCAGTGTGCCGGACGCCTTGCATGCAGCGACCGACGCGATGCACATCGAACATCCCGGGCCAGCGTGGGGCATCGGCGTGCAGCTATACAGCCTGCGCGATCGGCGATCCGGGGGCATCGGCGATTTCGGCGCACTCGCTGCGTTGTGCGAGCATGCCGCTGCGCACGGCGCGGCGGCTGTGGCCATCAATCCGGTGCACGCGGGTTTTACGGAGCACCCGGAACGGTACAGCCCCTACGCGCCTTCGAGCCGCCTGTTCCTCAATCCCCTGTATGCGGACCCGGCCGCGCTGCTCGGTGAGGAAGCGTGGCGTGCGGCGGTCCACGCACTCGGCCTCGAAGCGCGCTTCGCCGCGCTTGACGGTGCCGATTGCATCGACTGGCCGGCCGTGGCGGCGGCACGCGATGGCGTGCTGCGCTGGCTGCATGCGCGCCGCGCGCATTACCTGACACCGGCGGCACAATCCGACTTTGCCGCGTTCCTCCAGCGCGGCACGGATCACAGCAATGCGCTGCTGGCCCATGCATGCTTCGAGGCGATGCAGCGCGACGCACGGGAGCACGGCGCCGCCGAGGCGTGGCCGCCGGCCGACTGCTGGCGCGACGCCGCCTGCCTGGACGCGCACGCCAGCGAGATCGACTTCCAGCTGTTCGCCCAGTGGCTGGCTGATGCCAGCCTGGCGCAGGTACAGTCGCGCGCCCGCGCGGCCGGCATGGGCATCGGCTTGATCGCCGATCTGGCGGTCGGCACCGATACGCGCGGCAGCCACGCATGGTGGCGGCGCGAGGAGATTCTCACTGGCATTGCCGTGGGCGCACCGCCCGACCAGGTCAATCCGCTCGGGCAGAACTGGGGGATCTCGGCGCTTTCGCCCGCCGGTCTTGCGCACCAGGGCTATCGTGCCTTCCTGGAGATCCTGCGGGCCGCACTGCGCCATGCTGGCGGCCTGCGCATCGATCACGCGCTGGGACTGGCGCGCATGTGGCTCATCCCGGACGGCCTGCCGCCGGACCGTGGTGTGTATCTGCGCTATCCGCGCGATACGCTGTTGCGGTTGATCGCACTGGAATCATGGCGGCATCGCGCCATTGTTATCGGTGAGAATCTTGGTACCGTGCCGCACAGCTTCGAGCATGCACGGCAACACGCCGGCATGCTGGGCATCGATGTGCTGTGGTTTCAGCGCGATGCCGCAGAGCCCTCTCCGGACAGCGCGGGGACACCATCTGATACCGCTGCAACGACCGCCTCTGCTGCGGCTGTCCCGGTCCGTTTCCGTGCACCCGCACGATGGTCCGTCGATACGCTCGCCACGACCACGACGCACGACCTGCCGACGGTGGCCGGCTGGTGGCAAGGCCGCGATCTCGATTGGCGCATCGACCTTGCCACCAGC